>Ga0302324_100000916_pt1 | contig 73928 bp, 73 predicted proteins | sample Palsa_T0_1_FD_201949 | JGI IMG/M metagenome (GOLD analysis project Ga0302324, IMG submission 201949) | Peat permafrost microbial communities from Stordalen Mire near Abisko, Sweden - Palsa_T0_1 | ecosystem: Environmental > Terrestrial > Soil > Palsa > Peat permafrost | place: Sweden: Abisko...
CCGGTTTTCAAGACCGGTGCATTCAACCGCTCTGCCACCTCTCCATCTATATAAATATCAGTACCTTACCAGCACAATCTCATGTGATTCCGGGGTCCTGATTCGAACTCCCCCACGTCAAACCAGAAATCCGAGAATATATGGCGCAAGTTATCGGTCTGGCGCTGCCCGCATTGCCACCATTATGGCGCATCCAGTCAGCTTCGGCGCCCGTATGAATTGGAACTAATCATCACGGCGGGCGCGCTATGTTGTCCGAGTCTTGGCAGGTCACATTCACAGCGCGCGAAGCTTCAGCATCGCGCTGGTTCATCCCTTCCGAATGGCTGCGCCTCAGCGGGTTCTACGGTTTCGTCGGGCTACTGCATGTGCTCGGGTGGGGATTGTATCTGCACTATGCCGATCATTTCCCCGCGCTGATTGGGCTTGGGTTCGTGGCTTATATGTTCGGCCTGCGTCACGCCTTCGATGCAGACCACATCGCCGCCGTCGACGATACGGTCCGTTACATGCTGCAGAAGGGCAAGCGTCCGCTTGGCGTGGGCTTCTTTTTCTCTCTCGGTCACTCGACGATCGTCTTTGTTCTCGCGATCGTCATCGCGTTCGCCGCCGCTGCCGTCAAGCAGCAGCTCCCCGAACTACAGAATATCGGTGGAATTGTGGGAGCGAGCGTTTCCGGTGTTTTCCTGTGGATTATCGGCATCCTCAATCTGCTGGTGCTGCTGGACGTTTTCAAAGTCTGGCAGAGCGCCAAAACCGGCACTCACAGCCATGCGCATCTGGAAGCGCTACTACGGCAACGCGGGCTATTGAACCGCCTCTTCGGGGGGCGGCTGCAGAAGCTGATGAACCACAGCTGGCAGATGTACCCACTCGGGCTCTTGTTCGGGCTCGGCTTTGATACGGCCTCGGAAATCGGACTCCTCGCGATGACCGCAGGCGCCTCGGCGGGCAATCTGCCGCTGCCCGCGATTTTATCGATGCCGATCCTGTTTGCCGCCGGGATGTTGCTCATGGATACGACCGATGGCGTGCTGATGTCGAAGGCCTACAACTGGGCGTTCTTAAATCCGCTGCGCAAGATTTTCTACAATCTCACGACGACCGGTCTGTCTGTGGCGGTAGCGCTTCTCATAGGCTCAATCGAGCTGCTGCAAGTATTCATCAGCATGTTGAACTTGCACGGCGGCATCTACAGCTTCATCGCGGAGCTTGATTTTGGGGTTTTGGGTTACGCCATCGTCGCCCTATTTCTCCTCGCTTGGGCGTGCTCCGTCGCGTACTGGAAATTCGGCCGCCTCGAGGAGCGCTTTGGCAGACAGCCAGGCCCCCATAGTCATGCGCACACCCATGCCAATGGCGCCCCGCACACGCACCAACATCTCCACCCGTCCGCGCACGACCCTATTGGATTACAGTAGCGGCTGCTTATGCGCAGCGCTCTGCAGCACTCTCTTCGACTCGCCGCTCATGGGTGGCTGATCGCTCTGCTTACACTCGCGCCGCTCAGTGTCCGTGCGGACACCGTGGCGAGCCTCCTTGGCAACTTCACTGTCAATCAATACTGCGGTCTTAAGATCGCCGCGGACGATGTCAACCTGCACTATGCCGTCGTCTTCGGTCAGCTCCCGGCGCTGCGCGAGCTCCATTTGGCCGACGCCAATGGCGATGGAGTGACGACGCAAGCGGAGCGCGACGCGTACGTGGAACGCCTGGCGCCGAGTTTTTCCAAAGAACTCAAACTGGCCATGGATGGTTCGCAATTGCCGCTGCGTGCGGTGCATTGGACCAGCAGTTTGCCCACCGAGCAGGGGGGATTTTCCCTGCGACTGGACATTGAATTTTCGGGCGTACTGCCGCACGCCGCGGGAAATGCCCGACATACCCTGACATTCAGCAACCAGAATTACCCCGGCCAGATCGGCTGGAACGAAATCACGGTGCAGGCGTCGCCATCGATTGCTGTGTTCGATACGAACGCTTTCAGCTCATCTTTGACAGCCGGCCTCACGGCCGCTGTGCAAGCCCTCCCGCCCGGCGGTCCGTTGGCGGAACGCAGCGTGCATTTGAGCTTTGTGCAGGGTGCGGCGCCAGCCGGCACCCAGGTTCTGCAGGCGCGAGCAGGCGCACTGCCCAACGCCGCTCCCCTGCCCGCGCAAGACGCTGGCAGCGGCGAGAACTTGTGGTTGCAGCGTCAGACGAGAGCTCTAGTTGGTTTGATATCGGCTCCCCGCGTCGCACCCGAAGTGACAGCACTCGCGTTGCTTTTCGCGCTCGTCTTGGGCGCCATGCACGCACTATCACCGGGCCATGGCAAAACCATCGTCGGCGCGTATTTGATCGGCTCACGCGGCACGCCCCGCCATGCGCTGTTTCTCGGAGTGATCGTCACGGTCACGCATACTTTGGGCGTTTTCGTCCTGGGCTTCGCGACTCTGGTCGCCTCTCGCTTCATCGTCCCGCAAAGGCTGTTTCCGATTCTGAGTCTCATTTCCGGGCTACTTGTGTTGGGGATGGGAATTTTCCTGCTGGTGCAGCGCTGGCGCGCGGCTCAGAGCCGCATCCACGGCGGGTCGTCGCACAACAATGCGCACCATACTCACGACCATTACGACCACCACTCTCACGATCACCACTCTCACGACCATCGCCACCACGAGCCCCACCATCATGACGGCCACGAGAACCATGCGCATGATGCGGCGTACGTTCACGTTCATGACGATGACCATGACCAAGTGCACGACGACAATCACGACGGTCATGGGACCGCTGCGGCGCATGGAGTTGCGCTCATGCACTCACACGGCGGCACAGTGCATTCCCACCTGCCGCCGGCGGCGCTCGCTGACAAAATCAGCTGGCGCAGTCTGCTCGCGCTGGGCATTTCCGGCGGCCTTGTCCCCTGCCCTTCGGCGATGGTGTTGCTATTAGCCGCCGTGGCGCTCAACAAGACCGCCTACGGTCTAATCCTCGTGGTGGCATTTAGCGTGGGCCTCGCCACGACCCTAACGGCCGTCGGTCTCGCATTCCTCTATGCCCGCAATCGGTTTCGAAGCCCTGCCGCCTCCTCGCGCTGGCCGCAGTTGCTGCCGGTGGCCAGCGCCGCCGCCATTACACTCATCGGCGCCGCGTTGTCCGTCGGGGCCGTGCAAAGCATCTTCACGCTGCGCTAAGCCTCTACCAGCCGTTTTCCTTATCGCACTGCCACGCGTCGTGCGCTACCGCACGGAACCCGGTGGTGCGGAACTATCTGCGGCGCTGCGCTTTTATTGGGTACGCCACGCCTCGCGCATTTTCGTGGGCGGTGTCGCACTGCGCAGGAGAAGACCATGAGTAGCCCTCTAATAGCCGCACTTTTTACCACTCACGAGATAGGCGACCGCGTCCGCGTACGCCTCAGCAGCGGTGAGACTGCATTTCCGACCGATCGGGTGCATCTGACATCCAACATCGATCCGGGGCACGCCGGCCTAGTGCCCGCCGAGTCCTTCGCGCTGAAGCTGCAGGCCTACTTCAAGACGCTTTTTGACCGGGTGGACGAAGCGGAGCCGGTACGCTCATTGAGCGCCGGAGTGCAAAGCGGCAACGCCGTGGTTGTGGTCTTCCCGCGCGGCGATATTGAGACGCGACGCGCCTTGGAGGTTTTGCACCAGGGCAAGCCCTTGCAGCTCTTTGAACACGACCTGGATAAGCAAACACTCGAGCACGCCGCATCGGAAGACAAGGCGCCAGTCGCCGCAAACGTCGTCGATGCCGTCAAGGGATCTATACGTAGCGGCACCTAACGGCGCAACAGTTTTGCCAGTCTGGCCGCGCGCCTCTTTAGAATCGGTGCCGCGGAAACAGCCGAAAGTCCATAACCCGCGCCAGATCTCGCGTCGTGGCGGCGGATGCCGCGCGATCGTCGCGCCGGTTGGCAACCGTCACCGCAAGCAGGTACGATTGTCCCCATCGGAGATGGCATTCCTCCGCAAACCGCCGCAAGGCTGATGATGCCTACCCACGCCGAAAGCCGGCGGTGCGGTAGGCGCTGCGCGACAGCAACTGCACCGCGTCCTTCAGTGGTCTGTCAACGCTCACGATCGCGCGAAGAACGAGTCACGAATGCCCTGGACCAGTTTGCTTGTGATTGCTATCGGAGCCATCCTCGGCGCGTGGGCGCGTTGGGGACTGGGAGTGCTGTTCAATCCCAGCTTTCCTACTCTGCCGCTCGGGACATTGGCCGCGAATCTCATCGGTGCATTCATCATCGGCGTAATGATGGCTCTGGCGGGCCCGCTCAACATCTCTCCGGCGGCGCGTCTACTGGTCACGACCGGGTTTCTGGGCGCCCTCACAACCTTCTCCACATTTTCCGCTGAGACCATGACGCTCCTCCTGAGGGCCCAATACGCCTGGGCCGTCGGGGCGGCCGCAGCTCATCTGGGGGGCTCTCTGCTCATGACTGCTGCGGGGATATTCCTCGTTCGGGCTGTATTGGGGAGATGATCTGCCATGCAAGGCACTTATCTGCGCTTCTACGTACACGAAAACGTCAAGCACAATCATCGCCTGCTGTATGAGTGGTTGCTGGAGCATGCCAAGTCGCTGGGCGTGCACGGCGGCTCCGCCTTCCGCGCCATCGCCGGCTTCGGCCGGCATGGCGTGCTGCACGAGCAGCACTTCTTTGAGCTTGCGGGCGACCTCACCGTCAAAGTTGAATTTATCCTGACAGACGAGATGGCGGACCGGCTGCTGGAGAGCATCCGCCACGAAAACGTGAGCGTCGTGTATTCGCGCATCCCGGCAGAATTCGACGTCATCGGAGCGCAAAAAGGCTCTAAGCCGAGCTCGTCCTGAGCGGTGCCCTGTGACGCAGATCTATAGCCTGGCAACGCTGTGGATAGGCCTCGCGCTCATCGCGACGCTGTTATCGATCTGGCTGCGCGTGGCGACCGCGATGTCCGAGATTATTGTCGGCACTGTCGCGCAGCTTGTCATCGGTGCCGCGTTGGGTGCCACGGCGCTCGGCACTGATCAATCCTGGATCAAATTTCTCGCGGGCACTGGTGCCGTGCTGCTCACCTTCCTGGCGGGCGCCGAGCTCGATCCGCAAGTGATGCGCCGCGAGTGGAAGCAGGCCCTGATCGTGGGTCTCGTCGCTTTCGCGGCACCTTTTCTCGGCTGCGCAGCGGTGGCCCGCTATGCCTTGGGTTGGAGCAGCGATTCAAGCTGGCTCGCCGGGATCGCCCTATCCACGACATCGGTCGCGGTCGTCTACGCAGTCATGCTCGAGTTCGGCCTCAACCGCACCTACTACGGCAAGGTCGTGCTCGCCGCCTGCTTCGTCAACGACTTGGCAACGGTGCTTGCGCTCGGCTTCAAATTCTCGCCGTTCACGATCAAAACTCTGGTGTTCGCGGGCGGCAGCACAGCGACATTCGTGATTCTTCCCTGGTTGGTGCCAGTCTTTTTCAGGCGTTATGGCGGCCGCCCTTCCGAACTCGAGACCAAGCTGCTGCTGCTCGCCATGTTCGGATTGGGAGCACTCGCACTGTGGGCGGATAGCGAGCCCGTGCTGCCGGCCTATATCCTGGGGATGATCCTCGCCGGCACGGTCGGCAAAGATCATGCTCTCGTGCGACGGCTACGCACGCTCACCTTTGGGCTCTTGACGCCCTTCTACTTCATCCGCGCCGGATCATACGTATCCGTGCCGGCGCTCGTGTCGGGATTCTGGATACTCGTCACGCTGCTCGGCGCCAAGATGGTGACGAAATTCATCGGCGTGTACCCGGTCACGAAGTTCTTTAAGTCACCACCCAAGGAGGCGATGTACACGACACTTCTCATGTCAACGGGGCTCACCTTCGGGAGTATCTCGGCGCTCTTCGGGCTTTCGCACCACATCATCACCCAGCAGCAGTACTCATATCTCATCGCCGCGGTGATCGGCAGCGCCATCGTGCCGACGCTCATCGCTAACGCTTTCTTCCTGCCGCGCCACCTGCTGCAAAGTAGCGCTGCTGAAGCGCAGCCCGCCGCGCCCGCGGCCGCCCTGGAGAGCGCGCCTGCAAATAGAACCTGATTAAGACAACTCGCGCGCGGCGGTTGATTGTGGGCGCAGGCGTGCCTACAATTTTAGTGCACGCAGTCTCTAGCCCGGGATGGACAACAATAAGCCAATGAACAACCTGCGCACTTATTTGCCGAAGGCCCTGCAGCCGAAAAAGCTCGGCAATTCGACTGCGGCGCTTGCCGGACTCGCGAGCGCCGTATCGGTTTTCGTCGGCGTGCTGGCGGCACGCGCCGCGCCACACGGCTGGTTCAGGATCGCGAGCGCCCTGCACCTGCACAGACAACCCTTGATCGTGAAACTAGCGCCCGTCGTCGCGGGTATCGCGGTCACGCTGGCGACCGCCGCGGGGCTCGTCAAATTTTATTTGTGGTGCGTGGAGCGCGAGGAAGCGGAGATCGCGGAACGCGCGGCTGAGCGCTCCGCCGCAACCGACGCATGAGATTGAAGCCAGCGCATTAACCTCGAGGCTCGAGCCGCTCGACGCCGCCCATATAGGGCTTCAGCACCTCCGGAACGCTCACCGAGCCGTCCGCATTCTGATAGTTCTCGAGAACGGCGACCAAGGCACGGCCGACCGCGACGCCCGAGCCGTTCAACGTGTGCACGGGCTCAGGTTTGCCGGTATCCGGATTGCGCCAGCGCGCCTGCATGCGCCGCGCCTGAAAGGCCTCGCAGTTGCTGCACGAAGAAATCTCGCGGTAATGTCCCTGACTGGGCAGCCAGACCTCAAGGTCGTAGGTCTTCGCGCTGCCAAAACCGACATCGCCCGCACACAGCGCGATGACGCGATACGGCAACTCAAGCCGCTTCAGGACCTCCTCGGCGTGCGACGTCAGCTTCTCGAGTGTCGCGTAGGAATCGGCCGGTCGCACGATCTGCACCAGCTCGACCTTGTCGAACTGGTGCTGGCGGATCATGCCGCGGGTGTCCTTGCCATGCGATCCAGCTTCGGAGCGAAATGACGGCGTGTGCGCGACGAGTTTCAGGGGCAGCTTTTCCGCCGGCAGTATCTGCTCGCGCACGAGATTGGTCAGCGACACCTCCGCGGTCGGAATCAGATACAGGCCCGGATCGCCTTTTATCGCAAAGAGGTCCTCCTCCAATTTGGGCAGCTGCCCGGTGCCGATGAGCGTGGCCCTGGCGACGAGATAGGGGACGTAGGCTTCCGTGTAGCCATGGGTGCGCGTGTGCAGATCGAGCATGAACTGCGCGAGCGCGCGATGCAGACGCGCAAGTTCCCCGCGCATGACAACAAAGCGCGCGCCGGAGATGCGCGCCGCAGCTTCAAAGTCGAGACCCAGACGCTCACCGACCTGCACGTGATCCTGAGGCTTGAAATCAAATGCCCGCAGCGTCCCCCAGCGACGCACCTCAACATTTGCAGTCTCATCGCGTCCGTCGGGTACGGATTCGTGCAGGAGATTGGGAAGTTCGAGCTGCCACGCGTCAAGCCCACCCTGGACGACCGCCAATTCCTGATCCGCCTGTTGAAGAGCGCTCGTAAGAGCATCACCCTCGGCGATGAGCGCGGCGGTGTCCTGACCTGCGGCCTTGGCCATGCCCACTTTCTTGGCGGCGGCGTTGCGTGCGGCGCGCAGCCGATCGGTTTCAATCTGCCAATGTTTGCGCTTCTCATCAAGAGCTGTGAACGCCGCGACATCGAGCAGCACGCCGCGGCGCGCCAGGTTCTGCGCGACGGCGGCCGGATCGGAGCGCAAGAGTTTCGGATCGATCATCTTGTCCCTCAGGCTGGCCCGCGCGGCGGCTTGGCGCGCAGCCGTGCAAGGGCTTCGCCGATTTTGATTTCCAGGCCGCGCGGTACGGGACGATAGTAGCGCCGATCGGGCAACTCGTCCGGCACATAGCGTTCTCCCGCCGCAAAGGCGTCGGGCTCATCATGCGCATAGCGGTAGTCACGGCCGTAGCCCAAACCCTTCATAAGGCGCGTGGGCGCATTGCGCAGTCGCAGCGGTACATCGAGTGTCCCGAATTTCTCGACGTCCTGCATCGCCTCGCCCATGGCGACATACACCGCATTGCTCTTGGGCGCGCAGGCGAGATAGACGACCAAGGTGGCAATGGCAAGCTCGCCCTCGGGACTGCCGAGGCGTTCATAGGCATCCCACGCATCGAGCGCCATGGCGAAAGCGCGCGGATCGGCAAGTCCGATATCCTCGACCGCCATGCGCATGGCGCGGCGCGCGATATACAGAGGATCGCAGCCGCCGTCGAGCATGCGGCAAAGCCAGTACAGCGCGGCGTCCGGATCGGTGCCGCGCACGGCCTTGTGCAACGCCGAGATCTGATCGTAGAACTGCTCGCCACCCTTATCGAAACGCCGCCGCGCACCGCCGCTCACGATTTCCTGTGCCACCGCGGCATCCAAGATGCCTGCCGTTGCAGAGGCTTCGATGAGTCCGGCGGCAAGCTCGAGCATGTTGAGCGCCCGGCGCGCATCGCCGTCAGCCGCGTGCGCGATGAGCTCGAGCGCTTCGTCCGTGGCACTGAGCTCCTGGCTGCCCAAGCCGCGCTCGCGATCAACGAGCGCCCTGCGCAGCAGCGCCACGATGTTCTCGACCGACAAAGTGCGCAGCACATAAACGCGCGCGCGCGACAAGAGGGCGTTCACGAGCTCAAACGATGGATTCTCGGTCGTCGCGCCGATGAAGGTCAGCGTGCCGTCTTCGACGAACGGCAGAAACGTGTCCTGCTGAGCCTTGTTGAAACGATGCACCTCGTCGAGGAACAGCACCGTGCGCATCTGGGTGTCCGCGCGCGCAGCGCGCGCCGACTCCACCGCCGCGCGGATGTCCTTGACGCCCGCCATGACGGCCGAGAGAGCGATGAACTGCGCGCCGGAGCGGCGCGCGATGAGCCGTGCCAGGGTCGTCTTGCCGGTCCCGGGCGGCCCCCAGAGGATCATCGAATGCAGCTGGCCCGCCTCGATTGCCTCGCGCAGCGGCTTGCCCTTGGCGAGGAGGTGTTCCTGGCCTACGAACTCATCGAGTGATGCGGGCCGCATCCGATCGGCCAGGGGACGCAGGGGGTCCAACGTGCGCGCTACTTCCGCAGGCATCGCGCTAGGTGCGGGGCGTACCGATGACGTCGACTCCCGCGGGCGGCGTGAAGCTCACCTCATCAGGAGTCACCGGGCCATTGCGCACCGCGTGGTCAAACACAATCGTGGCCGTCTGCCCGAGCTTGTCTTCGAGGACCATGCGGCTCAAATCTCCATGCGCAAACCCGAGCCGCGCCCGGCGGAAGTCCGAATCGGCGCTCCTCGGCGCAACGCTCACCCAATTCAGACCATCATGCTCACCCGCATCCGTGAGCACAAAGTTCTGCCGCACATCGACGCCGCCCGACAACAGCATCGCAGGCGTCCCCGAAAGTCCCGCATCGATGGGCTTGACGCTCACCTGCGCAAGGTCCGGATCATAGAACCAGACGTTCTTGCCGTCGGCCACCATGAGCTCGCCGGCTTTTTCGCGCGCGCCCTGCGGGCGCAATTCCCAGCGCAGTTTGCCGGGACGCAGCACGACGAGCGTGCCGGCGCCGCGGTCTATTTCGCGCCCGTGGGCATCGGTCAACGTTTGGGAAAAGTTCGCACGCAATGTCTGCAGGCCGTCGAGGTAGCGATCGAGCAGCGTGACGCCATTGGGCGTATCGGCAAGCACTGCCCCCGCGGCGAGCGCGAAGAGGAGCACGATGGCTTTTAGCCCATGCAACTTTATTCTCCGCGCGGCGCGGGCACGAGCACTTCGCGCCCGCCGTTGGTCTGCAGAGAACCCACGATCCCCGCCGTCTCCATCGCCTCGAGCATGCGCGCGGCGCGGTTGTAACCGATTTTCAAGCGGCGCTGCACGTAGGAGATCGACGGCTTGCGCTCGGTGGTGACGATCTTCACGGCCTCATCGTAAAGAGGATCCTGCTCGGCATCGTCGCTTCCGCCGGCGACGAAGTCCTCCGGATCCTCCGGGAAGCCGGCGAGCGGCGTGCGCGGCCCCGTGAGCACCTCTTCCACGTAGTTAGGTGGCGCGCCCTTCAAAGCCGACACCACTCGATGCACTTCCTGGTCGGACACGAACGCGCCGTGGACGCGCGTCGGCAACGATGTCCCGGCGGGCAGGTACAACATGTCGCCATGCCCGAGCAGCGTCTCAGCGCCCATCTGATCGAGTATGGTGCGCGAGTCCACGCGCGCGGAAACCTGGAAGGCGATGCGGCAGGGGATGTTCGCCTTGATGAGCCCGGTGATGACGTCGACTGAAGGTCGCTGCGTGGCGAGCACCAGATGGATCCCCGAGGCGCGCGCCTTCTGCGCCAGGCGTGCGATCAGCTCCTCGACCTTCTTGCCGACGACCATCATGAGGTCGGCGAGCTCATCAATGATCACGACGATGTATGGCAGCGGTGTCAGATCAGGAATCTGCGACTGATCGATGGTCGGATCGTTCGCCGCGCGCTGCGTGAGAACCGGATCGACGATCGGCTTGCCCTCCTTGATGGCATCACTCACGCGGCGATTGAAGCCCGCAATATTGCGCACGCCGAGCGCCGACATCAGTTGGTAGCGGCGCTCCATCTCCGCGACGCTCCAGCGCAGCGCGTTGGCCGCCTGCTTCATGTCGGTCACGACCGGCGCGAGCAGGTGCGGTATGCCCTCATACACCGAAAGTTCGAGCATCTTCGGGTCGATCATGACGAGCCGCACGTGCTCGGCGGTGGATTTGTACAAGAGCGACAACACCATCGCGTTGATGGCGACGGATTTGCCCGAGCCCGTCGTGCCCGCGATCAGGAGATGTGGCATGCGCGCAAGATCGGCTACCACCGGATGACCGCCGATGTCCTTGCCGAGCGCGAGCGCAAGCGGCGAATGCATGTCATCGTAGGCCTTGGAGCGCACGATTTCCCCCAGCGTCACGACCTCGCGCTTCTCATTGGCGATCTCGAGCCCCATGACGTTCTTGCCCGGAATCACTTCCACCACGCGCACACTCAAGACCGCTAACGCCCGCGCCAGATCCTTGGCAAGACCGGTGATCTGGCTCGCCTTCACGCCCGGCGCGGGACGCAGCTCGAAGCGCGTCACGACTGGCCCCGGCTGCACTGCGACGACTTCCGCCTCGATGCCGAAATCCTTGAGCTTCATTTCCACAAGCCGCGAGAGCGCCTCGAGCGCCTCCGCGGAATACGACGCCTCGACAGGCAGAGGATCATCCAGGAGCTTCAATGCCGGCAGCTCGTTGGCGGCGGGCGGCTCAAACAAAAACGCCTGCCGCTCCTTCTCCACGCGCTCGCTCTTGGGCACCGTCGGCAGCGGCGTATCGATGCGCGGTGGCACGCGCGTCGCTGATTTTTTCTGCTCGGTGATCGCCGCATCCTTGCGCGCCTGCTTGCGCTCGCGGCCCTGCGCGACATCGCGCGCGAGCCAGCGGCGCGCGCGTGCCCAGCCGATGCCCTGCCATGTCCAGGCGCCCAAGCGATCCATGATCGTAAGCCATGAGACGCCGAAGGCGAGCGACAAGCCGCCCATCCAGGCCGCGAGCAGCAAGAGCGTCGCGCCCAGATCCTGCACACCGGCCACCAAGTGCTTCGCGATTACCGCGCCGACGACGCCGCCCGCGGTGAAGTGCAATGAGCCGTCGTCCCAGTGCAGAGCGGCAAGGCCGCAGCTCGCGGCCACCACCAGCACGAAGCCACCCACGCGCACGGTGTTGTTGGCGCGCGAGGCGGGCTCGTCTTTGCCGCGATTGCGCATGAGCGCAAAGCAGGCAACCACGAGCATGATCGGGAAAAGGTAGGCAGGCCGGCCGAACAGAAAGAACAGCACGTCGGAAAGCCACGCACCAATGGGCCCGACGCGGTTGTGGACGACCGCGGAGTCGCCGGTGGTGGTGTAGCCGGGATCCTCGGGACTATAGGATGCCAGCGCCGCGAACATCACGATGGCGATCACGCCGAGCGCGAGAAACGCGCTCTCGCGCAGTCCGCGATGCACGGCGGCGGTGAAGCGAATGGGAGCGCGCGAGCGCGCGGAGGAGTCCGACAATTCTTCCGCCTTGGTGCGATGAAAATGACGTAGAAGCTTGATTCTACGGGCGAGAACCCCAAGGCAACAAGGCCGAGGGGCTCGCGACGAGAGTTGTTATCATGAACCCTAAAACCAGTGCGCAGCCATGAAAAATCATCGCCATAACCGCCTCATCATTCTAGGCTCCGGCCCCGCGGGCTACAGCGCGGCCGTCTACGCCGCACGCGCCAATCGCGCGCCGCTTCTCATCACCGGCGTCGAGGAAGGCGGACAGCTCATGACCACGACCGACGTCGACAACTGGCCGGGCGATGTCGAAGGCCTGCAGGGGCCGGCGCTCATGCAGCGCATGCGCAGCCATGCCGAGCGCTTCGCGACTGAAATCGTGAACGACCACATCGACTCTGCGCATCTGACGAAGCGCCCCTTCGAACTGCACGGCCACGGCACGGTCTACAGCTGCGATGCTCTCATCATCGCAACCGGCGCAGCCGCCATGTATTTAGGAATTCCCTCCGAGGAGAAATTTCGCGGCAAGGGCGTCTCCGCCTGCGCCACCTGCGACGGGTTTTTCTTTCGCGGGCAGCGCGTCGCCATCGTCGGCGGCGGCAACACGGCGGTCGAGGAAGCCTTGTACCTGTCGCATATCGCAGCCCACGTCACGCTGGTGCACCGCCGTGAGCGGCTGCGGGCGGAGAAAATTCTGCAGAAGCGGCTGTTTGACGAGGTCGAGGCCGGCAAAATTTCAGTGGTGTGGAATCACACCGTCGATGAAGTGCTGGGCGATCAGACGGGCGTGAACGGCGTGCGCTTGCGACACAGCGCCGACGGCAGCACGCGCGAGATTGCCGTCACCGGGCTCTTCGTCGCCATCGGCCATACTCCCAACACCACGCTCTTCACCGAGCAGCTGGAAACGCGCGGCGGCTACATCGTCGTGAAGAGCGGCCTTTCCGGAGACGCCACGGCCACGAGCGTGCCGGGAGTCTTCGCCGCCGGGGACGTGGCCGACCATGTCTATCGTCAGGCGGTCACCTCGGCGGGCGCCGGGTGCATGGCCGCGCTCGACGCCGATCGCTATCTTGAGGGGCTCGACGCCGGCGGGACCTAAGGGGATGCGCAGCGGCATTCACTCCCGCATCGACGCCATCGAGCCGCGCCAGTGGAACGCGCTTGGCGGCACGCATATTCCCTTTCTGCGCCATGAGTTTCTGAGCGCGCTCGAGCATACGGGCTGCGTGGGCGGGCACACCGGTTGGGAGCCACGCTACTTCACCTTGCACGATGGCGCGGGACTCGCGGCCGCAGTGCCCGCCTTCATCAAAATGCACTCCTACGGCGAATTCGTGTTCGATTTCGCCTGGGCTCAGGCGTACGCACGCGTCGGCGGCGACTACTACCCCAAACTCACCATCGCGGTGCCCTTCACGCCGGCGACGAGCCCGCGCCTGCTGGTGCGCCCGGATGCGGATGCGCACTCGGCGCGGCGCCTGCTTGCGGACGTGCAGGCTTATGCAACCGCGCAGTCGCTCTCCTCTGTGCACGCACTCTTTTTGGATGAACCTGCGCACCGCGCCTGCGCAGCCGCCGGCTGGCTCCTGCGCCGCGACTGCCAGTTTCATTGGACCAATCGCGGCTACGCAAGCTTCGAACATTACCTTGCAAGCTTCACCGCCGAAAAACGCAAGAAGGCACGGCGTGAGCGGCGCCGTGTGGCCGAAAGCGGCATCCGTTTCGAGACGCGCTTCGGAAGTGATCTGGATCGCAAGCTCCTCGATCGCGTGTACGCGCTGCACCAGGACACGTTCCGGCGCCACGGACACGAGCCTTACCTGACGCGTGCCTTCTTCGGCGAGATTGCGCAGGCTTTGGGTCAGGAGTTCATGGTCAAGGTCGCCATGCACGGCAGCGAGCCGGTGGCGGCGGCGGTGTTTTTCTGGTGTCAGGAGGCGCTTTTCGGACGCTACTGGGGAGCGGCCGCCGACTATCACAGCCTGCATTTTGAGACCTGCTATCACCAGGGCATCGAGTTTTGCATCGAGCGCGGCATCGGGCGCTTCGAGCCGGGTACGCAAGGAGAGCACAAGGTGAGCCGCGGCTTCGAGCCTGCGCTCACTTGGTCTGCGCATTACATTCGCGATGCCCGCCTGCGCCACGCGATCGGCGCTTATCTCGAGCGTGAGGGCGAATCGGTGGATGAGTACGCACAGGAGGTCCAGGCACACGTGCCATTCCGCGCAGTCCGCGAAGAAGATGCCTAGATGAAAACCCTCACCTGGCTCTCACCGCGGGATGCTCCGGAGAATTTTCCGCCTCTCGAGCAGGCGCTCGATGAGCCCGCGGGCCTCCTCGCTGCCGGCGGCGATCTGTCCGCGGCGCGGCTCCTGGCCGCGTACCGGCAGAGCATCTTCCCCTGGTACTCGCCCGGGCAGCCCGTTCTGTGGTGGGCGCCTGACCCGCGCGAGGTGCTGTTCCCGAAGGAGTTTCGCGCCTCGCGCAGTCTGCAGAAGACGCTGCGCAACCGCGGCTACCGCACTCTAATCGATCATGACTTTCGTGGCGTGATCGAGGGCTGCGCAGCGCCGCGCACGGCGAGCGCCGGCACCTGGATCACGGGCGACATGCAAAAAGCCTACGCCGATCTGCATGCGCGCGGCTTCGCGCACAGCATCGAGACTTATCTCGACGGCAACCTCGTCGGCGGACTCTACGGAGTTCGCATCGGCAGCGTGTTCTTCGGCGAGTCGATGTTCAGCCGCGCGCGCGACGCCTCGAAGATCGCCCTTGCGCACCTGGTGCAGACCTGCCTGCACAACGAGATCGTCGTCATCGACTGCCAGCTGCCCTCAAGCCACCTGCGAAGCCTCGGCAGCCGGCCGATTTCCCGCGCCGAATTTCGTGCCCTGGTGTGCACTCATGCTGCCCCTGAGGCACTGCCGATGCGCTTTCGGGCCTAAGTGAATTGCATTGCCGCGAGGGTTTATGCAGAATCCGCGCCCCCATGGCAAAAGAAGACGCGATTCAGTTGGAAGGTGAGGTCGTCGAGACCCTCCCGAACACCACTTTTCGCGTAAAGCTCAAGAACGGCCACATCGTGACGGCGCATATCTCCGGAAAGATGCGCAAGAATTACATTCGTATTCTCACGGGCGACCAGGTCACGGTCGAGATGACGCCCTACGACCTGACCAAGGGTCGCATCATCTACCGCGGCCGCTGATCAGGCGGTGACTTCCGGCAGCTGCGCCGGAGTGCATTCGAACTCGAGCTTCGTACCATCCGCCGACACGCTCACCTGCACCTGACCGCCGCCTGAGAGGCGGCCGAACAAGAGCTCTTCGGCGAGCGGGCGCTTGATGTGTTCCTGGATGACGCGCGCCATGGGACGCGCGCCCATCTTCGGATCGTAGCCTTTCTCCGCAATCCAGCTGCGTGCGGCGTCTTCGACGTTGAGTTGCACGCCTTTCTGCTCAAGCTGCGCTTCCACTTCGACGATGAGCTTGTCGACAACCCGTTCGATGGTCGCGCGATCGAGCGGCGCAAATTGAATCACCGCATCGAGCCGGTTGCGAAACTCGGGCGTGAAGAGGCGCCGGATCGCCTCCATGCCGTCGCTTGCGTTGTCCGAGTGCATGAAGCCGATCGAGGGGCGGCTCATTTCCTGTGCGCCGGCATTCGTCGTCATGACGATGATCACATGGCGGAAGTCGGCCTTCCTGCCGTTGTTATCGGTGAGCGTGCCGTGATCCATGACCTGCAGCAGGAGGTTGAATACATCGGGGTGAGCCTTCTCGATCTCATCCAGGAGCAGCACGCAGTGCGGGTGCTTGGTGATCGCCTCGGTCATGAGCCCGCCCTGGTCGAAGCCGACGTAGCCCGGCGGCGCGCCGATCAGGCGTGACACGGTGTGGCGCTCCATGTACTCGGACATGTCGAAGCGCAGGAACTCGACACCCATCGCGATCGCAAGCTGCCGCGTGACTTCGGTCTTGCCGACGCCGGTGGGACCTGCGAGCAGGAAATTGCCGAGCGGCTTTCTCTGATCGCCCAATCCGGAGCGCGCCATCTTGATCGCAGCGGCGAGCGACTCGACCGCGCGATCCTGGCCGAAGATCACGAGCTTCAAATTGCGTTCCAGGTTTTTCAGCACCTCGCGGTCCGAAGTGGAGACGCTCTTCGGCGGGATGCGTGCCATGCGCGCCACCACCTCTTCGATGTGGCGCACCTCCACCGTGTGCTCGCGCTCGGCGAGCGGCTTCAGGCGCAGCCGCGCGCCCGCCTCGTCGACGACATCGATGGCCTTGTCGGGAAGATGGCGCTCGCTGATGTGGCGCGCGGAGAGCTCGGCCGCGGCGCGCATGGCGTCCACCGCGTAGACAATGCTGTGATGCTCCTCGAAGCGGCTCTTCAATCCCAACAGGATCTCGATGGTCTCTTCGATGGACGGCTCGACGACGTCGATCTTCTGAAAGCGTCGTGCGAGGGCGTGATCCTTCTCAAAGATGCCGCGATATTCCTGATAGGTGGTCGAACCGATGCAGCGCAGCTCGCCGTTGGTGAGCACGGGCTTGATGAGATTGGAGGCGTCCATGACGCCGCCGGAGGCGGCGCCTGCGCCGATCACCGTGTGAATCTCATCGATGAAGAGGATGGCGCCCGGCTGCTTCTTCAGTTCCGTGATGACGCCCTTCAGGCGCTTCTCGAAGTCGCCGCGGTATTTCGTGCCGGCAATGAGCGCCCCCATGTCGAGGGCGTAGACCGTGCAGTCGGAGAGAACGTCGGGAACCTTGCCCTCGACGATGAGGCGCGCCAGGCCCTCGGCAATTGCGGTCTTGCCGACGCCCGCCTCGCCGACGTAGAGGGGATTGTTCTTGCGCCGCCGGCACAGAATCTCGACCGTGCGCTCGATCTCAAGCTTGCGGCCGATGAGCGGATCGATGCGGCCGTCCTGGGCGAGGCGATTTAAGTTCGTCGCATACTTATCGAGCGCACTGCCCGTGCCCTCCGGATCGCGATCCGGGTCCGTCTGCGTCTCCTCCTTGTCGGAGCGCTCGTCGGCGATCTTCGATAAACCATGGGAGATGTAATTGACCACGTCGAGCCGCGCGACATGCTGGCGGTTCAAGAGAAATACCGAATGGCTCTGCTTCTCACTGAAGATCGCCACCAGCACGTTGCCGACGCCGACTTCCTTCTTGCCGCTGGACTGGACGTGAAATACCGCTCGCTGCAGGACGCGCTGGAAGCCGAGCGTCGGCTGCACCTCGCGCTCCTCGGTCTCCTCGAGGTGCGGCGTCGACTGGTCGATGTGGTCCTTCAGATCCTGCTTAAGTTTAGTCAGATCCGCCCCGCAGGCGCGCAGGATCTCGCGCACCTTCGGCGTGTCGAGTATGGCCAGCAGCAGGTGCTCAACCGTCAGGTACTCATGACGCGCCTCGCGTGCCCGATGAAACGCGTCGTTGAGACAATATTCCAGCTCGTTGGACAACACGATTGAACCTTCCGCCCTTTCAGGCCTCTTCCAAAGTGCACATCAGAGGATGTTGCTGATCACGCGCATAGGTGGTCACCTGCGCTACCTTAGTTTCCGCGATCTCATATGTGAAGACTCCACAGACGCCCTTACCCTTGGTATGAACCTCTAGCATGATCCGCGTCGCCGTGGTGCGATTGAGTGCAAAGAATTTTTCCAGCACATCGACTACAAACTCCATCGGCGTGTAATCGTCATTGAGTAACACCACCTGGTAAAGCGGGGGCTGCTTGACCTGCGGACGGGCTTCTTCAACTACGACGCCGCTATCGGGGCGGGCAGGCTCATGATCCGGCATGGTGACTTTATATGGGTCGCCAAACGGCAACACAAGAGGGCTCTGGGAGGCGAAAGTTTACCGAGTGAAAACAATTGCTTGAGAGCGCAAGCGGCTGCCCCGTATGATGGCCCCCGCTCGGCTCCAGCAACGCTGGCGCCGCGGCTGCGGCGCAATGTCTGTCTGAAGGAGTTTCGAGGACTGATCCTGCCATGAACCCTGGCTCCTGGCTCAATCGTTTCCCGGCGTCCCACCAATGGCGCGCGCTGGCGCTGGCGCGCGGGCCGCGCATCGCCACCTGGGCGCTGGCACTTGCGCTCGGTGTTCAGGCCGCAACGATCGTGACAGATCTCGCCGGAGGCGGCCAGCCCAAAAAGAGCGAGGCGCGACCGCCGAGTCCCGCAACGCTTGCGCGCCGCGGCATCGACGTCGCCAGCATCACCAATGGGCACCTCTTTGGCACGGCAGCACAGGCCAAAAGCAGCACCGCGGCCGATGCCACCCAAACAAGCATGCAGCTGGTGCTGACCGGCATCATCGCGGGCAGGGACCCGAAAGTGGGCTTTGCCATCGTGGGAGAAAATGCGACCGCCGCGAAAGTGCATGCTGTGGGAGATAACGTGCCGGGAGGCGCTAAGTTACATTCTGTTTACAGCGATCGGGTGCTGCTCGACAGGAACGGCCACTTGGAGTACCTGACCCTGCCGCGCCAGAGCTCCGCCGCACTCAATGCCAATCCGATCCAGGCCGCGGTGCCCAACCAGAACCCCGCCTTCGACCGGGTGCGGCGCCTGATCACTGAGGATCCGTCGGCCTTAAGCGACATCATGCGCAACCAGCCGGTGCTGATGCAGGGCAAGCTGCGCGGCTTTCGCGTCTACCCCGGTCGCAACCGTCAGGCGTTTACGCGCCTCGGACTGCGCTCCGGGGACCTGGTGGTGGCGATCAACGGCACGCCGCTCGATGATCCAGCCCGCGGCGATGAAATCTTCCGCACCATCGGTTCCGCCAGTGAGGCACGCGTCACAGTCATGCGGAACGGGCAGCAGCAGGATCTGTCTTTGAATATGGCGCAGGTGGCGCAGGAAGCCGAAGAGGCCGTGGGCAGCGACGCTGCGGCCCAGCAGGCCACCCCGGCACCGACGCCGCCGGGGCCGACGACGGAGAGCGTGAGGGGGCCCGCCGCACAAATGCCTCAGCCGCAAGTCACGATGCCGCAAATGCCACCGCCGCCGCCGCCGGAACCGATGCCACAGCCGCCCGACCCGGAAGGGAATGAATGATGAGAGGAACCGGATTCCTGACACGCATCGGCTCCCGGGTCGCGCGCGCCGCCTGCGCCTGCGCCGTGGCGCTCCTCATCGGCACCGCCATGGCGGCCGATGCAGAATCCACCCAGCGCATCACGCCCAACTTCAAAGACGCCGACATCACGCAGATCGCCGAGGCGGTGAGCGCTGCCACCGGCAAGAACTTCATTATTGATCCGCGGGTGCGCGCGCAGGTGACGATGCTCTCCTCCACCCCGATGTCGCCTGACGCCTTCTATCAGGCGTTTCTCTCCATCCTGCAGGTGCATGGGTTCGTCGCGCTGCCGGCGGGCAAGGTCATCAAGATCGTGCCCGACGCGAACGCGCGTCAGTATCCGTCAAATGACCTGCCCGACCACGTAAGCTCAAGCTCCGATGAAATCGTGACGCAGGTGATCGCGGTGAAGAGCGTAAACGCCGCGCAGCTCGTGCCGATTCTGCGGCCGCTCATTCCGCAGTACGGTCACCTCGCAGCCTACCCCGCATCGAACATTCTCATCATCTCCGATCGCGCCAATAACGTGAACCGCATCATGCGCATCATCGAGCGCATCGATCAGGTGGGCGATGCGGACGTGGAGATCGTGCCGCTGCAGAACGCTTCGGCGACCGAGGTGGTGCGCGTCATCAACTCCCTGTATCAGCAGCAGGCGGCGACCGAAGGGGCCGCGAGCGGCTTCAAACTGGTCGCCGACGAGCGCTCCAACAGCATCCTGTTGAGCGGCGAGAAGGACTCGCGTCTGCGCATCCGCGTGTTGATTGCGCATCTGGATACCCCGCTGCAAAGCGGCGGCGACACGCAGGTGCGCTATCTGCAGAACGCCGACGCCGAAAAGATCGCCGCCAAGTTGAAAGAGCAGATCTCGGGCGCGTCCGCCGGCCCGACCGGCGGTCCGCCGGGCGCGCAGGCACCCGCGTCGCAGTCCGAAAGAGGCACCATCATCTGGGCGGATCCGGCGACCAACGCGCTCGTCATCACCGCGACGCCGAAGGTCATGCGCAATCTCATGTCCGTGATCGACAAGCTCGACATCCGCCGTGCGCAGGTGCTGGTGGAGGCCATCATCGTCGATGTTGACTTGAGCAAATCCGCATCCTTGGGAGTGAACTGGGCGGTGTACGGTCAGGGCAACACCGCCGTGCCGGCCGCCGCTTTCAATTCACCCGTCAATGGCACCTCCATCGCCGATATAGTCGAGCTCGTGGCAAGTCCCACGACCGCCCTTGCCAACGGCACGGCCATCCCCACGGGCGGCATCCTCGGCGTCGGACGCGTCGCGGCAAACGGACTTAACTTCGGCGCGCTTTTGAGCGCCATCCGCAGCGACACGAATTCGAATGTCGTCGCCACCCCGTCCGCGGTGACCACCGACAATCAGGAAGCGACTCTGAAGGTCGCGAGTGAAGTGCCGTTTCTCACCGGTCAGTTCACGAGCACCGGCTCCTCGAACAGCTCCGTCACGCCGTTTCAGACCATCCAGCGCGAAGAAGTCGGCACCATCCTCAAGATCACGCCGCAGATCAATGAGGGCGGCGCCGCCGTCATGCTGAAGATCGATCTGGAAAGCTCCTCCGTCGTGCCGAAGGACGCAGGCCCGCAGGGCGCGGTCGACCTCACGACCAACAAGCGCACGGTGAGCACCCGAGTTCTCATCGAGGACGGCGGCATCGTGGTGCTGGGCGGACTCACCAACGCCGACTACTCGCGCCAGGAAACTCGCGTGCCGTTCCTGGGCGCGATTCCGCTTCTCGGGCAGCTCTTCAAGACGCGTTCGGGCAGCGCCGATCGCACCGATCTCATGGTCTTCATCCGGCCGAAGATTCTGCGCACCGACGAGCAGTCGGCCATCGAGACCAACACCAAGTACAACTACATCCGCGACGAGCAGCGCAAGGTCACGACCGGCGAGCGCGAGTGGCTGCCCATTCTCCCCGGCGTGAAGCAGCCGGAGCTGCCACCGATGGCGCCTGCGACGCAGTCGACGACGCCAGCGCCCACGAGCGCCGCCGAGAAAGAAAAGGCGAGCGAGGAAGAGCGCCGCGCACGCCTGGCGCCACAACCACCGGCCAACGCCGCGCCCGCCGCCGCGCCGCCGACCACAACGACGCCTGCGGATGCGGCCAAGAAGTCCTTCACACCGACACCTGATCCGCCGAGCACGGACACGGGTCACCAATGAACGACGTCGCGAGCGAAGCTGCTGTCGAAGCGCCACAGCGACGCCTGTCCTTCGCCTTCGCCAAGCGCCACGGGGTGCTCGTGAAGCAGATGCAGGACGGGGTTGCGCAGTGCGCCTGTCGCACCAACGCCTCGCCGACGGCGCTCGCCGAGGCGCGGCGCTTTCTGCGCGTGTCGATGAAACTTGAGCGCGTGGCCGAGCCCATATTTGACGAGCTCCTGCGCGCCGCCTACGAGGGCAGCTCCGAGACCATGGAAGCGGTCGAGGGGCTCGATGAAACGTCCGACCTTGCGCAGCTCGCACAGGTGCTGCCCGAGCAGGCCGATCTGCTCGAGAGCGAAGACGACGCGCCCATCATTCGCCTCATCAACGCCATCTTTACTCAGGCGGTGAAGGAAAACGCCTCCGATATTCACGTCGAGCCGTTTGAGAATCGACTCGTCATCCGCTTTCGGGTGGATGGCATCCTGCGCGAGGTGCTGCAGACCAAGCGCGCGGTCGCGCCGCTCGTCGTGTCGCGCCTGAAGGTGATGTCAAAGCTCGACATCGCCGAGAAGCGCCTGCCGCAGGACGGTCGCATCAGCCTGCGCATCGCCGGACGCGCGGTCGACGTGCGCGTATCCACCATCCCTTCCGGGCACGGCGAGCGCGTCGTGCTGCGACTCCTCGACAAACAGGCCGGGCGCATTGACCTCACGGCTCTTGGCATGGCACCCGACACGGAAAGGCTCATGGATGAACTCATCCACAAGCCGCACGGTATTCTGCTCGTCACGGGCCCCACCGGCTCCGGCAAGACGACGACGCTGTACGCAGGCCTCGAGCGCCTCAATGACAACACCCGCAACATCATCACGGTCGAGGACCCGATCGAGTATTTCATTGACGGCGTCGGTCAGACGCAGGTCAACACCAAGGTCGAGATGACTTTCGCACGCGGGCTGCGCGCCATCCTGCGCCAGGACCCCGACGTCGTCATGGTGGGAGAAATCCGTGATCTGGAGACGGCGCAGATCGCCGTACAGGCGAGTCTCACGGGACATCTCGTGCTGTCGACGTTGCATACCAACACGGCCGTGGGCGCGGTCACACGCCTGCGCGACATGGGGATCGAGCCCTTCCTCCTCTCGTCGAGCCTGATTGGCGTGCTCGCGCAGCGTCTGGTGCGCGTGTTGAACCCCGAGAGCCGCCAGGCCTTCACCGCCGGTGAATACGAACGGCGCCTGTTGAACGTGCCCGCCGCGGAACCTGCGCCCACGCTGTACCGGCCGGGTCGCGATGCCGGCAACGGCTATCGCGGACGCACCGGCATCTACGAACTCGTCGTGGTCGATGATCAAATGCGCACCATGATTCACGACGGTGCGGCGGAGCATGACCTCGAGCGCTATGCGCGCACCATGACGCCATCGATTCGCGACGACGGTCGCGCGAAGATCCTGCGTGGCGAGACCACCATGGAGGAAGTCCTGCGCGTCACGCGCGAGGACTAGCCCGCCGCCATGGGCGCGTTCGAGTACACCGCCCTCGAGCCCGGCGGCCGGGAGCGCAAGGGAATACTCGAAGGCGACACGCCACGGCACGTCCGCCAGCTGCTGCGCGAGCGACAGCTCCTGCCGGTGACGGTGGCGGAGATCACGCAGAGCGAGTCGAAGCAACAAAGCGCCTTCGGCAGACGCAGACGCATTTCGCCCGCGGACCTTGCGCTCTTCACGCGACAGCTCGCGACCCTGGTGCGGGCGGGCCTGCCGCTCGAGGAGGCGCTGCTCGCCGTATCGCAACAGACCGAAAAGCCGCGCGTGCAGAGCATCATCTTGGGCACACGCGCGCGCGTCATGGAGGGTCACACGCTCGCGGGCGGCCTTGCCGAGTTCCCGCGCGTGTTTCCGGAGATCTATCGGGCCACCATCTCCGCAGGCGAGCAGTCGGGCTATCTCGATGCAATCCTCGAGCGGCTCGCCGACTACACGGAGAACCGCGAGCTCCTGCGCCAAAGAGTCCTGGGCGCCATGCTCTACCCGATCGTGCTGTCCATTATGTGTTTCGCCATCGTCTCGGGCCTGCTCGTGTTCGTGGTGCCGAAGGTGGTGGCAGTGTTCGAGACGCAGCGCGCGAAATTGCCGCTCATGACGCGCGCGCTGATCGCGACCAGCGCGTTTTTTCGCGACTACGGCATCTGGCTCCTCATTGCGATTGCGATCATCGTTTTCCTCTTCATGCGCAGCCTGCGCGATCCGGCGATGCGGCGGCGCTTTCATCGCTTCCAATTGCGGCTGCCGCTCGTGGGCAAGCTCGTGCGCGGCTTCAATACCGCACGCTTCACGCGAACCTTGAGCATCTTGTCGGCAAGCTCCGTACCCGTGCTCGATGCGCTGCGCATCGCAGGGGAAGTCGTGACCAATCTACCCATGCGCGATGCCGTCATCGAAGCCGCACAGCGCGTGCGCGAAGGCGCCCCCATCGGCCGCTCGCTGGCCATCAGCCGGCTCTTCCCGCCGATGACGATTCATCTCATCTCCAGCGGCGAGTCGAGCGGCAAGCTCGAGGATATGCTTGACCGTGCCGCCCAGAGCCAGGACCGCGAGCTCGACGGATTGCTGACGGCGCTCGTCGGGCTTCTCGGGCCGCTGCTCATTGTTCTTATGGGCGTCTTCGTCATGGGCATCGTTTTTGCAATGCTCCTGCCGATTTTTGAGATGAATCAGCTAATTCATTAGTTCGGACGTTGCACGCCGAAGCGAATCGAATTAAGTTCGCGCCATCTCACCACCTTGGGTAATTTGATCCATCCGCAGTCATGAGCGAGAAGCCCGAATCCGACGAATTTGAGGACGAGGAGCCAGCCGAACCGGTACCTGGCACCGAGGATGTGGACCTCGATCAGGTCACAAAGGATCTCGATCTTGCGAAGCGCCGGGGTCAAAAGCTGGGCGATCCTGCCTGGCGACGCCTCGAGAGGCTGCGCGAGCAGAAGCAAACCGAGGAGCTGACGCGCGACGTCGAGGACTTCGATATCGGCGATGAGGGCTCGCCACGAAAGAAAAAACGCCTTCGCTTACCCGAGTGACTTGCTCCGGCGCACGACACCGACGACCACGCCTTCGATGAGCAGTGGATCCTGTTTCAAGTCGACGCGGATCGGCTCGAAGTCCCCATTCTCCGGGAGCAACCACACGATCGAGCCTTCCTGACGATAGCGCTTGACCGTGACCTCGTTCTCCAATCGCGCGACCACGATTTGGCGGCTGCGCACCTCGGAGGTGCGGTGCACCGCGACGAGGTCGCCATCGAATATCCCGGCATTCTTCATACTCATGCCGACGACCTTCAAAAGATAATGGGCGCGCGGCTGAAACAAGGCCGGATCGATCTGAAAACGTCCCTCGATATGCTCCTCGGCCAACATGGGCTGTCCCGCCGCCACCCGTCCGATGAGCGGCAGCCCCAACTGCTCGCGCATCGTGTCCTTCAGCTGAATGCCGCGGGAAGTCCCGGGCACCAGAGAAATCACGCCTTTGCGCGCCAGCGCCCGCAGGTGCTCCTCGGCGGCGTTTGCCGAGCGAAACCCGAGCTCGCGCGCGATCTCGGCGCGCGTCGGCGGCATGCCGTTTTCGGCGATGACGCGCTGAACGAGCCGCAGAATCTGAGTTTGGCGGGGCGTCAGGTCGGACATGGCGGGGTACCTGTTCGGGTGTACAGCTACTGTGATTATATCCAGATTCAGTGGCGCGGCAAGTCCGCGCCCTATGTGCGCTGGCGAACATTGCTTTGATGCGTCACTCCCGCGGCGGTTCAAAGCGAGTTGTCGCGCGCGCCCGACAACTCAATCTTTGCAGTTGCATTCCTGTTGTAAATTTGGTTCAGTTGCGCCGCTGCGAAACGGCGGTGCGGGGAACTCGCACGCGTGATTCGCATTTATTTTACTGTTTTAGGGACTTTCCAATCAATCACCCATAAGGGGACGTGTATGAAGAGCGCGATCGTTTTGAAGGTGGCTGCCGCTGCAGTCGTGGTGGGGCTTGTAGGCTGTACGGATCTGAAGCCCCTCCAAGCAGAGGTTGCGGACCTCAAGTCGCAGGTCGGCAAGCTGCAGTCCGATGTGCAGGCTGCAAAGCAATCAGCTGACCAGGCCAACAGTGCCGCACAGTCGGCGAGCCAGGCGGCCAGTGGCGCGCAGAGCACGGCGAACCAGGCGTTGGCTGCCTCACAGGCGAGCCAGTCCTGCTGCGATGCGACCAACGAGAAGATCGACCGGATGTTCCGTCGGTCGGTCTCGAAGTAGAGAGCGAAGCGAAGCTATCCTGAGAACGCCGCGCCTTGCGCGCGGCGTTCTCTATTTTTTTGTGTTTGAGATTGGATTCGAGCGGCGCCCTAGAATCTGACGAGGGCCGAGCCCCACGTAAATCCGCCGCCGAAGGCCTCGAGGAGCAGTAGCTCCCCGCGCTTGATCCGTCCATCACGAACCCCGACGTCCAATGCCAGCGGTACCGAGGCCGCCGAGGTGTTGCCGTGGTCCTGAACCGTGACGATGATCCGCTCGAGAGGCAAATTCAGGCGCCGCGCGGTGGCTTGAATGATGCGGATATTGGCCTGATGCGGCACGAGCCAATCGAGCTGCGATTTGTCGAGCCCCTGTGCTTTTAAGGCCTCGTCCACCGCTTTACCGAGATTGATCACCGCGATCTTGAATACCTCGCTGCCCACCATGGTGATCTTCATGTACGGCTTGTCATCGCCGAATCCCTTGGACACGCCGGTCGCGCAGTAGAGCATGTCCTTGTAAGCACCGTCCGCATGCAGATGCGTGGAGAGAATTCCCGGTTGCTCGGCAGGCTGCAGCACGACCGCTCCTGCGCCATCTGCAAAGATGACTGCAGTTGAGCGGTCATCCCAATCGGTGATGCGCGACAGCGTCTCAGCGCCGACAACCAAGGCGCAGCGCGCATCCCCCGCCTTGACGAATTTGTCGGCGATGGCGAGTGCGTAAACGAATCCGGCGCATGCCGTCTCCACGCTGAACGCAGGTCCACCACGGCAGCCGAGTCTTTGCTGCAGCAGCACTCCACAGTTGGGAAACACCAGATCCGGCGTCGTCGTGCCAAAGGCAATGAAGTCGACGTCCTCGGGGCGCACGCCGGCGGCTTCAATGGCGCGCCGTGCCGCGTGCTCGGCAAGATCCACCGTAGTTTGGCCCGCGGCGGCAATATGGCGGCGCTCAATCCCAGTGCGGTCCCGGATCCACTCGTCGGTGGTATTCACCATCCGCTCGAGATCAAAGTTCGTCAGAATCTTTTCGGGCAGGTACGAGCCGGTTCCCGCGATGCGCGAATACATGGGCACCTCAGCGCTCGCGCGCGCGTGCCATGGGCGCGGCGCTGCCGCGGATACCGAGTCCTGCGAGCAGCGCGCTCACCTCAACTAGTGCAAGGAGTGTCGCGCGCACCACAATCCATCCGCCGTGCGCGCCGCCGCGAAGGATCTACTTCGCCTCTTCGTCCGCGCCGCGCGTGTCGATGATGCGCTTGCCGCGATAGAAACCATCGGGAGTGATGCAGTGACGCAAGTGCGTCTCACCGGTCTGCTGATCCACAGACAGCGTGGGTTTGACGAGCGCATCGTGTGAGCGATGCATGCCTCGCTTGGATGGGGTCTTACGACTTTTTTGAACGGCCATGATCTGTCTCCTCGCGAGCGATGCTGGGCTCTTTACCGCGTTTCAACAGCTCGCCCAGCCGTTCAAACGGTCTTTGTACCGCACTCTGCTCATCCGCACTCGCCGTAGGCTTGCAGTCGCGCTCATCGCTGTGCAGCGCCACGATCGGCAGGTCGAGGAGCAGTTCCTCTTCAAACAATTCGCGCAGGCTGATCCGCCCGCCGGCCGCCAACACCGGCTCCAAATGCTCCGGTACGCGATCAGCCTGCGAATCCGCCGCGATCAGCGCCACCGTCGCGCGCCCGTCTACCTTCCAGGGCATGAGCTTAAGGCACCGCTGGCACACCAGCGGCACCGAGCCTGAAACTTCGAGCGCCGCCACCGCAAATTCCCCCTCGCGCCCAAAGTGCACATGTCCACTGATGGTGCCTTCGAGTGCGCCCAAGCGCGCCCGCACCCGTGATAATTCGGCGAGCGGAATCGCAAGCTCAAGATCAGCTTGTTCGTCGGCGAGGGCGCCGACATCACGCGGCTTCGACCAAGCCTCCGACATGGGCCGCGTATAATAGGTACCGACCCTGCCCAAGTCAAAACCGCCCCGCATCTAAGCCTTTGTTCCGGTGACCGATTTCTCGCCCATGCGCGCTCTTGTCCTCGCCTCGACCTCGCCCTACCGCCGCGCGCTTCTCGCCCGGCTCGCGCTGCCCTTCGATGTGGTCGCACCCGGTGTTTCCGAAGCCGACGTTGCCGATGAGCCCCCCCCGCTGCGCGCCCAGCGTCTGGCGCTCGCCAAGGCGCAGGCCGTGGCGCATCAGTATCCCGAGGCGCTCATCCTCGGCAGCGATCAGGTCGCCGCTCTCGATGGGCGGGTGCTGCACAAGAGCGGCCATGCGGCGCGCTGCCGCGAGCAACTGACGGCACTGAGCGGCAAGAGCGCCACCTTCCATACCGCCTGCGCGCTCATCGGCGCAGGCGCGCGGATCAACCTTGCGCATCTGGATGTCACGACCGTGGTATTCCGCAGCCTCGCGAGCGCGGAAATCGAACGCTACGTCGAGCGCGAGCAGCCCTTCGACTGCGCGGGCAGCTTCAAGGCCGAGTCCCTCGGCATCAGCCTTTTCGAGCGCATCGATTCGAGCGATCCGACAGCGCTTTTGGGGCTGCCGCTCATCTGGGTGGCGCGGGCGCTGCGCAGTTGTGGCTATGCCTTGCCGTGAAGGCGGGCGCGTCCGCGCTCGCTCGTCAAGAGGTCTACGATCGCAGCGAGATCGGCCGGCAGCGGTGCGCTCGCACTGAAGGCCCCGCCCTGCGGCCACTCGAACCCGACACTGTGCGCATGCAAGAACATGCGCTTCAATCCAAGCGCGGCAACCTCGCGATTGAAATCCGCATCGCCGTACTTTTCATCGCCCGCCAGCGGATGTCCCGAGTGCGCGGCGTGCACACGGATCTGATGCGTACGACCGGTGTGCAGGCTCACCTCCATCAACGTCGCGCGCTTGCCGAAAAACTCGAGCGGACGAAACTCCGACACGGACGCCTTGCCGGAAGCATGTGCCTTCACCGTGCGCTCGCCGCCGACGCGAAGGTCGGTGCGCAACGGAACATCGATGCGGGTGCGTCCGTGCCGCCAGTGTCCTTTGACGAGGGCGAGATAGCGCTTCTCGAACTGGCCCTCGCGCAGGAGCGCGTGCAGCGTGCGCAACGCGCTTGCCTTGCGCGCAACGAGAAGGCAGCCGCTCGTGTCCCGATCAAGGCGGTGCACGAGTTCGAGCGAATCCTCGGGACGCAATGCCCGCAGCACTTCGATGACTCCGAAGCTCACTCCGCTGCCGCCGTGAACCGCAATCCCGGAGGGTTTGTCGATGACGAGGAGCCTCGCCTCCTCGATGATGATCGCGGTGCGCAGACGCTCGAGGAGCGGCCGGGGAACCCGCCGCGGGCCGCCTTCGGGCTCGAGCCGCACGGGGGGAATGCGCACCTTGTCATGCAGCGCCAGGCGCTGGGCCGGATCGGCACGGTGGCCGTTGACCCGCACCTCCCCTTTGCGCACCAGACGGTACACCCGGCTCCTCGGCAGCGTGCCGAACAGTTTCAGAAGGAACTGATCAAGGCGCCTGCCGGCCTGCTCGGCGTCGATCTCGATATGCCGCACGCCCTGCCGATTTGCACCATCTTCGGGCTGCGGCACTGGTCCTCTCTGTAACGTATTGTTTCTACAGCGCTCTTGCGATTATACTGTCGCGGCTGTCCGCAATCGGACGGCCAACGGTATGGCGGCGCTGCCGCCTCATGTTAGTTGGTCCTCGGCATCGAGGCCATCGCGTTTGGGCCGACAAGATCGCTGCGCCGGCGTTGAGAAGAGTCTCCTTGGCGCGCCGTCGGTAGAGTCCCCCGAAGGTTTCCGAAGCACCGCCTGATGAATGGCGGGCACTCAAGTGAATAAGCACACTTCATTGTCGATTTGGAATCTTCGCTTCCACGAGGGTAGCGCTGCATTGCGCCCGTGGCCTCCCGTCGCTTTCTCGCCGGCCCGTCACTGCACAGTAGGGCCCCATGAAAAGAATGCTCGTCAATGCAACTCAGCAGGAAGAGTTGCGAGTTGCCTTGGTTGATGGACAGAAGCTTTATGACCTGAGTATCGAACTGCGATCGCGCGAACAGAAGAAAGCCAACGTCTACAAAGGCCGCATCTCCCGCGTCGAACCCTCCCTTGAAGCCTGCTTCGTGGAATATGGCGCACAGCGCCACGGATTCCTGCCGCTGAAGGAAGTCTCCAAGGAGTTCTTCCGCCAACAGCCCCAGGGCGGGCGCTTGAACATCCGCGAGCTTCTCACCGAGGGACAGGAAATACTGGTTCAGGTCGAGAAGGAGGAGCGCGGCACCAAGGGTGCCGCGCTCACCACCTTCGTCAGCCTCGCCGGCCGGTTCCTCGTGCTGATGCCCAACAATCCCCGCGCCGGCGGTGTCTCGCGCCGCATCGAGGGCGAGGACCGCGATCAGATGCGCGAGGTCATGAATCAGCTGCAGATTCCCGAAGGCATGGGCGCCATCGTGCGCACCGCCGGCGTCGGCCGCACGGTCGAGGAGCTGCAGTGGGACCTCGACAATCTGCGCACGCAGTGGGAACAGATTGCGGCAGCCGCCCAGGAGCGCCCTGCCCCGTTCCTCGTGTACCGCGAGAGCGATGCGGTGACGCGTGCCATGCGCGACTATTTGTCCGATGACATTGGCGAGGTCCTCGTCGATGACCCGCCCGCCTTCCAGAAGGCACAGGAATACATGCAGCGCTTCATGCCCGCGGACATCCAGCGGCGCCTGAAACTCTATAGCGACGATATTCCGCTCTTCACACGCTTCCAGATCGAAAGTCAGATCGAGTCCGCCTACGGACACAAGGTGCAGCTGCCCTCGGGCGGCAGCATCGTCATTGACTACACCGAGGCGCTGGTCTCCATCGACATCAACTCCGCGCGCGCCACGCGCGGCGCCGACATCGAAACTACCGCCACCAACACCAATCTCGAGGCGGCGGATGAAATCGCGCGCCAGCTGCGCATCCGTGACATCGGCGGCCTCATCGTCATCGATTTCATCGACATGGAGTCGACCAAGAATCAGCGCGATGTGGAGGATCGGCTGCGCGATGCCATGAAGATGGATCGCGCCCGCATCCAGATCGGCCGCCTATCGCGCTTCGGGCTCCTGGAAATGTCGCGCCAGCGTCTGCGGCCCTCCCTCGGCGAGACGAGTCATATCGTCTGTCCGCGCTGTGTCGGAATCGGCAGCATCCGCAGCGTCGAGTCGATGGCTCTCGCCATTCTGCGGCTCATCGGCGAGGAGCTGCGCAAGGACCGCACTGCGCGTGTCGTCGTGCAAGTCCCGGTGGAAGTGGCCACGTATATCTTCAACGAGAAGCGCGAGTGGCTGCGCACTTTGGAGGACAAGAGCGAAATTGAGCTTCTGATCGTGCCCAATCCGCACATTCAAACTCCCGAGTACTCCATCAGTCGCGTGCGCGACGATGAAACGGAGCTCATCGAGAACAAGCAGGCGAGCTACCTGTTGCCCACAGCACCGACGGTGGCGGAACCGGCGCTGGCGCACGAATCAAAACCGCAGCTCGAGGCGGCAGCCGTCGCCACGTTATTGCCGACGACGATTGCGCCGCAGAGCATCCAGGCCGCCGCTCCCACATTGCAGGCCGCACCGCAGCCGGGCTTCTGGAGTCGCATGAAGCGCTTCTTCGCAGGAGATGCGGCGCCTGCTACACAGCCCGTGCGCGAAGCGACGAGCAGCTCCGGGACCACGCGTCACGAACATGCGGATCGCAGTCCCCGTTCGGACCCGCGACGCGACCGCAACCGCTCCGAGCACCGTCGTCCACCACGCCGCGCCGATGGCGCGCGGCGGGATCATGAACCGCGCGATCGCAATCGGGACCGCGATCGCGACAGGGATCGAAAAAGCCGCGACCGCCCGCCTGAACGGGCTGCCGAGCCGGTGACGCCGCCGCGGCGCGAAGAGGCGGCGGCGAGTGCACTTCCGCCCTCCCCTGCATCGCCAGGGAACGAAACGCCCTCCGATCAGCCCGAGCGCAGCGAGCCCCGCCGTGGACGCCGCGGCAGGCGCCGTGGACGTCGTGGCGGGGGTGGCGCGGGCCGCAGCATGGGAATTTCAGACCCGGGTAACTCCGGCGGCGCGGCGCCGGCACGGGAGGAGTCGCGACCGCCGCCCGCAGCCAGCGCGGGCAACGGCGGACGATCCGAGGAGGCAATGCCTGAGCCGCGCATGCCTGAGCCGCGCGAGACGATCGCGCACTTCGAGCCCTCGGTACCCCCCGCAGCACCGGGCGCCGCCCAGCCGGCGAGGCCGTTCGTCGTCTGGTCATCCGGGCCCGCCGAAAAGGCTCCCGGAGGAGATCGCGGCCCCGACGAGTAAGAGCGACGTCGTCCTAATACCGGGCGGGGCGCATCTCGCGGCGCAGATGTGCGAGCAGCGCGCGCGCGGCGCCTTCGACGAGATCGAGCACTTCCTCGAAGCCGTTCGGGCCCCCGTAGTAGGGGTCCGGCACTTCGGTTGTCTGCAGATCGGGAGCGAATTCTAGAAACAGACGAATCCGGTCCTGACGCTCGCGCGGCGCGCGTCGGCGCAGCACCGACAGATTGGCGCGATCCATGGCGAGAATGAGATCGAAGCGTTCGAAATCCTCGGGCGCTACCACGCGCGCCCGCAGCTTTGACATGTCGTAGCCGCGGCGCCGAGCCGCCTGCTGCGAACGCTCATCCGGAGCGGACCCGATGTGATATCCCGCAGTGCCTGCGGAGTCCGTATGCACTTCAAGATCGCGCGCTTCGCGTGCCGCCAGGGCGCGAAACACAGCCTCCGCGGTCGGCGAGCGGCAGATGTTTCCGAGACAAACAAAAAGAACTCTCACGCGGCGATCACAATTCCAGGTGAATAATGCTTTGGGACCATGGCGTCTCCCGCGACCAGATCGTCCGAGCGCTCATGCCCGTGACCGCACGGGTCCGGGATCAGCGACGCTCCATGGGCCTATTTTCGCATCAGCGCACGCGGTGGCAAGTCCCGTGACCTTGCGCGCCAAGCTTTCAAGTGCGCAGCGGCACTCTTCCGTGACGATCGCCCGCTAGTGGCTGCTGCGGGTGCTGTGCTCTGATTCCATTCGTTCAATTCGGCGTCTATCGCTTCATACAACACGAGCGGCGCCGCAGCCGTCGACTAAGTCCCCGGCATTCTGCAATAATTTGATCGCGTCCAAGGTCCACTGAACGCAAATTTGACGGATGGGCTCAGCGGAAAAGGCGACGTGAAAATCACCGTAACGATCATGACAATCGACTGCGTGAAGCAGGATGCGCGGGCGTGACCGATCTGCCGCAAACGCACGACGCCGACGCGCGCCAGCGCCGCGGGGGAAAGACCTCGTACTACCGGCATTCTCTTCCCGTGCGCATCTTGCATTGGATCAATGTCGCGGCGCTGTGCGTCTTGCTCATGAGCGGTCTGCAGATTTTCAACGCCCACCCGACCCTCAACTGGGGAAAATCCTCGTACACCGGCGCTGCGGATTTGTTGACACTCGCGCACGGCTTTCCGTCCTGGATGACACTGCCCGGCGGGCAGTGGCTTGCGATGGGCAGGCGCTGGCACCTCTTCTTCGCGTGGATTTTCGTCCTGAACGGGCTCATCTACGTCTGCTATTCCATCGCAAGCCGTCACCTGCAGCGCGATCTTGCGCCCACGCGAACCGACTTAAGGTCGATCGGGCGATCCGTCATCGATCATCTGCACTTGCGTCATGCCACAGGCGAGGCGGCGCGCCGCTACAACGTTTTGCAAAAGCTCACCTACCTGTTCGTGGTCTTTGGGCTACTGCCCTTCGTGATTCTCATGGGCTGGGCGCTGTCGCCGCGCCTGGACACGGTCGTACCCGGATGGGTCGACATTGTCGGCGGACGGCAGTCCGCGCGCACCTTGCATTTCGTTGCCGCCTGGGCCCTCGTTGCCTTCGTGCTGGTGCACGTATTTGAAGTCCTCATCAGCGGGGTCGTCAACAATCTGCGCTCCATGATCACCGGGCGCTACGTCGTGGACAATGAGCATGCGGATCGCGCGCCCTGAGCTGTCGCGCAGGGGCTTTCTGGGTCGCGCGCTCGCCGCGACGACGGCTGCGCTCCTCGCGGGCTGCGACGCAGCTTCACGCAGTACCTGGTTGCCAAAAGTGCTGAGCGTGGGCGAGCGCGCGAGCCGCGGCGCGCAGCGTCTCCTAAGCCCGCGCCGCGCCATGGCGCAGGAATTCACCACTGCGGATCTATCGCCGCAGTTTCGCAGCAACGGCACCGCGAACCCGGCCAATCCGCACTACCAGGCACTCGCCGCGAATCAGTTTGCCGACTGGCGCCTCAAGATTGACGGGCTCGTACAACGGCCGCTAGAGCTGTCCCTCGCGCAATTGCGCGCCATGCCGAGCCGCACTCAGATTACGCGCCATGACTGCGTCGAAGGATGGAGCGCCATCGGTCAATGGACCGGGGTGCCGCTCGGCAGCGTGCTGCACCTCGCCGTGCCGCGAGCCGATGCGCGTTACGTCGTCTTTCATTGCGCCGATCCCATGGATGCGGATGGCACGCGCTATTACGAAAGCATTGACTTCGACGACGCCTACCATCCGCAGACGATTCTCGCCTTCGAGTTGAACGGCGCAGCGTTGCCGATCGCCAATGGCGCGCCGTTGCGGGTGCGTATTGAGAGGCAGCTCGGCTACAAAATGGCAAAGTACATTATGCGCATCGAGCTCGTTTCGAGCTTCGCAAATCTAGGCGCGGGTCACGGCGGGTACTGGGAAGACCAGGGCTACGAATGGTACGCGGGAATCTAGCCCGTGCCATTCCAGAAATGGGCGGCAGGAGGCGGCACGCTCATCGCGCAACAGATCCGCGGGGGCATGCACCCTTTCGCGTGCGATCAACGCACCGCCTGCCGAGGCGCGCTTAGGCGCGCCGCATCAGATTGGCGAGGAAACTCAGCGCCGCGAGTACGAGGAATACAAAGAACAGGATTTTCGCAATACCGACGGCGCCGGCGGCGATGCCACCAAAACCGAATACTGCGGCAATCAAAGCGATGATGAAGAATACGACGGCATAGTGCAGCATGATTTTTCTCCGCTATGCAGCTTCCGCGGGCACCTTGCCCGCGTTCGTTCCGCATAGCCCAAGATTGCGCGCGCCCTTATGCGATCACTATCGGTAAGTGCTGACTTCCTTGTAGGACACCTCTCACGCAAGCGGCCCTCCCCTAAGCCCCCATGAGACGGCCGACTCGCAGCAGGTCCTCCGAGGTATTCACATCCGGCCCGGGAGGCTCGCTCGCCTCGCCGACCTGGATCTGCATACCGTGCGCGAGCGCGCGCAGCTGCTCGAGCCTTTCGCGCACTTCGAGCGGGCTTGGGGGCAGCGAGGTGAGCTTGCGAAGGGCTGCGACGCGATACGCATAGATCCCGATGTGCCGCAGCGACCCCGCGAAGCTCATATGCGCCGCACCAGCGCCCGCGCCGTCACGGTCCCAGGGCACCGGCGCGCGGCTGAAGTAAAGCGCCCGGCCCTGAGTGTCGGCCACCACCTTGACGACGTTCGGATCCAAAAACTCCTCGCCCGAGCGAATAGGCGTGGCAAGCGTTGCGATATCGGCCGTCGCGTGAGCTTCGAGCAGTCGCGCAGCCTGCGCGATGATGGCGCTCGGGATCATAGGCTCGTCAGCCTGCACATTGACGACGATGTCGGCCGCACCCCAGCCGCGCGCGCGCGCCACCTCGGCAATCCGGTCCGTACCGCAGGGATGAGTCGGGGCGGTCATCGCCACATCAGCGCCGAAACTCTGGGCGATCGCGGCAACGCGCGCATCATCGGTCGCGATGATGACTTCACGCGGATTCGCCGCGCGCGCGCGCTCATACACCCATTGAATCATCGGCCGCCCGGCGAGCGGCAGCAGCACCTTGCCCGGCAGTCGCGTTGAAGAGAAGCGCGCCGGAATGACAACCCGAAACACCAAACCCGAAGCCTCTAGCGATCGAGCAGCGGATCGTCGGCCGCGAGCTGGCGAGCTTCCTCTTCGAGCATGACCGGCACGTCGTCGCGGATCGGATAGGCCAGGCGATCCATGCGACACACGAGCAGCTGCGAGTCGCGCTGATATTTGAGAGGCCCCTTGCACACGGGACAGGCGAGAATTTCGATCAGGCGCGCATCCATCGGTTCTATCTCCTGTAACTCTCAAGGCCGCTCATCACGCGCGCCACGAGTAGCTCGGCGTGCGCGTCTGTGAAGTGCACGCTGACCGGCACGCTCCACAGGCGCGCGTCGGCAAACAGGCGGCATTTCACGGCGTCTTTCTCGGTCATGAGCACCGGCAGATCATCCCCGAAATCAAGGTCCGACGCGACCAGCGCGTGATGATCGGCAAAGGCATGCTCGATCACATCGATGCCGAAGGCGCGCAGCGCACGAAAGAAACGCGCCGGGTTGCCGATGCCCGCGACGGCATGCAGCCGCGTACCACGGAAACTCTCGAGCGCGCGCTCGGCAGCGCCCGCGAGAGACCGCGCCACACTCGCCACGAGCTGCATCTCGATGAGCGCCGGGCCGCCCTCAAGCCTGATGGCCGACGGCGCCGCACCGTTCACGACCACGACGTCAGCCTTGGAGAGTTCCGCAATCGGCTCACGCAGCGGTCCGGCGGGCAAGAGCCGGCCGTTGCCGAAGAGACGCTCGCCATCGACCACGATAATCCGACAGTCGGAAAGCAGGCGCAGATGCTGCAGTCCATCGTCGCTCACGATGACGTCGACGCCCGCATCACTTAGGAGGCGCGCCGCAGCCACGCGGTCAGCGCCCACAGCAGTCAAACAGCCCGTGCTTTGTGCAAGCCACAAGGGCTCGTCCCCCACTTCCTGCCAGGTGGCCTCAGCCGCGACGAGTTGCGCGGTGCGTGCGCGGCTACCATAGCCGCGCGACACGATGCCCACGCGGTAGCCTCGGGTTTGCAGCGCTCCTGCAAGCCATGCGACGAGCGGCGTCTTGCCGGTCCCGCCGACGGTGAGGTTGCCCACCACCATCACCCGAGTGCCGACGCCATAGCGGCGCAACAGTCCGCTCTCATAGGCGCGCCGCCGCAAGCTCGTGACGGCACCGTACAGCGCTGCGAGCGGCGCGAGCAGCGCCGCGCCGCTCGCGTTGCCATACCACAGCTGCGTCAGCGCCCCGCGCATGTCACTCCTCTTAAGCGCTGAACTGCAGGCGGTAGAGCTGGGAGTACAGGCCACCGTGCGCGAGAAGCTCGGCGTGCGTACCACTTTCAACGACCGCGCCGTCATCGAGCACCACGATATGGTCGGCCTGCTCTACCGTTGACAGGCGATGTGCAATGACGAGCGTCGTGCGATTGCGCGCGAGCTGCGCAAGGGCTGCTTGGATGCGCCGCTCGGAATGCGTATCGAGCGAGGAGGTGGCCTCATCGAGAATGAGGACCGGCGCATCCTTCAAGATCGCCCGCGCGATCGCGATGCGCTGCCGCTGACCGCCCGAAAGCAGCGCGCCGCGATCGCCTACCAGCGTATCGAGCCCCTGCGGCAACTCATCCGCAAACTCGAGCACGTAAGCCGCCCGCGCCGCATCCTCAACCGCCTGAGCCGTGGCATCGGCGGTGCTGAAGGCGATGTTGTTGCGAATCGTGTCATTGAACAGCACCACGTCCTGGCTGACGAGTGCCACCTGGCGGCGCAGATCCGCGAGGGCGTACTCGCGCACGTCGACCCCGTCGAGGAGGACGCTACCCTGCTGCGTGTCATAGAAGCGCGGCAACAAGCTCACGAGTGTCGACTTGCCGCTGCCCGACTTGCCGACAATGGCGAGCGTGGAGCCGACCGGCGCACGCAGATTGATGCCGCGCAGGACAGTGCCCTTGTCCGCGACATATTCAAAATAAACGTTGCGGTACTCCACCTCACCGCGCGCGCGCAGCAGCGCCCGGCCGCCGCCGGCATCCTCGACCGGCGTATCCAGCACCTCAAAAACACTTGCGCCGGCTGCGATGCCCTGCTGCAGCGGTCCGAACACCTGCATCAGGCGCCGCAGCGGCGCGCTGATCAGCAGCAAGCCCGCCAGGAAGGACAGGAAATCCGCCACCGGCATCGAATGCGAGAGAACCTGACGGATCGCAAAGTACATGACGACCGCAAGTCCGATCGCCGCGATCAGTTGTACGATCGGTCCGCTGCTCGCCCGCGCACCGACGAGACGCATGTTGCTGTGGCGATTCTGCTCGTTCACCACGTCGAAGGCGCGCTGCTCGTAATCCTGTGCATTGAAGACTCGGATGACGCGATGACCTTCGATCGCCTCCTTGGCCACGCGCGTCACGTCGCCCATGGAATTCTGGATGCGCGCGCTGTAGCGGCGAAACAGACGGTTCACCCGCTGCAACAGGAAGGAGATGAGCGGCGCGAGAGTGAGCGCGATGAGGGTCAGCTGCCAGTCAAGGTAGAAGAGCCAGCCGAGGAGCGCGACGATCGTGAGCGTATCGCGGATCAGTACGGTGACGGAGTTGGTCGACGCCTCCGCGACGAGCTCGACGTTGTAAGTCATGCGCGAGAGCATCTGCGCTGATGAGGCGCTGTCGTAATAAAGCGCCGGCAGTCGCAGATAGTGCGCAAAGAGCTCGGCGCGCATTGCTTTGATGATCTGCCGACCGACCCACCCCGGAAAGTAGGTTGCGACGTAATCGCCGGCGCCGCGCAGGAAGAACAGCACGATGATGGCGACCGGAATGAACCACAGCGCCTGCGGATTGTGTTCGAAGAAAGTCGTGTTTAGAAATTCGCGCACCAGCCACGCCGTGGACGCGTCCGTCGCGGCGTACAAGCCCATGCCGAGGACGCCGATGGCAAACATGCCCCAATGCGGCGCGGCGTAGCTGAGCAGCCGCCGGTAGATGCGTCCGGCGTCGGGGCTGACAAGTACCGCAGCGCGCGCGCTGTCGTTCAAGGCTGACCCGGGGGAGCGGTTTTGACCGTGGCGATATTGATCTCGACGAAGCCAATACGGCCGAGCACATCCATTGCAGTAATCACCGCCTGGTGCGTGGCCCGCGCATCGGCGCGTATCGTGACCGGTCCACTGCGGTCGTTACCCGCTTCTTTCAGAAGAGCGGCACGCAGGGTGTCGGGGCTCGCATTGATGAGCTCGTGCTCGTTCACGCGGTAGCCGCCCGCCTGCGTCACCGCGATCACGAGCGGTTCACGCTTCGGATGCGCCACCGGCACATCGCCCGCGTGCGGCAGATGGATGCGCACGCGACCCTCGTCGAGAAAGGTCGCCGACAGCATGAAGAACACCACCAGCAACAGCACGACGTCGATGAGCGAGACCACATTGATCTCGGGTTCCTCCATGCGCCGCGGTTTCAGGTTCATGGACGCACCACGTCGGTCGAGCGACGCACATGCGGATGAGTCGCCTCGATGGCATCGGCGATGCGCACGGCATCCTTTTCCATCTCGACGACGATACGCTCGACCCTGCCGCGCAGAAACCGATAGCTGATAAGTGCCGGGATCGCGACGCACAGCCCCGCGGCGGTAGCAATCAGCGCTTCGGCGATGCCGCCGGAGAGTGCTCGCGGATCGCCCATGCCGCCGGCCTGGATGGCATTGAAGGACTTGATGATGCCAGTCACGGTGCCGAGCAGGCCCAGGAGCGGCGAAACGCCCGCAATAGTCCCAAGGGTGCTCAAAAAGCGCTCGAGCTCATGGACGATGTGCCGCCCGGAATCCTCGAGGCGCTCCATGATGACCTCGCGCGAGCGATGGCGGTTGGCGAGCGCCGTCGCCAGAAGCTGGCCGAGCGCCGAGTTCTGCTGCAGGGCCGCGATGACCTTGTCGTTGATCTGATTGGCCTCGATGAGCTGGCGCACCTTCTGCGTCAGATCCCGCGGCACGACGCGCTTATCCTGCAACGTCCACAGCCGCTCAAGAATGATCGCCGCCGCCCCGATGGAGCACAGGATGATCGGCCACATAAGCGGGCCGCCCGCCCGCACGATTTCCCACATGCCGACACCCCGTGCCTGGAGAGCTTCTCAGGAGGCGGCATCATACCGGAGAGACTAAAGTGCTCAAGGCGTCGCGACCCTTGCGTGCGACTTGCTGCTAGAGTCGAAAGCGCCCATGCCCCGCGAATTCTTCAAACGCTTGATGCCGACGGCAGCCAGTCTCCAGGGGCGCTGGTTCCTGCGCCTGTTCGGCGAGCGCGTCGCCCACCCGGGTTTATGGTCACTGCAGCGCCGCGCCGTCACGGGCGCCTTCGGCGCAGGGCTTGCCATCTGTTTCGTGCCCCTGCCTGTGCATCTGCCGCTCGCAGCCCTGTGTGCCATCGTCTGGCGCCTCAATGTCCCAACGATTTTCGCGACCGTGTTTGTGGTGAATCCGCTGACGGCGATTCCTATCTACTACGCCGCCTACCGTGTGGGCGCCGCTGCCCTGCGGGAACCAACGCGCCACTTCGCCTTTCATCCGAGCTGGGAATGGCTGCAGCACGGTCTGGGTCCTGCCTGGAAGCCGTTCCTCATCGGCTGTCTCATCTGCGCGGTGGTCGCGGGATTCTCCGGCCGCATGGGGCTTGAACTGCTATGGCGCGCAAACGTGCGCAGCCGCTATCGCAACCGCCGCTGCACTTCAACGAACTGACGGCGCGCCGGCGCCGGCGCTCAACACTCCGCCCTCGATCTCGAGCACGCGCTCCATGCGCGCAGCCAGACGCAGATCGTGCGTTACGACGATGAGGCTCGTGCCGCGCTCGCGGTTGAGCTCAAGCATGAGCGCAAAGACCTGCGCGGCATTGACGCCATCCAGGTTGCCCGTGGGCTCATCCGCGAGCACCACCCGCGGCTGGGTGACGAGCGCCCGCGCCACTGCGGCGCGCTGGCGCTCGCCGCCCGAGAGCTGGTGCGGCCGGTGCTCCAGGCGATCGGCCAATCCGACACGCTCGAGGAGATCGCGCGCGCGGGCGCGCGCCTCCGCAACGGGCGCGCGCCGAATGAGGAGCGGCATCGCCACGTTTTCCAAAGCGGAGAATTCCGGCAGCAGATGATGAAACTGATACACGAAGCCGAGCGCGCGGTTGCGCAGAGCGCCGCGCTCCTTTTCATTGAGATCATGGATGTCGCGGCCGTCGACGCGTACTTCTCCAGAAGTCGGCCGGTCAAGACCGCCCAAAATCTGCAGCAGTGTCGTCTTGCCGGAACCCGACGCGCCGACGATGGCGATCCTTTCCCCGGGGGCCACCGCAAGCGTGATGCCGCGCAGCACTTCGAGCGTTTCCGGCCCCTGGCGAAAACTCTTGCAGACTCCAGCGGCCACCAACACCGGCTCAATCATGGCGCAGCGCCTCCGCGGGAGTGGTGCGCGCCGCGCGCCACGCCGGGTACACGGTCGCGAGCACACATAGAATGAAGGCGACCGCGCACACCCTAAGAACGTCGATGCCTTCAACGTAGGCCGGCAACTCGCTCATGAAATACACCCGCGCGTCGAGAAACTGGGTGTGCAGCGCACGCTCCAGGGCGTCAACGAGCACCTGCAGATTATGCGACACGAGGATGCCGAGGCCCGCCCCGCAGAGCGTGCCGGCAAGTCCGATCAGCACGCCCTGGATGGCGAAGGTGGTAAGGATATTGCCCGGCCCCGCACCCAGTGTGCGCAGAATGGCAATATCGGTCTGCTTCTCCTTCACGATCATCACCAGCGTCGCGACGATATTGAAGGCCGCTACCGCCACCAGCATCAAGAGGATGACAAACAGCATGGATTTGGTGATCTCGATCGAGCGGAAAAAATTCGCATGATCGTGGGTCCAGTCGCTCACGTAAAAACCCCCGCCCAATGCGAGGGCGAGCGCGCGCACCGTGCGCGGTGCCTGTTGCGGGTCAGCGAGCGCCAGGCGAATGCCGCTCACCCGGTCACCCAGACGATAAAGACGCGCCGCATCGGCGAGGTGCACGAGCGCAAGCCCGCGGTCAAATTCGTACATCCCCGATTCGAATAAACCGGCCACATGAAAGCGCCGCATGCGCGGCACGACACCGGTGGGCGTCGCCGTACCCTCCGGCGCCACCAGCACGACGTCATCGCCGACGCGCGCACCCAACTCGTGCGCGAGCGCGGTGCCGAGAATGATGCGGAACTGCCCGGGCTCAAGATCGCTCAGGCGCCCCGCGGTGAGATGCTGCGCAAGTCCCGTCGCACGCGCCTCCTCTTCTGGCAGGACGCCGCGGATGCCCGCACCCGCGATGTGCTGGCCGTGCGACAGCATCGCCTGCTCGTCAATATAGGGCACTGCGGCGAGCACTCCGGGCTGACGCAGGGCGGATGCGCGGTCTGCCTGCCAATCGGCGAGTGCGCCATCAAGTCCCGACAACGTGGCATGCGCCGTCACACTCAAGATTCGGGTGCGCAGCTCGCGCTCGAAGCCGTTCATTACCGACAGCACCACGATCAGTGTCGCGACCCCAAGGGTCAGCCCCGAGACCGAGATCAGCGCGACGAAGGATACGAATCCGCGCCGGTGCGCCGAGCGCAGGTAGCGCGTGCCGATGAGCCATTCGTATGCGCCAGCCATGCGCCTATTCGTAGCGCAGCGCTTCGGCGGGCGCCGTGCGCGCTGCGCGCAGGGCGGGATAAAGCGTGGCAAATCCCGTCAAGAGCAGCGCCGCGGCGCCGATCCACACGACATTCGACCAATTGAGGTCCGAGGGAATGCTGGTCGTGTAGTAGACATTTGCGTCCATGATCTGAAAGCGGAAGGTGTGCTCCAGCACCGGCACGATGGCTTCAACATTGAGGGCGAGTACGACGCCGAGCGCTACTCCCAGGAGAACCCCGAGCCAGCCGATGACGAGCCCCTGAGTGACAAAGATTCCCATCACTCGGCGTGGCGAGGCACCGAAGGTGCGCAGGATCGCGATATCGGTGCGCTTGTCGGTGACCACCATGACGAGCATGGCCACGATGTTGAACGCGGCAACCGCCACGATGAGGAGCAGAATGAGCGCCATCATGGTCTTCTCAATGCGCACGGCACGGAAGTAGGTCGCGTGGTCGACCGTCCAGTCAATGACTTCGAAGCCCGCCGGCAGGAGCGTGCGCACCCGTGCGGCCACGCGCGGCGCCGCCCAGATGTCGCTGCAGCGAATCCGCAGGCCCTGTGACGCCTGTACGGACGGGGCCAGCGCCCGCACGTCATCAATGTGGGCGAACATGAGGGTCGCGTCGTGATCCTGGAAGCCGACTTCGAAGGTTCCCGCCACCGTGAGCTCGCGCAACGCCGGCGTGGGAGCGCCCGCCGGATCGACGATGGGGATGAGCATGGTCACCGGATCACCCAGAATGAGTCCGAGTCTTTGCGCGATGACCGCGCCCACGATGACGCGATTGCTTCCCGGTGTCAGATCATTGAGATGCCCTTCGGTGACGGCGCCTCCAATGTCATCGACCTCGCGCTCGGCCTTGGGATCGATCCCGCGCAGCACGACCGGCAGCATCTCCGGAGTGCGTACCGCCAGAGCCTGCAGCTCGATATAGGGAGCGACGCCCGCGACTTCGGGAACCGCGCTGACGATGCGGCGCACGCGCTGCCAGTCCTGCGCGGTAGTCGTACCTGCCGCAGTTGCCGTCGCGACGACGCGCGCATGTGCGCCGAGCGACAGCAGCCGCTCGCGCAGCTCGTCCTCAAAGCCGTTCATGACCGACAGAATCACGATCAGCGCCGCGACGCCCACGCAGACGCCGACGAGCGAGGCCCAGGTGATGAACGAGACAAAGAACTTGTGGGAACGCGCGCGCACATAGCGCAGACCCACGAAGATTGACAGCGGGTGGAACATCCTCGCGCGGTGCGCGTCCTGTGCTACAAGGCGATTGAGGTAATTTAACCACAGTTACCCCCGGCGGCAGCCAAGAATCAGACCTGTGTCACAGATCGATCCCGACACGGGTGCCGCGCCTTTGACAGATCGCCCCCGATGCGTTAGTCATTCGCATTGGTGCAGGAGGGTCGAACATGAAAATCCGCTATCTCGTCGCCGCGCTCGTTGGATTGGCTGCCGCCGGAGCCGCTTGTGCGGAAACCGTCGTCATCGATGATCACGTCACGGTGCGCGATTCCTCCGTCGCGCGACCCGCGCGCGGTTCAACCATGACCAGCGTCGAGAAAAAATTCGGAGCGCCCGTCACGCGCCATCCGACCGTAGGCGCCCCGCCGATCACGCGCTGGGACTACGCCGGATTCTCGGTTTTCTTCGAACGCGATCGGGTCATTGACGCCGTGGTCACGAGCGGCTAACACCTCTCGCAACGGCGCGCCGCCACGCGCGCCTTGCGATCGCTCCCGGGCCCGGTAAGCTGCCGCGTTCTTGCGGCACTGCCGAGCGCTCGTGGGAAGCGATATTGTCACTCCTTAAACCTCCGGTCCCGACACACGCGCAATCGCGCATTGAGTGGCGGCAGCTCTACGGCAGCGCCGCGGCGCTGGCGCTGGCGGAGGCTGCGCGCTCGGATGAGCGCTTGTACGTCGTCATCACCGCCGATGCGCGCGAGCTTGAACGACGCAGCGCGGAGCTGCGTTTTTTCACCGCCGACCGGGTCGCCGTCTTCACGCTGCCGGATTGGGAGGTCCTGCCCTATGACCTCTTCTCGCCGCATCCGGACATCACCTCCGAACGCCTGCGCACGCTGTTTGCTCTGCCGCGGGAAAGAAGCGGCTGCCTCATCGTCGCCGCCGATACGCTCATCCAACGCCTGCCGCCGCCTACTTACGTCCAGGGGCGCGCGTTTGAGCTCGCCAAGGGCGACCGCTTTGCTCTGCCGATGTTTCGCAGCCGCCTGGTGGAGGCCGGCTACGCAAGCGTCGGCCAGGTCACGAGTCCCGGTGAGTTTGCGGTGCGCGGCTCGCTTCTTGATGTATTCCCGATGGGCGCGGCTGCGCCTCTGCGCATTGACCTTTTCGACGACGTGATCGAGGGTATCCGGCGCTTTGATCCGGACACACAGCGCTCGCTCGACTCACTCGAGCGCGTGCGCATGCTGCCGGCACGCGAGATGCCGCTCGATGCCGACGGCGTGCGCGTATTCCGCGGGCGCTTTCGCGCACGCTTCGAAGGCGAGCCTACTCAGGCGGGGATCTATCGCGGCGTGAGCGAAGGCCTCGCACCCGCCGGAATCGAGTTCTATCTGCCGCTCTTCTTTGAGCACACGGCGACGCTCTTCGACTACCTGCCGAAGAACGCGATCCTGGTGCACGATGCGGCGCTCGCCGGCTCGCTCGCGCGCAATTGGCAGGACATTCACGCGCGCTACGAGGCACGCCGCCACGACATCGAGCGTCCGGTGCTTGCCCCGCACGAGATCTTCCTCGACCCCGAGCAAACGCAGGCGCAGCTTGGGAACTTCGCCGCGATCGAGCTCAACAGCTTCAAGGCGGATCTTGAAAGCACGCCGCCGCAGCCGGGCGTGCACAATTTTCCGACCGCCGCGCCGCGCGAGCTGCGCATCGATACACATGCGCAGGAGCCATTCGCGGCGCTCGAAAACTTCCGCACGCAGTTCGGCGGCCGCATCCTGCTCGCGGCCGATTCCGCCGGCCGCCGCGAAGTGCTGCATGAAATGCTGCGCGCGCACGACTACCGCGTCACACCGGTCGAGGGCTGGGAGGAGTTCGCAACCGGCGATGCGGCGCTCGCTCTGACCGTCGCGCCCGACCTTGAAGGGCTCACGCTCACGGCGCCGCCGATTGCCGTCGTCTCCGAGGCGCAGCTGTTCGGTGCGCGCGCGCGTCAGGAACGCCGCCGCAAGCGCGCCGCCACCGATCCGGAAGCCATTCTGCGCGATCTGCAGGACTTGAATCCCGGCGCGCCGGTGGTCCACGAGGAATACGGCGTGGGGCGCTATGTGGGGCTGCAGGCCATGGAGGTCGCGGGCCAGCATGGCGAGTTCCTGGTCCTCGAGTACCTCGACGGCGATCGCGTCTACGTTCCCGTGCAGTCGCTGCATCTCATCACGCGCTACACCGGCGCCGCACCCGAGAACGCACCGCTGCACAAACTCGGGACCGATCAATGGGCGCGGGCGCGCAAACGCGCCGCCGAGCAGATCCGCGACGTCGCCGCGGAGCTTCTCGACCTGTACGCGCGGCGGCGCGCTCGCCAGGGACTCAATATTCCGGTGCCGGAGCTTGAGTACCAGAATTTCGCGAACGCCTTTCCGTTCGAAGAGACCGACGACCAGGCGGAGGCGATTCGCCAGGTGCTGAAGGATCTTGCAAGCTCGCGGCCGATGGACCGGATCATTTGCGGCGACGTCGGCTTCGGCAAGACGGAGGTTGCGATGCGTGCGGCCTTCGTCACCGTGCAGTCGGGCAGGCAGGTGGCGCTGCTGGTCCCAACCACTCTCCTCGCGCAGCAGCATCTCACCAATTTCAAGGACCGCTTCGCCGACTGGCCGGTGCGCATTGAGTCGCTGTCACGCTTCGGCAACGCGCGCGAGACTCAGGCGACGCTCGAGGCAATCGAGGCGGGCAAGGTCGACATCGTCATCGCGACCCATCGGCTCCTGCACGCGCACACGCGCTTCAAGGATCTCGGCCTCATCGTCATCGATGAGGAACATCGCTTCGGCGTGCGCGACAAGGAGCGCCTGCAGGCGCTGCGCGCCGAGGTGCACGTCCTTACGCTGACGGCGACGCCGATACCGCGCACGCTCAATATGGCCTTGGGCGGCCTGCGCGATCTGTCGCTCATCACGACGCCGCCGGCGGAACGTCTCGCCATCAAGACCTTCGTCATTGAGTGGCACGCGGCAACGCTGCGCGAGGCTGCGCTGCGCGAGCTGCGGCGCGGCGGGCAGATCTACTTTGTGCATAACGAAGTGCGCACCATCGAGCGGATCGCCGCCGAAGTGCAGGCACTCGTGCCTGAAGCGCAGGTGCGCTTCGGACACGGGCAGATGCGCGAGCGCGATCTGGAGCAGCTGATGGTGGATTTCTATCATCGGCGCTTCAATCTCCTGGTCTGCACAACCATCATCGAAAGCGGCATCGATGTGCCCACAGCGAATACGATCATGATCCACCGCGCCGACCGCATGGGCCTTGCGCAGCTGCATCAGCTGCGCGGCCGTGTCGGCCGCTCCCACCATCGCGCCTACGCCTATCTCATCGCTCCGCCGCGCGCGGCGCTCAATGCGGACGCGCGCAAACGCCTGGAGGCGATCGAATCCATGGAGGAGCTCGGCGCAGGATTCGTGCTGGCGACGCATGACCTCGAGATTCGCGGCGCCGGGGAGCTCCTGGGCGAACAGCAAAGCGGCCAGATGACCGAGGTCGGGCTCGCGCTGTACCTTGATATGCTCGAAGAGGCCGTGAAGGCGCTGAAGGACGGGCGTGAACCGGCGCTTGAGCGCCCCCTCGCTGCTGACACCGAAGTCGAGCTGCGCCTGCCCGCCTTCATACCCGACACCTACATCGCCGATGTGCACGTGCGTCTATCGCTCTACAAGCGCATCGCTGCCGCCGCCGACGAAGCCGCGCTCGATGAACTCACGGCCGAGATCATAGATCGCTTCGGCTCGCTGCCGCCCAGCGCGCAGCATCTGCTGCGCATCGCGCGACTGAAGCTCCTGGCGCGCGCGCTCGGGATTCGCCGCCTGGACTTGGGGCCGCAGGGCGGCTATGTGCTCTTTGAGCAGGAGAATAGAGTCGAACCGACGGCCGTCGTGCGCATGATTCAGAAAAGCCCGCGCGAGTATCGCCTGGAAGGCGCGCTCAAATTGCGCGTGCTCGTTGCCATTGCCGCGGACGAGGCGCGCTTCAAGTTTGCAGGTGATCTCATGAAGCGGCTCGGCAAATCGGGCGGCGCCTAGGTGAAGCATCCGCGCTTGAGCACGCAACGCGCCAGGCGTTGCAGCCGCTTATCAGGTGATCGTCGTGCTCGCCTCCGCGGAGGGGCTGCTGTGACTTCCGCTCGTCATCGTCGACGTCATCGAGAAGTAGTAGGGTCCCGGCGGCAGATCCTCAACCACATAGCTCGTGAGTCCCGGATTATCGATGGTGATGGTCGAAGTATAGGTCTGCGAAACACTGCCGTAATGGATGACGTAGCCGGAGAGATTCATAAGCGCGCTGCCATTGGTGTTGTCGGTGGGCGCCTGCCAGGAAAGGCTGACGTTGCCGCCACTGCTGCCGGCGGCGAGCACCGTGATGTTGAAGGGCGCAAGGCTGACCGAGCTTGTGCCGTTGCTCACCTGCAGGAGGATCGCCTTATCCATGCCGACGTCGGCGCTGGTTGGGGTCCCGGAGATACGGCCCGTCGCCGGATTGAATGCCAGCCAGCTGGGCGCGCCCGACAACGTGAACGTCAGGGCATGATTGTCGGCATCCTTCGCGCTCGGCTGGAAGCTGTAGCTTTGTCCGACCTTGGCAGTCGTCGCGGCGACTCCGGAGATCTGCGGCGCGCCATCAACCGTGCCGCCGCCGCTCGCGGGCGTCGTTGCCGAGGCTCCTGGTGCGCTCGTCGCGCTGACGGCCGCAACTGTGGGAGCGGTCACCTCTGCGGGCGTTGCGACGGCCGAGGAGGTCGCTGCGGTGGAACCGCCGCCGCCACATCCGGCAAGAGTCGCTGCGATGACCAACACGCTGACGAGCCGCGCGTGATCCGAGGTTTTGAGATTCTTCACTTCCCTTCTCCCAAACAATTTCATGAGCCGGTGCGCTTGCAGCGCATCTGGGCCGGTGTTTGGGAGTCGGACTCAAGACAGCTCGTTGCCGTGAAGCTCGCCGGATATTGCACCCGTCGATTCTTAACGAGACCACAGGGTGATCCCGGCAACCCCGCTGTCTTAGGCCAAGGCCCTTAGACCGGAAGCTTTGCGTCCCCACCTTTCGATGGGTTTGCGATTCAGGGGAGCAGTATGGGTTGATGCGAAAGAAGCGCAATGTCTCCGCGCCCCGACTTCCGATGCGACATTGCGCGCGACGCTGTGCGGTGCCCCAATGAGGCGCAACGCGCGCTCGACTGCAAGGCCCTGATTAGGAGGACTTATATCGGTTAAATGGCGCATTCGCCGCGACCCGTGGCGCAGGGATTCTCCTCGGGCAGGATCTGCATAGTGAGTGGTACGTGCAGTCAAGGAATCTGCAGTCGCATGTCGCAAATCAAGACGTTCATCACAGATGCCTGGGCGCATGTCGCGCGGTGAGGCGCCGTTAATGCACCGACGCACAGGCAAGACGTGCGCGCTTTGCGTAGCGGCGCGGATGCTCGCAGCCATACGCAGCGACGCCCGTGCGGCAACACAGTTGCTGGGTGCGGTTTGCTAGGTCAGCGGCTCTTCTGAGAGTATCGCCATATGAAATACGCCGCGCTTGGCCTCGCGTTTCTCGTTGCGCTCGTCTGCGGGGTCCCCGCCACTTCGCAGCAGCCGGCGGCGCCCGTCGTGCCGGCCTACAACATCGAAGTCATCATTTTTCGCGCCACGAGCGCGCTCGGCGCCCCCGAGAACTGGGCGGCGGAGGCTGGCGCGCGCAACTTCAGCAGCGACAGCAATGCCGGCGAGTCCGCCGCGGGCGATTCGACCCAGGTCGGCCGCTTTTTGACCATGCTCCCCGAATCGCAGTACCAGCTGAGCGATATTGAAAAGAAGCTGCACGCCAGCGGCGCTTATGCACCGTTGGCGCATGTGGCCTGGTCGCAAACGGCGAGCGCCTGGGGCTCGCGCGCCGGGTTTGCCGTGCAGCGCCTCGGCATCGACGTGCCGGGCATGACCGGTACGATCGTCCTCGAACGTGGACAGTATCTGCACCTCGGCATGACGCTCGCCTATGCGCCGGCGAGCTCGCCTGCGGGTCTCGGTGCAGCGCCAGGCACGACCTTCACGCTGAACGAAGGGCGGCGCGTGCGCTTCAACGAGCGCACCTACTTCGATCATCCCGCCTTTGGTGTGATCGCGCTCGTGACACCGGTTGCGGGTACGCGGCCCGCACGGCGCTGAACTAGGGGGAGCCGACTCGCCTATTTGAAGTCGGCCGACTCTGCGGTCACGACGGTATTCTTGCCGGCCGCCTTCGCGCGCTGCAGCGCTGCGCGACAGGCATTGCCCAAAGTGTCGAGCGCCAATTCGCGCGGCGGCACGAGGCTCGCAACACCCGCGCTCAACGTGACGTAACGCTCCGCGACACCGCGCGGATGGTGGATGAGGAGATCGCGTACTCGCTGCGTCACGACGCGTGCATACTGTGCGGCCTTCTCCGCCGTATCGCCCTGGATCAGCACGGCAAAGGTGCCGCCTTCCCAGCGACCGATCAAATCCGCGCCGCGCCGGTAGGAGGCGGAAATGACCCGCCCCACGCGCCGGATGCAGGCATCGCCTGCGGCCTTGTCAAAAGTCTCGTTGTAGGGCCCGAGATCATCAATATCAAACAGCACGAGCCCGATCTCGTGCGAGTCGCGCTGCGCCACGAGCCAATCGCGCTGCAGGAACTCCTCGAAATAGGCGCGCGAATTCAAGCTCGTCAGGCGATCCTCGCGCAGCCACGGCGGCAGACCCGTGGCCGGACGCTCGCCGTTCTTCAGCCGCCCGCCCGCATCGCGGTGATAGCCCACCCAATGCGTGACCTCCCCGGCCGCATCCGTCAGCGGCTGAATGAGCGATTCATTCCAGAACAGTGAGCCATCCGGTCGATAGTTGCGCAGCAGGATGCGGCACGGCGCGGCGTTCTGGATCGATTCACGCACGCGTTGCCGCCCCTCCTGTTCGCGATCGCTGCCCTGCAGAATGCGCAGATTGGAGCCGAGCAACGCCGTTGCCGGATAGCCGCAAAGCTGCGTGAAGGCCGCATTGACATAGACGGCCGGCAGGCCCGGAACTTTGGCATCGCAGATCACGATACCCTCCGGCGCCGCATCCACCATGCGCCGCCACATGTCAATCGACCAGTTGTTCATGCGCTGTCCGGATGCAGCTGCAGTGCCGGGGGTGACATGACACGCGCCAGCGTCGCGCGCGCTTGCAGCCAGGCAGGCGCTGCGTGCAGCTCTTCGACAGACATGCCATCTCGGCCGCGCATGCGCACGAGCCGCAACTGCGATGCCGGCGCCGGCTCCACGTCGAGGCGCTTGATGAGCGCGTGCACACCCGCGCGATCATTGCACAGCGGAAGCATGTCGCAGCCGGCTGCGAGCGCCAGGCGCGCGCGCGTCACCACATCGCCCACGCTCGCCGCAGCGCCCATGGAAAGATCGTCGGTAAACACAGCTCCCTGAAAGCGCAGCTCACCGCGCAGGATTTGCGTGATCCAGGTTTTCGACAAACTCGCGGGGCGCGAGTCGATGGCCGGATAGACCACGTGCGCGACCATCACCGCCGCAAGACCGTTCGCAATCATGAGCCGGTACGGAGCGATATCCTCCTGCAGATCGGCAAGCTCGCGCCGATCCACGGGCAGTGTCAAATGCGAGTCGGCGACGACCGCGCCGTGCCCTGGAAAATGTTTGGCTGTCGCGGCCATGCCAGCGTCGCGCATGCCATGCGCATAGGCGACCGCCAGTTGCCCGACCGTGGCTGCGCGCGCATGCAGGGCGCGATCTCCGATCACTTCGCTTGCGCCGTAGTCCAGATCGACGCATGGCGCGAACGACAGATCAACGCCGTGGGCACGCAATTCGGCCGCCATGAGCCAGCCGAGACGCCGGGCAAGCTCCAGACCCGCGGCGGCCTCCATATTGAACTCGTGTCCCACGCGGCGCAGCGGCGGCAGCAACGAGAAGTCGGTCTTGAAGCGCTGCACGCGCCCTCCCTCCTGATCCACCGCGATGATGAGCGGCGGGGTGCGCACGGCGTGGATGGCCCGGGTCAATGCCGCGAGCTGCTGCGAATCAACATAATTGCGTGCAAAGAGAATCACACCGCCCACCAGCGGGTGGCACAGGAGCTCCTGGTCTTCGCCCGAGAGTTCGGTGCCCACCACGTCGATCATCAGGGGCCCCAGGGTCATACGGCCCCTCCCCGCGCTCTTGGACGCTCGAGCAGCGCCAGGGACTCGACGTGCATGGTATGAGGGAACATGTCGAGTACGCCCGCTGCCTGCAATATGAAGCCGTATTCGTGAACCAGCATCCCAACATCCCTGGCAAGGCTGCCTGGATGGCAGGAAATATACAGCAGCCGCTGCGGGCTAAGACGTGCCACAGTCGGCAACATCGCGCGCGCGCCGGCCCTGGGAGGGTCAATTAAGACGTGCGAATAGGCCTCGCGCAGGCATGCCGCCTCGCCGGATGCCGGCTCGGCGAGGTCCAGGCGGTGGAAACGTGCATTGCCGAGCGCATGGCGCTCGGCATTATGACGAGCGCGTGCCACCAGGCGTTCATCCGCCTCGACTCCCATTACGGTGCGCGCGCGCCGCGCCAGCGCCAGGGTGAAATTGCCGATGCCGCAGAATAGATCGAGCACGCGCGAGTGCTCATCCACTTCAAGGAGCTCAATGGCGCGCGCGACCAGGGCCTCATTGACCTCGGCGTTGACCTGGATGAAATCGGTCGGCGCGAATTCAAGCTCGAGCGCAAAGGCCGGCAGCGCATAACGCAGCGGCTCCTCAAGGGCGACGTCCGTCAGACGCCGCACGGAATCAAGACCGCCCTCCTGCAGATAGAGCCGTACGCCGTGCTCGGTCTCGAACGCGCGCAGCACCTCAAGGTCAGCGTTGCCGGGCGTGGCCAGTACCCGCAGTACCAGTGCCACGGCATTGTCGGCAATTGACACCTCGACCTGCGGCACCAACTCGCGGATGCTCAAACGAGTCAATGCGGCGGACAGCGGCTCGATGAGTGCCGCGGCGCGCGGTGCGAGGACTTCACAGCCATTGATCGCGCTGACGTAGGGCTTGAAGCGCTCGCGAAAGCCGACCAGCACCCGCGCTTTCTTCGCGACGAACTTCACGCTCAAGCGCGCGCGCCGCCGGTAACCCCACGCGGGACCTGCGAGCGCAGGAAGCCAGGTGCGCGGCGTCACGCGCGCCATGCGCTCAAGATTGTCGCGCAGCTCGAGCTCCTTCGCCGCCAGTTGCGCCGCGGGCGCCAGATGCTGCAGCGCGCAGCCGCCGCAGATTCCAAAATGCGCGCAGGCCGGCTTGACGCGCGCGCTCGATGCCTCCAGCACCTCGAGCAGGAGCGCATCATCGTATTGACGGTGCCGGGCGCTGCGCCGAAAGCGGATGAGCTCCCCGGGCAGCGCCCCCGGCACGAAGGCCGCTTTGCCCTCGCGCACGATGCCATCCCCCTCATGCGTGAGTGCTACAACCGCGCCGGTTTCGATCTCGCCCAATTGCCGGGCTGGCATCAAGGCTGCGCTTCCCAGGCACGCAGGAATTCGCCGTAATGCGGCTCCGCGGAATCGCGCAGCAGCGCCTTGACGCGCTCGATCTCGGCGGTGAGACGCTCGGGCGTGAGCTGCCCGCGCATGAACTCAAAGCGCAGATAGATGAGATAGGTGTTGAGCACGTCCGTTTCGCAGTAGCGGCGCACGCCGGCGATGTTGCCCGCCAAATACTCGTCCCACACCTGGGCACCGGAAAACCCAAGCTTGCCCGGAAATCCCAGGAGCGCCGCCATGTCGGCGAGCGAGGCGCGGGCGCGCGGCTGATAGCCGGACAGCACGTCCATGAGATCCAGATGCCGCCAATGGTAGCGGCTCAAATAATTGTTGTAGCGAAAGGCGGCATCGACGCTGCCCGTTTCCCAGTAGCGCGCCGCCTGCACGCCGCGCGCGAGGGCACGATACTGCAGTACCGGCAGGTCAAAGCCCGCGCCGTTCCAGGAAACAAGATCCGGGGAGTACCTTTCGATGCCATCGAAGAAGCGCTCGATGAGCTCTTTCTCATTCGATGCGGGAGTACCCAGACTCCACAGGCGCAGCTCCTCGCGACTGCGCCACGCGCAGGCGATGGCGACCACGCGATGCTGCTCGAGGGGGAGAAAATCGCGCCCCGATTCCTGGCGGCTGTGCGCGAACATGGCCTTGGCGACCGCGGCGTCGCTCAATCCCTGCAGAGCAAAGATGCGCCGCCCGAGCTCAACGTCCGGAATCGTCTCAATATCAAATACTAGGCAGTTCATTGCCCACGCGCAGACACCATCAGCGTGCGCATTTCGCGCAGCGCGCTCGGCAAGCCATCAAACAGGGCACGCGCAATGATGGCGTGGCCGATATTGAGCTCGACGATCTCGCCGATCGCGGCGACGGGCTGCACGTTGTGGTAGTTCAAGCCGTGACCGGCGTGCACCTCGAGGCCCAGACTTGCGCCGAGGCGCGCCGCGACCTTGAGGCGCTCGAGCTCCGCCGCCTGGCGCGAGCCTGCGGACTCGGCGTAAGCGCCGGTATGCAGCTCGATGACCGGCGCGCCGATCTGCACGGCCGCCTCCACCTGGCGCGCATCCGGATCGACAAAGAGAGCCACGCGGATGCTCTGCGCCACGAGGATGGCGGTCGCCTCCTTCAATCGTTGCACCTGACCCGCTGCGTCAAGGCCGCCTTCGGTGGTCACTTCCTGGCGCCTCTCCGGGACGAGGCAGCAATCCGCCGGACGCACCGCGCGCGCGATGTCGAGCATCTCATCCGTGACCGCCATCTCCAGATTCATGCGCGTCTTCAGTAGCTCCTTCAGCGCCCGCACGTCCTGCACTTGAATGTGCCGGCGGTCCTCGCGCAGGTGCAGCGTGATGCTGTCGGCGCCGGCGATTTCCGCCGCCAACGCAGCATGCACCGGGTCGGGCGAGCGCGCGCGCCGCGCTTGGCGCAACGTCGCCACGTGATCAATATTGAAGCCGAGTGCGATAAATGAGTGAATCATCTTGTTACGAACCTCTGCGGGCCATCGAGCGGGCAACCGAACGCGTGGCAAGCTCGCGCCCATCGAGGCAGTGTTCAAGCGCCGCCTGCAACAACGAGCGCGCGTCCTTGAGCTCACGCGCCTCGGCGAGCTGCTCGTTCCTAAGACTCTGCAACGAACGGCCTGCCAGTGCGTCGGGGCGCGCGGCGTCCGCCGGAAACAAGCCCTCTCCGGGGCGGAAATAATAATACCCTTCAAGCGCAATGGGTCGTCCGCTCATCGCTTCGGCATCAAGTTCGAGCCCGTAACCGAGCATCTGCAGCAGGCGCTTTTCAAAGACACGCAACGTGGGTGCCAGCGGCGCGCCCGCCTTCAGGCTCTCAAGCGTCCCGTGATAGGCGTCGAATAGCGCCGGCTGCGGGTCATGGCGCGCCGTCAGCCGCAACACGAGCTCATTGAGATAAAAGCCCGACAGGAGACAGGGCGCCGGCAGCGGCGCGCACTCGGGCATGCTTTCCGCGCCGGTGAGGCTCGGCGCATCGCCGCGCCCGCTCCAGGACAGCAGCAGCAGCCGAAAGGGCTGCAGCACAGCGGCGAGACGCGCTTTCGGACCGCGCACGCCGCGTGCGAACAGCGACAGGCGGCCGTCCTCGCGCGTCAGCACCTCGAAGATCCGTCCGGTCTCGCGAAATGGCCGATGGTGCAGGATATAGGCGCTGGCGAGCGCAACGCGGCGGGAATTGCGCATCATTCAAGGCCCAGGTGCTGCAGGGCTCGCGCATCATCCGCCCAGTCTTCGCGCACCTTGACCCACAGCTCAAGATGCACGCGGCGCTTCAAAAGCTCGTTCAACTGCAGCCGTGCCGCGCGCCCGACGCGCTTCAGCCGCTCGCCGCCCGCGCCAATCACGATCGGCTTCTGTCCCGCCCGATCCACCCAGATGGCGGCATCCACAACCAGCTGCCCCTCGACTTCCGCCATTCGTTCCACTTCGACCGCAATCCCGTAGGGCACTTCCTGATTGAGCTCCAGGGTCAGACGTTCGCGGATGAGCTCGGCGATGCGGAACGACAGGTCGCGATCGGTGAGCGTCCCGGGCGCAAACAGCGCCGGCGCCACCGGCAGATGCTTGGCGATGGCCTCGCGCAGCACGTCCACCTGCTCCAATTTGAGCGCGCTCACCGGCACGATCTCGCGAAACTCAAAGTGCCTGGCCAGATCGGCGATGAACGGCAGCAGACGCTCGCGCGGCTGCGCGCGGTCGATCTTGTTGACGGCCGCGATGGCGGGCAACCCGGAACTTGCGATGCGCTCGAGCACCAGGGCATCCCCGTGGGTCCATTCGAGCGCGGCGACCACGAGGACGCACAGGTCCGCCTCGGCGAGCGCGGAACCGGCGGTGCGATTCATGGCGCGATTGAGCGCGCGTGCGCCACCGTGATGCAAGCCTGGCGTATCGACGAAGGCGATCTGCGCCTGCGGCAGATGACAAACGCCGACGATGCGGTGGCGCGTCGTCTGCGGCCGCGGCGTCACGATGCTCAACTTTTCGCCGACGAGCGCATTCAAGAGAGTGGATTTGCCGACATTCGGCCGGCCGACGAGCGCGGCAAAGCCACTGCGAAACCCCTCCTCTGCGCCAGTCTCGCTCACCCTTTCGCCACATCGGCAGGCGCCGCAAGCTGCGCGAGCACGCGCTCCGCGGCCTGCTGTTCAGCGCTGCGGCGCGTCGAGCCGCTGCCCTGCGCGTGCCGCTCGAGCATGCGGACCTCACAGCGCACCCAGAACGTATGCGCGTGCGGCTCGCCCTCCACGCGCTCCATGACATAGGACGGTAGCGGCAAGCCCTGCGCTTGCAGCAACTCCTGCAGCCGCGTCTTCGCATCCTTCAAAGTGGAGGGCTCCGGCAAGGCTGCGATGCGCGCGGCGAACAGCGCCTCGATGGCGCACCGCGCAGCATCGAGCCCGCCGTCGAGGAATATCGCCCCGCACAGTGCCTCCAGAGCATCCGCGAGGATCGACTTGCGCCTAAAGCCGCCGGTCTTCAATTCCCCGGACCCGAGGTACAAGGCATCCCCGAGGCCAAGCGCAGCGGCGACCTGAGCGAGCGACTCGCCACTCACGAGCTGCGAGCGCAGGCGGCTCAAATCACCTTCGGAAGCGCTCGGAAAGGCGCCGTAGAGATGCTCGGCAATGAGGAGGTTCAGCACCGCATCCCCCAGGAACTCGAGGCGCTCATTGTTTGCCCCGGAGACGCTGCGGTGCGTCAGGGCGGCGCTAAACAGGCGCGCGTCGCGCGGCGCATAGGAGAGCCTCTCCAGCACCCAGGCGCACGGCCAGTCTGCTGCCCTCATCGCGGCCGCCCCGGCCGCATCACTCGATCTGGACGGTCTTATCGAAGGACACCACGAGGGCGATATTCGAGAACAGCGGTGCCGTTTCCTGATAGCTCGTCGACACGCTCCACACGTTGTCAGCGCGGCGGATCTCGAAGTCCTTGAGGCTCGGATAGTCGACGCTCTCAACATCGAGGTGCTTCTCGAGCGAACTGCGAATGAGGGCGGCGCTCGATGTGTCGAGGGAGTGCAGCTCTGAGACGAGCTGATTCATCGAGCGCGACACCTTCATGTAGTTGAGATACACCGGCGCCAAGCGCAGGCAGCAGTAGCCAAGGAGGGCAATCGGAGCCAGCAGAAAGATCCAGCCAATGAGCGTAACGCCGCGTTGTTTGCTATGCATGAACGTCTCCCTCGATTGAGGACATTAGTCGATGTGAGCGCCGATCCGACTCCACAAGGGACCTCCCGAGCGGTACCAATCCCAATTGAACCAGATTCGCGTTGCTTTGCCGACCAGATGGTCTTCAGGAACGAAACCCCACACCCGGCCGTCTTCGCTGTTGTCACGATTGTCGCCCATCATGAGGTACTGCCCGGGCGGCACCGTGACGTCGGTCTCCGGCCCCTCGAACGCGGACGCGGGATCCTGGCCGGTGATGGCCCCGCAGAAATAACCGCGCGAGTTGCTGCGGTTGCAGCTCGGCGCCGCATCGGCCGTGACATGAAACTCTCCCACCGGACACAGCATCGCCTGGTGGACGTGGGAGCCGAGCTCCTCGACCGCGAGCTGCATGTGCAGATAGCAGCCGTCATCGTAGGGCGAGACCACTTTGAAAGGCACCGTCTTACCGTTGATGGTCACACGGTCGTTCGTCACCTGCACGTGATCCCCCGGCAGACCGACCAGGCGCTTGATGTAATTGATGGAAGTGTCCCTCGGATAGCGGAACACCACGACGTCGCCGCGCTGCGGCTCGCGGATGTTCACGAACTTCTTGTCGAACACCGGCCAGCGCAGGCCATAGATGTACTTGTTGACGATGATGAAGTCGCCATCGAGCAGCGTCGGCATCATGGAATCCGACGGAATGCGGAAGGGCTCGAAGATGAAGGCGCGCAACAGGAGCACGACGAGCGCCACCGGAAAGAAGCTGCGCGCGTAGTCCACCGTCGCCGGCTCGGGCAGGAGTGCCGGGTCCTGCCCCGCGGCGCGCACGGCGGCGGCGCGCCGCTTGCGCAGCCACAGGACATCGATACCCCAGATGACGCCCGTCAGAATCGTGATGAGCGACAGCACGAGGGCGAAGTCGAGGCGCTCCGCGACGAGCAGCCGCAACACCGCGGCGCCCACCAGGATGGGCAGCGCGTTATAGGCAAGGCCAATAACCACTGGATCGCGCGACGGCTGTGGCAGCGCCGCAGTCTGGCGCCGCGGCCGCAGGAACCAGTCATCCACCAGACAGATGAGCCCCACGGGCAATGCGAGCCAACTCAGCGCAACGATGATTTGCATGAACATGGAAGACCTTGACGGCTTACGATTTTCGTCCTACCTGCAGCACGGCGAGGAACGCCTCCTGCGGGATCTCGACACGACCCAGCTGTTTCATGCGCTTCTTGCCCTCTTTCTGTTTCTCGAGCAGCTTGCGCTTGCGTGTGATGTCGCCGCCGTAGCATTTGGCGAGCACGTTCTTGCGCAGCGCTTTCACGGTGGCGCGCGCGATGACTGCGCTGCCGATCGCCGCCTGCACGGCGACCTCGAACATCTGCCGCGGGATGAGTTCGTGCATCTTGTCGACGAGCTCGCGGCCCCTCTGGTAGGCAGTGTCCCGATGGACGATGAGCGACAGCGCATCCACCCGCTCCCCGTTGATCAGCATATCAAGTTTGACGAGCGGTGCGGCGCGGAAGTGGCTGAATTCGTAGTCGAACGAGGCATAACCGCGACTTGCGGACTTCAAGCGATCAAAAAAATCCATGACCACTTCGGCGAGCGGCAACTCATATTGCAGCGACACCTGATTCGCAAGGTATAGCAATTTCTTCTGCGTGCCGCGCTTGTCGTTACAGAGCTTGAGAATCGCCCCGACATAGTCGGGCGGCACCAGAATGTTGGCGACGATGATGGGCTCGCGGATCTCTGCGATCTCGTTGACCACCGGCAGTTTCGCCGGATTGTCGATGGCCTCGATCTCACCGTTGGTGCGCAGGATCTCGTACACCACCGTCGGCGCGCTCGTGACGAGGGCGAGCTGATATTCACGCTCGAGCCGCTCCTGCACGATGTCCATGTGCAGCAGGCCCAAAAACCCGCAGCGAAAGCCGAAGCCCAGGGCGCCCGATACCTCCGGCTCATAATGCAGCGCCGAGTCGTTGAGGCGCAGCTTGGCAAGCGCATCGCGAAACTTTTCATAGTCGTCGGCATCCACCGGGAAGAGGCCCGCGAACACGCGCGGCTGGATCTGCTTGAAGCCGGGCAGCGGCAGAGCGCTCGGGCGATGTTCGAGCGTGATCGTGTCGCCGACGGGTGCGCCGTCGATCTCCTTGATGCCGGCGACGACGAAGCCGACATCGCCCGTGGCGAGGAGCGGCTCGGGGATCGACTTCGGCGTGAAGCGGCCCAGGCGATCGACGCCGTGACTGCGGCCGGTCGACATCACACGAATCTTGTCGCCGAGCTTGAGCGAGCCGTTCATGACGCGCACCAGTGAGACGACTCCCATGTAATTGTCGAACCAGGAGTCGATGATGAGTGCCTGCAAGGGCGCCGCCGGATCGCCTTTCGGAGGAGGAATGCGTTCGATCAGCCTCTCGAGAAGCTCCTGCACGCCCTCGCCCGTCTTGGCACTGACGCGAATGGCATCTGTCGCCTCGATGCCGATGATCTCCTCTATTTCCTTGGCGACGCGCTCCGGCTCGGCTGACGGCAGGTCGATCTTGTTGATGGCGGGCAGCACCTCAAGACCCTGCTCGATGGCCGTATTGCAGTTGGCGACGCTCTGCGCCTCCACCCCCTGGGTCGCGTCGACGACGAGGAGCGCGCCATCGCAGGCCGCGAGCGAGCGGGACACTTCATAGGAGAAGTCTACGTGTCCCGGCGTGTCGATCATATTGAGCTGATAGCGCTCTCCATCGGCGGCCTTATAGAAGAGCGTAACGCTCTGAGCCTTGATGGTAATCCCACGCTCACGCTCAAGCTCCATGGAGTCGAGCACCTGGTCCTGCATCTCACGGGCGGCAAGGCCGCCACAGATCTGGATGAAGCGGTCCGCAAGGGTAGATTTGCCGTGATCAACATGAGCAATAATGGAGAAGTTGCGTATAAGCCGCATCAAAGCCTCGAGCACGCGTCTGCCGCGAGGATGAGTCCCCCCGTTTGCCGCGCGCACATTATAGCCGCAGCAGGCGCTTCAGTTCCGGAACGTCGAGCCGGTGGCGGCACACGACCTCGCCGTCGAGAAGCAGCACGGGAACGTGCACTCCGAAGCGCCGCAGAAGCTCTGCATCGGCGTCCACGTCGAGCACATCAATCGGTGGCAACGCCAAAGCGCGCGCAAGCTGCGTGAGCTCATGAAGCATGTGATCGCACAGCTCGCAGTCGCGGCGCTGCACGACACTCAGGCGAGTCGGGCTTTGCGGACGCTCGGGCGAGATGGCTCAGTGTCCGGTTGCGCCGGCCGCGAGCGGCGCTTCAGATCTTTTCACCGACGAGGCGATGAAGCGCACGGTGGCCGGGGGCACCTCGCCGACCGCCGTGACCTTGTGGCCATCAATGACGGTGGAAAACGCCGAAGCGGAGCCGACGCTCGCAACGCCCGAGACCGACTGCTGATCGGCAGGAACCTGTGCGGAGCGCGATTCGACAAAGACCGACACCGACGCAAGCCCGTCGGTGAACACCAGATGCGCCACCGGATCGCTTGCACCGGGCAGCACTTGCGCAGAGCGCACGGTCATGTGAAAGCCGGGCGGAAGTTTGAGCGCGCTCCACAGCGCCGAGGTATTCGGCACGCCGGCAGCGAGCGGTGAGGGATCATTGCGCAGCCACTGAAAGCCGTCCGTCGCCACTTCCGGCCTGAAGGCCGAATCGGGGATGTGGTTTGCCACCGTGAGGCTGGCGAACACCACCTGCTCGATGATGCGGCCATGCGCGTCGCAGAGCTGCGTCTTCAGCGGCATCGCCGTGGTTTCGTCGATCCAGAGCCGATAGCCGTAGCGGAATTCGTCGTGTGGCGTGACCGCGATGACGCGCGTATCGCGGCGGTTGATGCGCGTGCGCAGCAGCTCCCGGATGTCGTAGAAGCCGGCTGACTTCTCATCGAAAGTCGGGAAGCTCGCCAGGAGCGAGCCTGCCCCGGCGGGTTGGGTTTCGACGAGCACCGTGCGCTTGTCCGGAAGATAACAGGTGAGCTCGGTGCCGGTGCGGATGAACTCGCGCCCCGAACCATCGAGCGATGCCAGTCTCTCCGTCACCTGGCCATTCTGGTTGCGATGCACGATGCGCAGCATTTCCACGCGGCCATCCTGCCAGTGCGAGAACACGCCATCGTAGTTGCGCGACGTCAAGGCCTGATTCATGCGCTCGAGCCATTGCCGCGGCTCCTGCGCCAGCGCGCCCGCCGCGGCGGCGAGCGCCAGGGCGAGCCAAGCGAGCTGTTCGCTAACGCGCTTGGTCTGCATGGGGGTTGGGGTCGTCGTTTGGTCCTAATGACTGCGACTGCTCGGCAGAGCCCGCCGCGGCCGGTTCGCTCGCCATGAGGGCGGAGAGCAGATTGCGCCGGCTGACAGGCGTGGAGAATTCGCTATGCGCCACGACATAATTCGCAAGCTCGGTGGCCGGCACCGTCATGCGCTGCTCGGCCGAGCGCGGCACGACGTAGCTTGCGCGCGTTTCCGCCGCAGGCGCCACGGGCGCCGGGGCGCGCGCGACCAGGGGTGCCGGAGCGTCCGAATAACCTCCTTGCAACCAGAGGATGGACAGTGCCGCGACGCTTGCGGCGACCGCCACCCCCGCGATCCCTCGCAACCACGGCGATGCCGCACGTGCGCCGTCGCGCGCACGCGGCAGGGGCGTCGACGCGAGGGCCGACTCGGCGACGATCGCCACGCTGACCTTTTGCGCCACCCGGCCGCTGAGATGAACATTCCCGCCGCGCACTGCCGCACCGATGGCCGCGTAGCGGCTCCAGCGGGCCTGCAGCACCGCATCGCGCGACAACCGCCGCGCCAAAAGCTCGCACTCGCCCGGCGGCAACTCGTCATCGAACATCGCAGACAGCTGACTGTCGAGCTCTTCGTTCATTCCAACTCCTCAGCGCGGCCGAGCCCGCCTTCGAACACCTCGCGCAGGCGCCGGTCGATGGCTTCCCGCGCCCGGAAAATGCGTGAACGCACGGTACCGACCGGGCAGTCCATGCTCGCAGCGATTTCCTCGTAGCTCAAACCCTCGAGCTCCCGCAGCACGATGGCGGTGCGCAGATCCTCGGGCAGCGCGTCCATGGCCTCGTTGACGATGGTGCGGATTTCATCCGTCAGCACCAGCCCCTCGGGAGTCTCCGCGGTTTTCATGCGACCCTGCAGCTCGTAGGATTCGTCGGAGTTTTGCATGTCGAGGTCATAGTCGACCGGGCTGCGGTCGCGCGACACGACGGCGTTCTTGGCGGTGTTGATCGCAATGCGGTAGAGCCAGGTATAAAACGCACTGTCGCCGCGAAACTGCGGAAGCGCCCGGTACGCCTTGATGAAAGCTTCCTGAGCAATGTCTTCAGCCTCGGCCGGGTTTCTGACATACCGCATCACGAGCTTCGTCACCTTGTGCTGATACTTCAACACCAGCGCGTCGAACGCCCCTTTATCGCCGCTTTGCACACGCCGCACCAGGCTGAGGTCGCTTACGTCGGCGCTCACGGCGCCCTCGGTACGGCCACAAAAGCCCCCAGCCTTGCGACCTCAGTAGACCCGCAACCCTTAAGAAAGTTCAGGAATGCTACAGACGGGGCGCCCGCCTGTCCCATCGCCCTGAAAACCCGTGACGCAGTCGATAGTTGGCGAACCCCGATCCTCAACCGCCCTCTCCGCCTGCCGGGGGGACCCGCCTGATCTGTTGCACGAGAGCCGCAAGCGCGGGGTCGCCGGGGAGGTGTCCCCCGAGGAGGTAGGCGGCAAGCTGCGGGTCCGGCAGCGCAAGGAGCCGCTCGAACACCGCGTGCGCGGCGGCACTCGCAGGGATCTGCCCGCTGTGCGCGTAACGCTCCAGCAGCACGTCAAGCTCCTTCATGCCGCGCCGGCAGCGCCACAGCAGGCGCCGCCCGTCGACGCCGGCAGGATCGGTCAGCGTCATGAAAGACGCTCGAGGAGCATTTTTTTGATCTCGGCGATCGCCTTTGCGGGGTTCAAATCCTTGGGACACACATCGGTGCAGTTCATGATGGTGTGGCAGCGGTAGAGCCGGAACGGATCCTCGAGCTCATCCAGGCGCTCGCCGCTGGCTTCATCGCGGCTGTCGATGATCCAGCGGTAGGCCGCCAGGAGCGCCGCGGGTCCGAAGAACCGGTCGCTGTTCCACCAGTAGCTCGGGCATGCTGTCGAACAGCAGGCGCAGAGAATGCACGCGGCCGGTCCGTCAATCTTCTCCTGATCGGTCTTGGACTGCAGCCGCTCGCGATCCGGTGGCGCAGGAGTTGCCGTCTTAAGCCAAGGTTGCACCGCCGCGTACTGCGCATAGAAGGTCGTCAAATCGGGAACCAGATCCTTCACCACCGGCATGTGCGGCAGCGGGTAGATGCGGATCTCGCCGCTTAGGTCCTTGAGTGCCGTCGTGCAGGCGAGCCGGTTCACGCCGTTGATGTTCATGGCGCACGATCCGCAGATGCCCTCGCGGCAGGAGCGCCGAAAGGTGAGCGTCGAGTCAATGCCCGCTTTGATCTGAATCAGCGCATCGAGGACCATCGGCCCGCAGCCGGCGAGATCGAGCTCGAAGGAATCAAGCCGCGGCCCTTCGCTGCCGCTGGGATCGAACCGATAGATGCGCAGGCGGCGCGGCGCGCGCGCGCCGGCAGGCGCCGCGTGCACCCGGCCGTTGCGGTTGATGCGCGAATTGCGTGGCAGAAAAAACTGCGCCATCGATGCTCCTCTAATAAGTCCGGGTCTTCGGCGCAATCGACTCGACATCGCGCGTCAGAGTTTCAAGGTGCACCGGCCGATAGTCGAAGCGCGCTTGGCCGTCGGCATCGAGCCACACGAGCGTATGTTTGAGCCAGCCGGCGTCGTCGCGGTCCGGGAAGTCCTCGCGCGCATGCGCACCGCGGCTTTCCGTGCGATGTGCGGCCGAAAGAATCGTGGCGCTCGCCTGCAGCAGGAGATTTTCAAGCTCGAGAGTTTCGATGAGATCCGAGTTCCAAATGAGCGAGCGGTCCATCACGCGTACATCCGCGAATGACGCGAGCACCTGCGCAAGTTTGGAGATTCCTTCCTGAAGCGTCGGTCCGGTGCGGAACACGCCGGCGTCGATCTGCATGATCTTCTGCATCTCAAGACGGATGGCGGCCGTCGGCCGTGAGCCGTCCGCCTGACGCAGGCGCTCGAGCCGCGCGCGCGCCGCGTCCCCCGCATCCGCCGCCAGCGCCCGCTGCGCCGTCCCCGGGGTGACGAGCTGCGCGCAGCGCCGCGCCGCTTCGCGGCCGAACACGACGAGGTCGAGGAGAGAATTCGAGCCTAAGCGATTCGCGCCGTGCACCGACACGCAGGCCGCTTCGCCCACCGCCATGAGGCCGGGCACTAAGACATCGCGATGCTCCGCGTGTCGTGCGACGACCTCGCCGTGATAATTGCAGGGAATGCCTCCCATGTTGTAATGCACGGTGGGCAGCACCGGTATCGGATCCTTCGTCACATCGACGCCGGCGAAGATGCGCGCCGTCTCGGCAATCCCGGGAAGGCGCTCGTGAATGACTTCGGGACCGAGATGCTCCAAATGCAGATGGAGGTGATCGTGCTCCGGCCCGACGCCGCGCCCCTCGCGGATTTCGACGGTCATGGCGCGACTGACGACATCGCGCGACGCTAAGTCCTTGGCATTGGGCGCGTAGCGTTCCATGAAGCGCTCGCCGCGCGAATTGGTGAGATAGCCGCCCTCGCCGCGCGCGCCTTCGGTAATGAGACAGCCCGCGCCATAGATCCCGGTCGGATGGAACTGGATGAACTCCATGTCCTGCAGCGGCAGTCCCGCGCGCAGCACCATGGCGTTGCCGTCGCCCGTGCACGAATGCGCGGACGTGCAGGAGAAGTAGGTGCGGCCGTAGCCGCCGGTCGCGAGGATGCTCATGTGCGCGCGAAAGCGGTGCAGCTTGCCTTCGGCAAGATCAAGCGCAACGACGCCGCGGCACTCCTCGCCCTCCATGATGAGATCGATCACGAAATATTCGACGAAGAAGGTCGCGCGATGGCGGATCGACTGTTGATAGAGCGTGTGCAGCATCGCATGCCCGGTGCGATCCGCCGCGGCACAGGTGCGCTGCGCGATGCCCTTGCCGAAGTGCGTCGTCATGCCGCCGAACGGACGCTGATAGATGCGCCCTGCAGCCGTGCGCGAAAACGGCACGCCGTAATGTTCGAGCTCAATGACCGCCGCAGGCGCCTCCTTGCACATGAACTCGATCGCATCCTGATCCCCGAGCCAGTCAGAGCCTTTGACCGTGTCGTACATGTGCCAGCGCCAGTCATCCTCGCCCATGTTCGCAAGCGCTGCGCTGATGCCGCCCTGTGCCGCGACGGTGTGACTGCGCGTCGGAAAAAGCTTGGTGATGCAGGCCGTGCTCAAGCCCGCCTCGGCAAGCCCAAGCGTGGCGCGCAATCCTGCGCCGCCTGCACCGATCACGATGACGTCGTAGCTGTGATCGATCCAGTCGCGCTGGCTCACAAGCGCCCTCCCAGGGCCACTTTCAGCACCGCGTAGACGGCGGCCGCGGCTGCGATGAGATGTGAGAAATCGGAAATGACCAGAGCCAAAGTCCTGAGGCCGGCCGGATGGACGTAGTCTTCGATCACCACGCGCACGCCCAGGTGCGAGTGCCGTGCAGCGACGAGAACGAAGAGCACGAGGCCCAAGGCCGTGCCGCCCTGACGCATCCAGCCGATGAGAGTGGCGTAGTCGAGCGCCGGCAATGCAAGCAGTGACACGACGAAGCCGATCGCAAGCGGCACGAGCGCGACCGACGTCAAGCGCTGCAACCACCAATGATGCACTCCCGCCTTCGCCGAGCCGCGCCCGAGTACCTCTCCCAAAGGAGCGCGCAGGCTCATCGCGCGTAGGCTCCGGGCCTGAGCAGCGCGTAGATCAGGATCAAGCTCACGACGACGCTCACCCCAGCCACGATCCAGGCGCTGCGCTGGGCGCTTACGCGGTCGAGCCCGCGTCCGGTATCCCAGATGAGATGCCGCACGCCGGCGGCAAGGTGATAGACGAAGGCGGCAATGAGGACGGCGTAGACGACCTTGAATAGACCGAGCGACAGGAGCGCGCGTGCCTGCGCGTAGGCCCTTGCGCCCGCGGCGAGCGCCACCAGCCAGTAGACGAAGAGAAAAAAACCGAGCGAGAGGATGAGCCCCGCGAGGCGATTCAATATGGAAGTCGCCAGGGTGTACTTGAACTTGTACACCGACAGGTGGGGCGATAGAGGTCGTTCAGGCATTACTGCTCTCGCGGCGGGGGGTTGCGAAAGGGTGCCGCCGCCGCGACTTGCGTGCGTTCAAAAGTCGATGCAGCGACCTTTGCGCTCCCAATCACCGTAGCGCGTCGGCTCAGCTCCGGACGGGCCGCCCGTCTCCATGGGCTTAACATACGGCACTACCGCTGCGGGCGTCTCTAGTGATTGCGAATAAGATGGATCTCGATCGAACTTGTCAGGAGCGTTTTGCATAGGCTTGTAAGTCTGCCAGAATTCCCCCGCCGGAACCACCAGAAACCTCTGCAAAAACAACGCTGAAGGACATGCGCGATCTAATTCAAACCGTGGCGTTGCCCGACCTTGGGGTTCTGCGCATCACCGGCCGCGATGGCGCGCTCTTTCTGCAGGGTCAGCTGTCAAACGACATGGCGCATCTGGCGAGCGAGCACTCGGTGCTGGCCGGCTATCACAATCCGCAAGGGCGCACGATTGCAGTACTGCAGCTCGTGCGCACGGCGCCCGAGGAGATTCTCGCCCTCCTGCCGCGCGAGCTTGCCGCGGCCGTCGCGGTGAAGCTTGCACGATTCATCCTGCGGGCCAAAGTTTCGATCAGCGACGTCTCGCAAAGTCTAAGCGTATTCGGAGTCATCGCCGGGGAGGCGCTGCCGCGGGCGGCGGCCGCGGCAACCCTCGTGCGCGTCGCGGCAGAGAGCGGCCGATGGTTCTGCATCCAAGATGCGGCGGCGGATGAGCCTCCTCTGTCCGATCGGCAGCTCTGGCGCCGCCTCGATATCGCCGCGGGACTGCCGCAGGTGTACGCCGCAACCTCCGAGGAGTTCGTCGCGCAGATGCTGAACCTCGATGCGCTAGGCGCCATTGCGTTCGCCAAGGGGTGCTACACGGGGCAGGAGGTCATCGCGCGCGCGCATTATCGCGGGCGCGTCAAACGCCGCATGCAGCGCTTCAATACTCGCTCATCGCAGAAGCTCGTGCCCGGCGTGGCAGGACGCTTGAGCGACGGGCGCGCCTTCAAGGTGGTCGACGCCGTGAACGCAGACGATGGCAGTTGCGAGTTTCTCGCCGTCGCCGCCGTGAGCGCGCGCGATGAGGCTTCCGGCTCCGATGCAGAAGCGCCCATCGAGGCGCAAGCGCTGCCGCTGCCCTACGAGCTTCCGCCGTAGATCTACAGGTCGATCACTTCCACGTCGGAGGCTGCAATGGGGCGCGCGAGAAAGCGGCTGCCGACGCGCGCAAAGCGCTCCGCGCCGTCGCTTGCGAGATAGCGCACCGCGGACGCACCGGCCGTGCGGGCGAGGCCCGAGCTTTCCATGCGCAGCCGCACCTGCCGCGCCGTCGTCGCCGCCGAATCCACAATGCGCATGCGCGGGCCGACCGCCGCGCGGATGGTCTCGAGCAGCATCGGAAAATGCGTGCAGCCGAGGACGAGCGTATCGGGCGCATCGTGAGGCTCCTCGGTGAGCGCCGCGAGATAATGGCGCGCCACGGCGAGTGCGATTGGGCCGCTCACCAGGCCTTCCTCGGCGAGCGCGACGAAGAGCTGCGTCGCAATCGCAAGAATGCGCGCATCGCTGCGACGGCGCAGAATCGCCTTCTGATAGGCGCCGCCATTGACCGTGCCTTCGGTTGCGATCACCGCGATGCGGCCGGACGCGGAAGCCTCGCAGGCGGCCTCGGCACCGGGCTCGATCACGCCGACGATGGGAACTTCGCCGAGCCGCTCGCGCATGGCCGGCAGGCTGGATGCGGATGCGGTGTTGCAGGCGACGACCAGACACTTAAGGCCGCGCGCGGCGAGTGCCGCGGCAGCGGTCGCCGCGTAGCGTGCCACGGTCGCGGGACTCTTCGTCCCGTAGGGCAGACGCGCGGTATCCCCTAAGTAGATGAATTCCTCGTGCGGCAGCTCCTTAAGGAGCGCGCGCAGAACGGTAAGGCCACCGACACCGGAATCGAAAACGCCGATCGGCGCCTCGCTCAAGAGCTCTCCGGGCGCAGATGCGGAAACAGGATGACGTCGCGAATGGACGGCGAATCGGTGAGGAACATCACGAGCCGGTCGATGCCGACGCCGAGCCCCGCCGTCGGCGGCATGCCGTACTCGAGCGCGCGGATGTAGTCGCTATCGAAATACATCGCCTCCTCATCGCCCCGATCGTGCAGGGCAACCTGGGCGCGAAAGCGCGCGGCCTGATCCTCAGGGTCATTCAACTCCGAGAAGCCGTTGGCAATCTCGCGCCCGGCGAGAAAGAACTCGAAGCGGTCGGTGACGAAGGGGTCCGCATCGTTGGCGCGCGACAGGGGCGAGACTTCGGCCGGATAGGCAAAGATGAAAGTCGGATCGAGGAGCTTGTGTTCGACGGTCTTATCGAAGATCTCGATCTGCAGCTTGCCGGCGCCGTCGTGCTCCTGGACGGCAATCCCGCGCTCGCTGCAGAACTTGCGCAGGTAGGTCACGTCGCGCAGTGACAGGGGATCGATCCCGGGATTGTGCGCAATGAGCGCCTGCTCCACGCTCACGCGGGCAAAAGGCGCCGCCAGATCGTAAACGCGCCCCTGATACTCGATCTGCCGCTTGCCGTGCACGGCATCGGCGAGACCGCGGATCGCCTTCTCCACCCATTCCATGAGATCACGGTAATCGGCGTACGCAAGATACAGCTCGAGCATCGTGAACTCAGGATTGTGCTGGGTGGAGAGACCCTCGTTCCTAAAATTACGGTTGATCTCGTACACCCGCTCGAAGCCGCCGACCACCAGGCGCTTCAAATAAAGCTCAGGCGCGATGCGCAGATACATGTCGAGGTCGAGTGCGTTGTGATGCGTCTTGAAGGGCCGCGCCACGGCACCGCCGGGGATGGGCTGCATCATGGGCGTCTCGACCTCGAGGAAATCGAGTGCATCGAGGAAGTCGCGCAGATAGCGCACCACGCGCGCGCGGGTGCGAAACACCTCGCGGGTGTGCGCATTCATGATGAGATCGACGTAGCGCTGGCGGTAGCGCAGCTCCGTGTCGGCGAGCCCATGCCACTTGTTGGGCAGAGGGCGCAGCGCCTTCGCCAGAAGCTTAAGCTCGCTGACGCGCACCGAGAGCTCGCCCGTCCGGGTGCGAAACAGCACTCCGCTTGCGCCGACGATGTCCCCCAGATCCCAGCTCTTGAAGCGCTCGTAGGCCTCACCCAGAGCATCCGCCTGCAGAAAAATCTGGATCTGCCCGGAGCGGTCGGCAAGCTGCGCGAAGCTTGCGCGGCCCATGACGCGCTTCAGCATCATGCGCCCGCCCACATGCACGGGCGTCGGATGGGCTTCGAGCCATTCGGCGCTCTTCTCCCCGAAGCTCATCTGCAACTGCGCCGCGAGAGTATCGCGGCGGAAATCATTGGGATAGGCGCTGCCCGCGAGGCGCAGCGCGGCAAGCTTCGCGCGCCGGGCGGCGATCAGCTTGTTTTCATCGTCGGGAAGCTCTTCGTCCTTCACGCGCCAAGCTTACACTGGCTCACAGCCCTGCTTTCAACGACGCTTCCATGAAGCCATCGAGTTCGCCATCCAGTACCGCGGTCGTATTGCCGACCTCGACTCCGGTGCGCAAGTCCTTGATGCGCGACTGATCGAGCACGTAGGAGCGAATCTGATGTCCCCAGCTGACGTCGGACTTCGAATCCTCCAGCACCCGCGCGGCCGCATTTCGCTTGTTGACCTCGAGCTCGTAGAGCTTCGCCTTAAGCATTTTCATCGCCATGGAGCGGTTCTTGTGCTGGCTTCTCTCGTTCTGGCAGGCGGCGACGATGCCGCTCGGCAGATGGGTGATGCGCACCGCCGATTCGGTCTTGTTGACGTGCTGCCCGCCAGCGCCGCTCGAGCGGTACACATCGACGCGCAGGTCCGCCGGATTGATGTCGATCGCGATGTCGTCGTCGATTTCCGGGGAGATGAACACCGAGGCGAAAGAGGTATGGCGGCGGTTGCCCGAATCGAACGGCGACTTGCGCACCAGGCGGTGCACGCCAGTCTCGGTGCGCAGCCAGCCGTAGGCATACTCGCCCTGCACCTCGACGGTGGCGCTTTTGATGCCGGCCACCTCACCGGGAGTCGAGTCGATCACTTCGCAAGTGAAGCCGCGCGCCGCACCCCAGCGCAGATACATGCGCAAGAGCATCTGCGCCCAGTCCTGCGCTTCGGTGCCACCGGCGCCCGCCTGCACATCGAGGAACGCGCTGTGGGAGTCCATCTCGCCGCGAAACATGCGCCGCAACTCCAGGCTGCGCACCTGACGCTCGAGAAGATGGGCGTCCGCCTCGACGTCGCGCGCCGCGGCTTCGTCGGATTCGTTCTCGGCCATGGCGAGGATCTCACTCGCATCGTCGATGGCCTTGGTGACGCGGTCGAGCTCCTCGACCTGGCCCGTCAGGCGCGCTCGTTCGCGCCCGAGCTCCTGCGCCCGCTCAGGCTTGGACCACAGCTCAGGATCCGCAAGCTCGCGACTGACCTCCTCGAGGCGTTCCTTCTTTTGATCGTACTCAAAGAAACCCCCGTAAAGCGCCGATGCGCTCTGCGAGGTCACGCAGCTGTCGTTTGACGAGATTGATTTCCATGACGGCGATGCTAACGGAGGCGGATGCCCGCTGTCACGAGCTCACGCCGGCAAGAGGTGATCGACGAGAAGCTGCAGGCGCCGCTCGCCCTGATACTCGTTGATGTCCAGGCGATAGACGAGCTGCGCCGCGCCCTGCGGCAGCACCACCTGTGCCGCCTGATCGATGTAATTGAAGGCGATGGCATCGAAGCTGCGCCCGCTCATCGGCACCTCCACCCACATCTTCAGGTGCCGCTCGCCGACGACGCGCGCGGAGCGAATGACAAACACGCCATCGAAGCATGGCTCCGGAAAGGCCTGGCCCCAGGGACCGCCGCCGCGCAGCGCGTGGGCCGTCTCAAGCGCGATCTCTGCGACGGCAAGCTCGCCATCGGTTTCGATGCAGTCGACGCGCTCGCACTCACCGAGGCAGCGCTTCACCTCCTCATCGAAGGCGCGTGCGAAGCGCTCGAGCTTGGCAAACTCCAGCGTCAAACCGGCCGCCATGGCATGACCGCCGAATTTCACGATGAGGTCCGGGTGTCGCGCGGCGATGCAGTCGAGCACGTCGCGGATGTGCACGCCTGCGATGGAGCGTCCCGAGCCGCGCAGGCTCGCATCGTCGGCACGCGCAAAGGCAAACACCGGGCGGCGCACGCGTTCCTTGATGCGGCTCGCGACGAGCCCGACGACGCCCTGGTGCCAGCTGTCGTGATAGAGACACACGCCGCTGCGCTGCAGCGGACTCAGGTTCGTATCGCTCAGACGCTGCACGGCGGCGAGCGCATCGCTTTGCATGCGCGCCTCGATCGAGCGGCGCTCGCGATTGAGCCCATCGAGGCGGCCGGCAAGCTCTAGGGCCTCGGCCTCCCCGTCCGCGAGCAAACACTCGATGCCGATCTTCATGTCATCGATGCGACCGGCGGCGTTGAGGCGCGGCGCGACCGCGAAGGCAAGGTCGGTCGAGGTGAGATGGGCCTGATCGCGCCCCGCCAATTTAAGGAGCGCGCGGATGCCGGCAACGCAGCGCCCGGCGCGGATGCGCTCCAGACCCTGCGCCACCAGTACCCGATTATTGAAATCGAGCGGCACGACGTCTGCGACTGTACCGAGTGCCACGAGGTCCAGGAACTCGGCAACATTAGGCGCGCCGGCTGCGACGGCTCCCGCCTCATCGAGCCTGCGCTTGAGGCCCGCCATCACATAGAAGGCGACCCCGACGCCTGCGAGTGCGGAACTGCCGAAGCCGCTGCCCAGGAGGTTGGGATTCACGATCACGTTGGCATCCGGCAGGACGGCACCCGGCAGGTGATGATCGGTGATCAGCACGTCGATGAGAGCGGCGCGCGCCGCCGCGACACCCGCCACGCTCGAAATCCCGTTGTCGACCGTCACGATGAGCGTCGGCCCGCGCGTCTTCGCGAGCGTCACGATCTCGGGAGTGAGCCCGTAGCCGAAGTCGAACCGGTTCGGCACGAGGAAGTCGACCGCGGCGAATCCCCAGGCGCGCATGGCACGCACCATGAGGGCGGTGCTGGTCGCGCCGTCGGCGTCGAAGTCCCCGATCACGAGTAACCGGCCACTCGCGCGATGCGCCAAGAGCAGCGTCACCGCCTCCGCAACCCCGGCAAGCGTACCCACCGGCAGGAGCCTTGCGAGCGAAATGTCGAGATCCGTTGCCGAGCGCACGCCGCGCGCTGCGTAGGCGCGCTGCAGCACTGGATGCAAGGACGCGCCCAGCGTGGTGGTCTGCAGCGCGACGCGGCGAATGACCTGCAGGCTCATGCGAGTGCGGTAAGACCGTGACGCGCGCGCCGCCAGCGCTTGAGCGCATCGCGCCGCGAAAGGGTGAGACAGCGATCGTTGGCAACGACCGTGAGCCCGCGCCGCGCGCCGCGCGCAAGCCAATCCGCTGCGGGCGCGATCCAGCGCGCATCGATGAGGCCGAGCGCATCGCCCACGCCTGCCGTGCGCTCGAGCGCGAGGATGTCGGCAACGTCAACGACGATGACGCTTGAGTGGGCAGGCGTTTCATCGAGATCCGCAAGACTTGCGGGCAGCGCTTCCACGCGTGCGCCGCGTGCACACCACAGGCCATCAAGAAAAGGATCGCGACCGAAGGCGCGGACGGTGGCGACGGCCTTCTGCGCGATCGGCACGCGCGGCGCATGCGCGCAGGTTCCGCCTCCCCAGAGCCAAAGACCGGTCACGGGCAACTCGCCGCGTTCGCTGCGATCGCGATTCACGGCATGCTCGTGCAGCCAGATCTCAATTTCCGCGCCCAGGCGGCGCAACGCCGGCGAGCGCGGCAGGGCCGCCGCCATGTTCATCCCCACCGAGCGCGCAGGCTCGGTGGCATGCGCATCGTCGTTTGCCGGGCCTGCGAGGAGAAAGCCGCCGCTTGCAAGAGGCTGCAGCGCGAAGTCCGTTCCGGAAAACACCGCCTGAAAATCGGCAGCGAGCGCGGTGAGCGTCGCCATCGGCAGCTTCAGGAGGCCACGATGCTCCAGGTGCAGGCTCGAGAGTCCCGCGATGCAATGCACCGGCGTCGCAAGCCAGACGGCGCCCGCGATATCTGCATCGCAGCAACGTGCGGCGACGCAGGCCGGCGCCTCAAGGGCGAGGGCTTCGCAGCCGACGTGACGTGCAAGCCAGGGCCGCCAGCCTCCCGCGAGCACGCTTTTCTTTCCAAAACGCGCCATGCGCTCGAGCCCCGGCAGCGCGACAGAGTCGGCGCGACCCTCCTCGGGCAGATAGAGATCGGAAACGACGATGACGAGTTCGCGCACGAGGGGGTATTTTAGTGCCATGAAGTTCACACTCGATGCCCGCGCCG
>Ga0302324_100000918_pt1 | contig 73914 bp, 81 predicted proteins | sample Palsa_T0_1_FD_201949 | JGI IMG/M metagenome (GOLD analysis project Ga0302324, IMG submission 201949) | Peat permafrost microbial communities from Stordalen Mire near Abisko, Sweden - Palsa_T0_1 | ecosystem: Environmental > Terrestrial > Soil > Palsa > Peat permafrost | place: Sweden: Abisko...
CCTCAGCGCGTTCTTCTGGAGCGTCTCGCGATTTTCCTTTGCGCAGATAGCTTGTTTTGCAGCGTCATAGGCCTCCGGCAGCTTGCTCTCTGCATAGGTCAGGAAGCCGACGAGAAAATCAAGCGGGGCCCTCAGCGCGTTCTTCTGGAGCGTCTCGCGATTCTCCTTTGCGCAGATAGCTTGTTTTGCAGCGTCATAGGCCTCCGGCAGCCTCCTCTCTGCGTAAGCGAGGAAAGCGACGAACTCACCAGTCGGGGCCCTCAGCGCGTTCTTCCGGAGCGCCTCACGATTCTCCTCTGCGCAGACGGCCTGCTTGGCGCTCTGATAGGTAAGGGGCAGATTGCGCTCTGCGTAACTCAGGAAGGCAACCAAGAAATGGAGCGGAGAAAACAATATTTCACTAACCAGTCGGGCTCTACTTTTCGCCTCGCCGAGCAGCATATCTGTCTCTTCGCGGCTTTGAAGGCCATAGTCCCGTAGCCTCTCCACATTCGCCTTTAGCGCCAATAGGTTGCCCGCTAACAAAAAGTCAGCCAAACGTTCCGCAGACCCCGCGAAATGGGCCAGGACTTCACGGGTTAGGACCTTATTTCCAATTGCATCTAGCTCGTGAGCGAGATAACCGCCGCAGTGCGGAGCCGATACGACGATCTCGGAAAAGACCTTTGCAGGCTCGTATGTCGTGTAGGAAGCGTTCAGCAGCAGGTGGCCTAATCCAGGATGGACCAACCGGTAGCGCACATACCGCCTCCGCCCGTGCACGGATCGCAGGACGATACCGCGTCGTAGGCATTCTCGGAGCCCTTGTGGATTGAGGGCTTCGAGCGGAGTGAGGGCTTCGTACGCAGAAAGGACGGCAACCCGCAGGAGGTTGTCCCGCTCCACCTCAGACATCTCGCGAGAATAGAGATACTTTTCCCGGACGTATTCCTGCGCATCTTCGCCCCGCAATTTCCACTGGCACTGGGCGAGATCGCCGACACGCCTCATAACAGAGAGGGAAAACGCGATCAGGTCTCCTCCAAACAGGCGCTGCCACTCTAGCAGCGCAGTTCGCGGGGGAGTGCTCTGGTTCTCAGCACCTGTCTGGTTCTCAGCACCTGTCGTCTTCCGCAGTAGGCGCCGATATGCGCCCAGCAGATCATCTACGCCAGCGATTAATTCAATGGACCCGGACTCTGGGGTCCCAGATGAACTCGAGACAGTAGCAGCTCCACTCGCGGTCGTCAACCGGCCCAGCATCAGGAGGTAACTGTTCGAGCAGTAATCCCTCCAATGATCAAATACCGTATTGGCCGCGTCCTCGTCGAGATGAATGTTGTCAACTATGAACAGTACCTGCTCGTCCGAGCGGAGCGTCATCGTCTCAAGGGCCTGCCCGATATCTTGTTCCTCAGTCAGATCCAAGTAGTAGACTGGAGCGTGCGCAAAGAACCTGCCCAGCCCAACCTGCGCCGCCAACACTGTTTTGCCGGAAGCGCCCACGCCTCGCACGAGGGCGTATCCCACCGCTAGTAACCGCGCCTCCACTTCGTCCACCTGGGCGGATCGATGAACTGCGCCTTCAAGGTATTCCTTGAGCTCCGGCACAACGCTATTACCTCGACCGAAGATCCTTGCGCGCCGGAGCAGGCTAAAGGGTGTGCAGTCAGAGCGCAGCCCCAGGATCTCGAGCAGAACGCGGGAGAAAGCCGGCTCAGTCAAATCCGCGATGAGTTGCCTGCGGAAGACGAGGCGCACATGATCCAGCGAAACACCGAGCTGTCCCAGGTGGGCATAGAATTCCTGAACGGGCTTGGTGTCGCGAGGCTCGTCTGCGAGGGTAACAAAAAGGTATCCTGCCAGGCGGCCCTTGCCCAACGCGGCGATGTGGTCCAAATCCTCCCCTACGTGTCCTTTCCAATCCTTACCCTTGGACGCCTCTACGATATCGTGACGGCCGTCCACGAGAACGCTCCGTGCGTCCGGCCACGGCCCGATTGCAATGTTAAGGACGTTCCTGCCACCCGGGCTCAGGTTAGCGAATCGGCGAGGATATCGTAACTTGGCATACTGTTCCGCAAGAAGCTGGAATTCCCCGGGTGGTAGGGCCTCCAGCCTCGAAGCGATCGCCGCCTCTAAGGGAGGTCTTCCACGCGCGACCGTAAGCCCAGTACCACTCATAGGCATCTTGCTCCGCCGCCGACGTTTAACCTTGCCTTCCGGATCGGAACACGCCTTTCAATTCTACCTGAATAGTACTGAAACTGCGGCACCAGCTTACAAACCGCAGTGAAAACCGCACGGACGGCCAGCCACCCGGACTCACGCTTTAGACGTCGCAGGCGGTTCGTCAGCCGAGGTCGGCGGCCCGCGGCCGGGAAGCCGCAACAGGCAAGTACACTCTGCTGGATCTCCCCGGCTGCGTGGAAGCGCGCCCCATGCCGCAGGTCGAGCTGATCGACATGCGCACCGAATTCCTGGAGACGCGCAAGCAAGCCACCTTCTCGCGGCGCTTGCTGGAAGCCGTCGCGCACCGCGTGGATAACGGCGAGCAGACCATCATCCTGCTCAACCGCCGCGGCTTTTCCAGCTTTGTCGCCTGCCGCTCCTGCGGCGAGCGCGTGCAGTGCATGAACTGCTCGGTCACCCTCACCTTTCACCGCCGCGACCGCCGCTTGCTGTGCCATTACTGCAACTACGCCGAGCGCGTGCCGACGCATTGCCCCAAGTGCCAGAGCGAGCATATCTACTTCATCGGCGTCGGCTCCGAGAAGGTGGAAGAAGAGCTGCACCGCGAGTTTCCCAAAGCGCGCATCGCGCGCCTGGACCGCGATACCGCCAGCGCCAAGCGCCAATATGAAGCCATCCTGCAAGGCTTCCGCGAGGCCTCGTATGACATTCTGGTGGGCACCCAGATGATCGCCAAGGGCCACGATATTCCGAACGTCACGCTTGTCGGGGTGGTATCGGCCGATGTAGGCCTGGGCCTGCCCGACTTCCGCGCCGCCGAGCGAACTTTTCAATTACTGACGCAAGTCGCCGGGCGCGCCGGACGCGGCAACCTCCCCGGCATCGTCCTGATCCAAACCATCAACCCGGACCACTATGCCGTCCGCATGGCTGCCGCGCAGGATTACCAGACTTTCTATGAGAAGGAATTGCAATTCCGCCGCATGATGCACTACCCGCCGTTCAGCGCCATGGCGAATATCCTGGTACGCAGCGAGCAGCAGGAGCAGGCTATGCGGCTGAGCACGGAGTTGGGACATTTTCTGACGCCCGCGCCGGAGAAGATCAAGATCATGGGACCCGCCGAAGCGCCCGTGCCGCGCCTCAAGAAAGAATACCGCTATCAGTTCCTGATCAAGGCCGCCAGCCGCACCGCGCTCAACGAGATGTTGCGCCGCGCGCAGACGTTTGCGCGGGAGAGTAAGTGGAGCGCCACCGCGCTGGTGATCGATGTGGATCCGTTGACGTTGCTGTAGGACCGGCCTCCTGGCCTGTGCACCTGCGGCCAATCATGCGGCCGGCCGCCTGCGAACACTGCGGATGATGTGGTCCCCGTCGCGCTGCCTTGTAAGGCGAAGATCATAGTCGGTCTGGAGCCCCAACCAGGTTTCCGGTGAGACACGGAAATAGGTTCCCAGCCTCAAGGCCGTATCGGCCGTGATGGAGCGCATGCCATTCACGATCGCACCGATGCGGTTGGGCGGGACGTCCAGATCGCGAGCCAGTTGGTTGATGCTAAGCCCGAGCGGCTTCATGAAATCTTCCAGGAGAATCTCTCCAGGATGGATCGGATCGAGCAGTTTTGACGGCTTCACTTTCGTCTCCCCAGGGGCATCCTAGTGGTAATCCACAATCTCGACCTCATGCGCATCCCCATCGCGCCACGCGAAGCAAACGCGCCACTGATCGTTGATTCGAATGCTATAGGTGCCCGCGCGGCCGCCCTTCAGCATTTCGAGCCGGTTTCCGGGCGGCACGCGAAGATCCTCCAGCCGTCGTGCCTGATGAATGTACAAAAGCTTCCGCCGCGCCGGCCGCTCGATGAATTGAAATCGCCGAACCGTGCGGTCTTCGAACAGCGACGCGGTGTCCTTGCACTTGAACGACCGGATCAAGCCCCAGTCTATTACGTGCCGGGCGTTATGTCAAACGTCATAGGCAGCGCGCCGAGAAAGCTCCCGTCGGCCAGAGCCTACTCCTCCCCCCGCCCCCGCGCCGCCTCCCGCGCCTTCCGCACCTCCTCCAGCCGCTCCCCAATGCGCTTCTCCATCCCGCGATCGGTGGGCTGGTAATAACGCTTGCCGGCGAGCGACGGCGGCAGGCATTCCATCCCCGTAATGGCGTCCTCGAACTTGTGCGCATGCTCGTACCCCGCGCTGTAGCCCCACTGCTTCATCGCCGCGGTGGGCGCGTTGCGCAAATGCATCGGGACGGGTTCCGCCATGGTTTCCCGCACGTCCGCCTGCACCGCGCCCAGCGCGCGGTACGCTGCATCCGACTTGGGCGCCACCGACAAGTAAATCGCCGCCTGTGCCAGCGCCAGGTCGCCTTCGCCAATCCCCAGAAAGTGGACGGCCTGCATCGCCGCCACAGCCTGCTCCAGCGCGCGCGGGTCCGCGAGCCCAACATCTTCGCTGGCCATGCGCATCAACCGCCGCGCGATGTACAAGCGATCCTCGCCCGCCTCCAGCATGCGCGCCAGCCAATAGAGCGCCGCGTCGGCATCGCTCGACCGCACCGATTTGTGCAGCGCCGAGATCAGGTTATAGTGCTCCTCGCCCGACTTGTCGTACAACAGCACCTTGCGCTGGATAGCGTCCTGCACGGCTGCTTCCGAAAGCTCGTGCGCGGGCGATGCGGCCACCGCGGCTTCCAGTGTGTTGTAGGCGGAACGCGCGTCGCCGCCGGCGTAGATGGCGATCTGCTCCAGCAAACCGGGCGCCGCGGCGATTTCCATCTCGCCCAGCCCACGCTCCCGGTCCGCCAGCGCGCGTTGCAACAGCTCCACGATCTCCTCGGCCGTCAGCGCGCGTAGCGCATACACGCGTGAACGCGAGAGCAGCGCCGCAATCACTTCGAACGATGGATTCTCGGTGGTGGCGCCGATCAGCACGATGTCGCCATGCTCCACATACGGCAGAAACGCGTCCTGCTGCGCCTTGTTGAAGCGGTGGATTTCGTCGATGAACACGATCGTGCGCCGGCCCATGCGGCGCAGGCGCTCGGCATCCACCATTACCGCCTTGATCTCCTTGATGCCGCTCAGCACCGCGCTGAACGGGATGAACTCGCAGCGCGTCATCCGCGCGATCAGCCGGGCCAGGCTGGTCTTGCCCACGCCCGGCGGTCCCCACAGGATCACCGAGCTGAGCTCGTCGTGCTCGATCTGCCGGCGCAAAGGCTTGCCGGGCCCCAATACGTGGTCCTGCCCGGCGAATTCGTCCAGCGTCACCGGCCGCATGCGATCGGCCAGCGGCCGCTTCTTGTCCACCTTATCTGGATCGCCGAGCGGGGATGCGTCAAACAAACTCACGCGGGCAGCGTCCTCTGGCGCCGGGCTTCGTAGAGCAGGATGCCGGCCGCCATCGCCGCGTTGAGCGACTCCACGCCCGAAGTCGGGATGGATATATCGATAGCGGCCGCGCGCAACTGCGGACTCACGCCGCGCGCTTCGTTGCCGACCACGAGCGCGCATCGCCGCGTGAAATCCACCTCGCCCAGCGGCTTCGATGGCAGGCGCGAACTGGATGGCACGCCCGCGTAGACATCCAGCTTGTTCTGCTGCAGCGCCGCGCGAGCCAGCGCCGAATCCAGACCGTAGGCGAAGGGCACGCGGAATAGCGATCCCGCGGAGGCGCGCAACGCTTTGGGGTTGAAGGGGCTCACCGTGCCCTTCAGAAACATAATCCCGGTTGCGCCGAACGCCTCCGCGGCGCGGGCGATGGTGCCGGCGTTGCCAGGGTCCTGCAATCCGTCCAGCACCACCACCAGGCTCCGCCCGCGAAACAATTGCGGCAAATTCCAGACGGGCGGATCCACCAGCGCGATCACGCCCTGGCTGGCTTCGGTACCGGAAATGTACGGGAAAAGCGGGTCCGCGACCACCGCCACGCGCAAGCCGGCGAGGCGCTTCACGTGGCTTTCCACCGCCGACTGCACGGACTCCGAGCACAGCACCACCTTCACCGCGCAGCCGCTGCGCAGCGCTTCCTCCAGCAGATGAAAGGTTTCCGCCACCAGGTAGCCTTCCTGCGTCAGGCCGCCGCGGGCGATGGCGCGGCGCACGTCTTTGACGAGCGGATTGGCGGCGCTCGATACCGTCTCGGGCTTAGGCATCTTACAATGTGTCTGGGATCAGAATAGCGCACATGAAACGCACTGTAGCGAATCTGGTGGTGGCGGCGTTCTCGGTGGCTATACTGGCGACGTGTTGGATCGCCATCCGCATCGAGCGGCAGGCCACGCGCGACGACGCCCAACCCGCCAGCGTGATCCTGGTTTTGGGAGCGGCGGAGTATCGCGGGAAGCCGTCACCCGTGCTGAAGGCGCGCCTGGATCACGCGCTGGATCTCTATCGCAGAGGCTTGGCGCCGCGCATGATGACCACGGGCGGCGCGGGCGGCGATCCGGTGTTTACCGAGGGAGACGTGGGGCGTGATTATTTGACCAGCCGGGGAGTGCCTCCCGAAGCCATAGTGGTCGAAGGGGAGGGCAGCAGCACGGTGGCCTCTACCGCCCTGGCGGCCGAGATCATGCGGCGCATGGGCTTGCAGTCGGCCATCGTGGTGAGCGACGGATACCATATCTACCGCGTCCGGAAGATGCTCGAAGGCCGGGGGCTGACCGTGTATGGTTCGCCGCGGCCCGAGCGTGCGCGCGACAGCTTGGCGTACCGGTGGAACTATGTGAAGCAGGCCATCGGATATCTGTTGTGGTCCTGCGGCGTGCCAGTATAGCTCGCCTACGGTCACTTCTCCGAAGAAGGATCGCCGCGTCGCCCCTTCCGCCGTGTCGCCCCCTCGTGACATCGACGCGCTTTGTCGATGTCGGCGAGCGCAGCTCGCCCTTCGCAGCACCGCCGCATAGCCGGCCAGCGTCTGCGCCACTCTCGGATCGTCCATTCCAAAAGCGTCCTGGCGAATTTGGACGGCTCGGGCATAATGCTCCGCGGCCCGATCGTAATGGCCCTGCGCGCTCTCCATCTCGGCCAGATCGGCCAGCGTGGCGGCCACGAACGCGTGGTTCGGACCCAAAGCCTTCTCGCGAATCGCCAGCGCGCGATAGTAGAGGGGCTCGGCCTTGGCGTATTGTCCCTGCACGTGGTAAATAGCGGCCAGATCTTGCAGCGCCGTGGCCAACAGCGGATGCCCGTCGCCCAATCCCGCCTCCACCACCGCCGCCGACCGCCGCGCCATTGCTTCGGCTTCCGTGTAACGCCGCGCTTCGAAGTAGATCTCTGCCAAACCGTTCAACGCCGGGGTTAGATCCGGACTCCCGGGGCCGGATGTCTCTTCCAAAATCGCCAGCGCCCGCCGGTACTGCGCTTCTGCACGGTAAATGTATCCTTTCATTACCGTTCTGCTTGGCGTTGCGGATCAGCGCGATGGCCTCCCTCGCCCGCATGTCGGGCGGCTCCGCCCCCGAATGGCGAACGGGATCGCCACCCACAGCACTCCCAGCACTATTCCGCGCATTTCCCCTCCTAATCGAGGGTGCGCTGCCACTCTAGCCCGCACAAGTATTTAGGGGTAAGGTAACGGTTGCGCCAACGGTTACGGCCTTACTTCACAATCAGTCCCTGCCCGGTAGGCAACGACAGTACTTCCGCGCCCAAGGATGCGGCCGCCGCGTCGATAGCCGCCGCCAAAGCGTCATTGGCAAAGTACGCATAATCGTCGAAGAGCACCATGCCGCCCGGCGTCAACCGGTCCCAGAAGTATTCCAGGGCGGCCCTTTCCGGATAGGCGCAGTTCATGTCGATATGCAGAAACCCCACCCGTCCGATACCCAGAGTCGGCAAGACGCCCGGCACCGCCCCCTGCACGATCTGCACGTTTGGCCACTCCGCAAAATTGGCACGCACGCGCTCCAGGTCCGTCACATAGGCGCCGTTGGCGAGGGCCTCCTCCGCCATGCGCCCGCGTCCCCGATCGATCTCTTCCGGCGAGTATTGCGAAAGGATCGGACCGCTGAATGTGTCAATCAGGCAAAAGCGCTTCCCAATCTTCGCCCAGTCGAGGCGCTGCATGATGGCGGAGCTGATGAACCCGGCGTTCACCCCGCATTCCACGAAATCTCCCGGCACGCGCGCCGCTGCGCCGGCTGCCCACAGCGCCAGGTGGACGCGCCACTCCATGTGCGGATCCACACCGGCGCCGGCCTTGACGCCCCGCGCGTAGGCTGCCCGGAAAGCCGGATCGTCCTGGAAGCGATGGCTATTCGCCGTGAATAGGCCATCGCGCGCGTAGCAGCCGGGCGCGCGCGTGTTGAACACCACGTATCCCGCGGAAGCCAGCCACTTTCGGATCCAATCTTTCACCGCGCTCACGCTTCGTCCCTGCGATCTGTGATCGACAGCATATCACCGATCCAAGGTCAAAGCTGATCCTTATAATTCTCCAACGCCGCGCGCACGAGCTGGCTGCGCGTGCGCACCCCCGTCTTTGAAAACAACTGCTGCAGCGTGGCCTTCACCGCGCTTTCCGAGGCATGCAAACGGTCGGCGATCTCTTTGTTCGCGAGACCCTCGAAGACATACTGCAGTACTTGCCGTTCCCGATCGGTCAGCTTCTTGCGTTGATAATCGGGCGACGGCGCCGCGATTCCCGCCAGGACCGACCGCAGGTAGCCCGGCTCGAAATAATCCTTGCCGCCGCTCACGTCGCGGATACTTTGGGCCAGCGCGGCGGGCGAGCAATGCTTGCGCAGGATGCCGGCGATGCCTTGGCGGATCATCGCCGCGGCATCGAATTTCTCGCCGAAGCGCTCGCGCCGCCAACGATCGTCCCAGCCCCACCTTCGATCGACATAGAGGCGCATGGTATCGCGATGCATCTGCCAAAGGAATTCGCGACCGTCGGCGGTGGCTGGGCGGAGCCGAAGTCCCGGATTCAGAGCCTCGTCCCTCAAACCTGATCCTACCGGATCGCCAGGGTTGTGCCGGGCTGCGTTGTGTACCACACGTACGGGTCGGTCGGAAACTCGCCCGAGAATGGCATGCCCAACTGAACGGGGACGGCTGCCCCGGTGGCGCTGTCCCCAGGGATTACAAGGTTGAACTGCTGCGCCGCGCAAGTCATCCCCGGTGCGGAGCCGGAGTACAGAACGTACGCCGGCTCACCAGCCACGAATGCCTCCACGGGCGGCGTGCTGGCGAGGAAAAGAGAGCCGAAGTCCCTGCCGATGCCGTAGCACGCCCCGCCGTAGAATTCGAAAAAGCCCGTCCCATAAAGGAGCACGACCGAGCCTCTCTTGGCGGGGTGCAGCGGAGAGTTGATGGCGCCGTCGGCGTTCACCGCCGCGAGATTGCCGCTGCCGGAACTGTTGCTGGTAAACAAAGCCGGCGTCAAGACGGTGCCGGAAGGCGCCGGAATCGTCAGGGACGCCTGGGGTGCACTGCCCACCTTTACCGTTACCGTGGTTGGCACATCGTAGATTATATTTGGCACGATAGCCCCGATCGCATTGTCCTGCACGTAGAGAAGCTCCGCCGGTTCGCCCTGAATTTCCACCGAGGTTCCCGCCAGGGTGGTCGGAAGGCTGCCGGCCTGCGGCACGGACGCGCTGACGAGTTGCGGGGGACCGAGGCCGCTGCCATAAATGGCAATGATTTCGAGTGGGGACAGGGCACCGCCCTGGTAACTGGCTGCATTCACGACACCGCTTGGTGCAATGGCCGGCGGCGAGGCAGGATGTGCAGCGAAACGGGGACATCCAAGTTCGCGTCGGGCAGGCCACTCACAACCAGCTTGGCGGGGAACGTTGTGGTATAGTAGCCCGGCGCGAGACCTGTGGTATTCGCGGCGCCCGTGACGACTTCCGATCCATCGTTGGCTGAACCGGCGTTGGCGCTGACGCTGAGCCAGGAGGCTGCCGGCGTACCTATGGTCCAGATGCCCGGACGATACAGCGGGTAGAGAATCACTTGCGTGGCCGCCGGCGATCCGGGGCCCAGTGCCACCAGGTCGAGCGACCCAGGATCTACCCCAAACGGGAGAGCCGTGTGGAAGGTCATTGCGCCCTGGCTGACCGGAATCCCGCGCGCCGCATCGAACACGCGCGGGTTGTCGCGATTGCCGTCCCCCCAGGAATCGAAATACCACGTGTTCCCTTCGTAGGTCTGCACCGGCACCCAGACGGTTAGCGATGAATCAGCCGTCGGAGGCGGATTACCGCCCCCGCCTAGCGGAGCGTCGCTGCGGTAGTACAACAGAGAGGGCTGAGGAGCAACCAAAAACGCATCGAACCCCGTGGTGAAGGGCAGCGCGATACTTGCGAAATTGTTCGCCAGGTTGGTGTCGGACGTCAGAGCGTAAAGGCTGCCGTCAATCCACTGCATGCAGGTCAACGAGCCGCAGAAGTAGTTGTACACAAACTCGACGTTCATGGAGGCCCCGGCCGGCAGGCTGGGGATGAGAGCGCCGCCGCCCGCATAGCAGATCGCCAAGCCTCCGGGGAAGCATTCGAGCAGTGGCGTAGTGTCGGGGCCGTCCGGGCCGCCTATACTCACTTGCACCTGCACGCCTTCCGCGCCGGCGGGACCGTTGTTCGTCACAGTGGCCAAAAAGTCGACCGTGCCGTTATTCGTCACCAGAGGCGCAACGAGGCTGAGAGCCAGCGACAGGTCTGCGCGGGGAGGCGGGTCCGCAAAGTCCACCAGCACCGGAGCCGCCGCCCGATCGTTGAAAATGACGGGAATGCGCGCGGAATTTACGGCTACCAGCACTTGCTGCGTGCCAGAGCCACCGGAAGGCGCTGCCAGAAGCGCGGTGGGCTGGCTGATTAGACCGGGAGGCGTTACGCCTGCCAGAAAGCTACTGCTCTCGAGCGCACCATCTCCCGGGTTGACGGTGAACAGAGCCTCGTAAATGTTGTACGGACCAACCTGCACCGCCGCGAGAGCGCCGATCCGCCCGTCTGCCAGAACCACCATTGAATTTATCGACACGGCCCCCAGCCCGTCGGACCACACTAGGGCCGAGCCTTGTGGATTCAGCTTCAGTACATATGCGCCCCCACTTTGATTCTGCGCCGGCACGCCGATCAGGTTCGCGGGAAAGGGCTGGTAGCCGGGACCATCGTCATAATATCCGGCCACGTAAGCATCCCCTTGGCTGTCGACCGCCACCGCTGCCGGGCTTGTCGTCTCTTCGACAGGCTCGCCCTGGTAGAGTAAGGTCGCATACACCACGTGATCCAGCGCTGGCGCAATCTTCAGCAGATAGCCCTCGCTCACTCCATACGCGTATACCGGGACAGTCGTTTGGTAGGCGCCCGGGGTTGCGGCGAACCCGGCAACTGGATTCCCAGCGACGTATACCGCTGCCGACGAATCGACGGTAATGGCTGTCGGTACCCCATAAGTGTCGAGGGCGAACGCGCCCACAATCGCGCCCGCGGTGTTCAGCTTGACGACGGAGTGATAGCTGGATGCGTTAGGCCCCACTATGTAGAGGTTGCCCGCGGGGTCGCTGGAAACCGCGAATATGGCACGACTGTAGTTGATCGGGGACGTATTGCCCCGGCCATCCACCTGGAACAGCGATCCTGCCTGCACCCACATGAATCCGTTCCCAGGAGCCATGAAACCTATGGGATAACTGAATTGCGACTGGTAGACCACCGAGCCATCCGGTCCTAACGCGGTCAGCGTCGCACCGGAAGCGACATAGGTATTTCCGTTAGGGTCTGTCGCCATGGCGTTGGGCAATCCGGTGTCAAACTGGTGGCACCACGCGATCGATTTGAGGCCGGCGCAAATGGGGCCGTATTTTCCAGGCTGCGCGGCGGCAGCGCCGGCTCCGAACAGGCTGACGATAGTTAGAATAACGACTCTGTTTCCAGCCATCGACTCATTCTATCGTTCGGGACGCCCGCTGCACCTTTCGGCCGGATATAACTAAAGTGAACACTCATAGGGGAGCGGGCTCAGAGTTGATCCTTATAATTCTCCAACGCCGTGCGCACGAGCTGGCTGCGCGTGCGCACCCCCGTCTTTGAAAACAACTGCTGCAGCGTAGCCTTCACCGCGCTTTCCGAGGCATGCAAACGGTCGGCGATCTCTTTGTTCGCGAGACCCTCGAAGACATACTGCAGTACTTGCCGTTCCCGATCGGTCAGCTTCTTGCGTTGATACTCGGGCCCCGGCGCCGCGATTCCCGCCAGGACCGACCGCAGGTAGCCCGGCTCGAAATAATCCTTGCCGCCGCTCACGTCGCGGATACTTTGCGCCAGCGCGGTGGGCGAGCAATGCTTCCGCAGGATGCCGGCGATGCCTTGGCGGATCATCGCCGCCGCTTCGATTTCGGAGACCCCCGCGGTTACCACCAGCACCCTGCCGGTGAATCCCACGCCTTGCGCCTTGGCCAGGAAGTCCATACCTTTGCCATCGCCCAAATCGTAGTCGAGCAGTACCACGTCCACAGGCGTTTTGGCCACCAGTCGAAGGGCTTCGCCAGCCGACGCGCAGTGTCCCGCGATGGCGAAGTCGGGCTCGGCCGCCAACAGCCGGGCGACGCTTTCGCGAAACAGTGTGTGATCGTCCACCACCAGGATGCGAATCCGGCCAGGCGTTTCCATAGCTTCAAGTTTCGGCACTTATGTCTCGATCAGCGGCGCCAGCACCACCGCAAAGCAACAGCCCGCCGGACGCGCCTCGTAACGCAACTCGCCGCGGAAGCTGCGCACGATGGCGCGCGATACGTAGAGCCCCAGTCCCGCGCCGTCGGCGCCGGGTTGAAAAGGCCGGAACAATTGTTGCGGCGAAGGCACACCTGTACCCGAATCTTCGAACCGGATGACCACCGAGTCTTCTTCCGCGCTGGCCGCGATGCTCAATTCCTTGCGCGGGCCACTCTCGATGGCGCGCTGGCTGTTCCGCGCCAGATTCAGAAAAACCTGCAACAGCCCATAGGAATCCGCCCACACCAGGGGCAGACTTTCGGCAATCCGCCAGTCGACCGCCATTCCCGCCTCCCGGAAGGATGGCTCCACTAATACGCGCAATTCATCCAACACCTCGATTACATCCACCGCGATACCTTGATCCTCCGGGGAAGCTTGCAACTCGAGCGAAGCGATCTTCTCCAGGCCTAGGATCAGCGTTTGCAGCGCCTCGAAATCCTGATTTCCGGCAAGGCCCTCCACGCGCGCCAGATTCCTGCCGACCGCCGAGACCGCGCCGCACAGATTGCGGATCTCGTGCGACATGGCGCCCATCAGGATGCGCGTATTCTTCAGCAGGTGATTCAGGCTCAGGTCCTCGCGGTCGCGCAGGTCTTCGGAAAGGTCCACGATGATGGCCGCCAGTTTGGGGCCAGAGAGCGTCTTATACGTGGAAAACCAGATCGCCGCCAGGAAGACTTCGCCGTCCCGCCGCCGCCCCTTGCACTGCATGCTGGTGCGGAAGGACTGCGACCGGTGGCCCCGCGCCACCGATTCGAGCGCCGGCAGATAGCTGCGGATCGGTTCACCGGCCAGCGAGCAGCCGGGCGCTAGCAGTTGCATGGCGGCTTGGTTGGCCAGATCGATGGATCCGGCGGAATCCACCGTAACGATGGCCGCCGGGCTGCTTTCGATCAGACTCCGGATCTGCTGCTCGGCATCTTCCCGGTGGCGGACCTGTTCGGTGAGTTGCTGCAAGTGTTCGACAACCAACTGCCTCTTGTGTACCAGTTCGGCGACAAACAGGCCGGTGCCCGTGAAGGCTACGCTCATCATGGACATACGCGTGGCCGCGTCGGCCTGCGGAAATGGACTGAACAATTCGCCGAGCACCGCGCAGCAGACGCCCAATGCCCCGATCTCCCAACGCGACAGGAAACCGCCCGCCAGCATGATCGGGAACAGGTAAAGAAAGTTCAACGAAAAATTCGGCTTGATCACCCAGTCCACCGACGCGATGAGGGCGACCAGCGCGGCGGCGGCGGCGAGCGCGCGCGCGCGATTCTGCGGAGAGTAGAGCAGCGCGATGTCCGGTGCCATACTCTATTATAAGGACTCGTGCACAAACGCCTGCCATTCGCGCTCGGCTGCTATGCGGTGCTGGCCCTGCTGGCCTGGTTCACGCTCGGCAGCGCTGGTTTCTACGTCAACGGCAGGCTCGTTGAGATGCGCACGGCCGTATGCGTCTTGCTCGGCGCATTCACTCTCAAAACCCTGATCGCCTATAAAGCCGGCTGGTAGCCAGTGGGGTGGCGCCATGCGCCGCCGAGGCAAGCGAAGCTCGCCCAAGAACGCGGGTCTGCCCCACAACGGTGCCCCGCATTGAACCGTGCGTTCCGAATCGAACCGCCTTACCCCTTTCCCAAGCCAAAGAGCTACTGAAACTAAGGCTTCTATCCGATGTCAGACTCTGGTGATCGCGTTGCATTCTACCGAACTGCCGGGAGGAAATCCGGCGGATCGCTAAGGAGAACCGGAACATGGGACGCGTACACGCAACGGCACGACAGAAGGAAGCCACCGCGAGAGCGGCACGGGATCGGGTCGTTCTAGACAACCTTTCGCTGGTCAAGGCCATCGCGATCCGCGTGCATGAGAGCCTGCCCGTACACGTGGATCTGGACGATCTGGTGCATGCCGGCGTGCTGGGCCTGTTCGACGCCGCATCGAAATATAATCCCGCAAAAAAAGTCGTTTTCCAAAGCTACGCCAAGCACCGCGTCAAGGGCGCCATCCTGGACAGCCTCCGCCAACTCGACTGGGCATCCCGCGACCTGCGCAAGCGGCAGAAGCAACTGGACGCGGTGACTCACGATTTGATGACCCGGCTGGGGCGCGTACCGACCGAGGCGGAAATCGCCGAAACCGTGGGGCTGGGAATCGACCGCTGGCGCCGGGTGGCCCTGGAACTGAAAAACCTCGGCCTGGTGTCGGCTTCATCCTTGCGGCCGGATCCTGAAAACAGCGCCCCCATCGAATTCCCCGCCAAGCCCGATTCGCAGCCGGACCGTATCTGCGCCCAGCGGCAATTGCGCTCCGTCCTGGCGGGTGCCATGAAGTGCCTGCCGGAACGCTACCAGAAGGTCGTGTTCCTGTATTACACCAACGAGATGACCATGAAAGAAATCGGCGAGGTGATGGGCGTGAACGAAAGCCGCGTATCGCAGATTCACAAGATTGCCCTGGAAAAGATGGCCGCCAACCTCCGCTCCGCGGGTATTGAATCGGCCGGCGCGTTCTGACTCTTGACAAGCCTCCTCAAATATGCGAATCTGAATTCAGGTTCATCTTATGTGGCTCCGTACATTAGTAACCGGCCTCGTCATCTGGATCGCCGGCACCGTGGGCTTCCGCCTCTCCGGGCATCGCCTCCTGCGACCCGGCCACGACGTCCAAACCGTCGCCCTCTACTGCATCAGCTTCGTCCTTATGGCGTTCCTGGTTCCCCGCATTTGCCGCCGGCTCGGCCTGCAAAAGGATCTATGGCCGAAGGCCGCCACGCTCATAATCCTGCCGACGCTGATTCTGGACCCCTTCTCGTGCGCTTTCTTCGCCACTATCTTTCCAAACCTCGACCCGGCGGCCGCCGGCGCGTTTGGCGGATGGATGCTGATCTGTTGCGGCGGCGCAGTCGCGGGCGTGTGGCGCAAGCTCTAATGCGCGGATCGAATCCCCCCGTTCTCGCGGACGACGAAGATCTGCCCGCCCCGCCCCGCCAGGCGCGCAGCCTCGCCACGCGTACGAAGCTCCTGGAGGCTGGCCGCAACCTGTTTGCCGAGCAGGGCTACCACGCGGCTTCCATTCAGGAGATCGCCTCCCGCGCCGGCACGGCCTCCGGCGCCTTCTACACCTACTTTCGCTCGAAGCGCCAGATCCTCATCGTCCTCATGAACGAATTGCTAAAGCGGCTGCGCGATCTCGACCTGCGCCCCGCCGGCCCCGATGTCGACGCCCGCGCGGGGCTGCACACTTTCCTGGCCGCCGTGTTCCGCGCCGATCTGGAATACTACGGCGTGGTGCGCGCCTGGCAGGAGGCCGCCCTTACGGATGCCGGGCTGGGCCGGATGCAGCAGGCCATCGAGCGATGGACGAATGCGCGCGTTCTGGGCGTCTTCAGGCTGCTGCAACTGTATCCAAATGCGCGCACGGATCGCGACCTGCCCGCCTTCGCCCGCATGATGGACCGGCATTTCTGGTCGCTACTGGCGCGCGGCGCAAGCTTGCCCCGGCGGGATTTCGACCGCGAGGTCCGCATCGCCGCCGACGTGATCTATCATTACTTGTTTCAGGACCCGCCAAATTGGCCCTCCAGGGCGGCAGCGCGTGGCTTTCAGCGCCTCAGAAAGATGCGCTAGCACCGCCGATTTGCCTTACGCTTGAATAGATGCATGATGTGGGTCATGGCTCCGAGATGGCCCTGTTCGACGAGAGTGGCGAAGCTTTCGAAGTACTCGCCAAGACGAACGCTCCAGGTATTGGTCCGCATGCGACCTGATGAAGGTCCTCGGGTACAACGATTGGGCTGCGTTCAAGTAAAGTCCTCAACAAGGCGATTTCTGCCTGCGCGTTACTCAACATTCAAGTCTTTGACAAGACTGGCGAGTTCTTTTTCGGTCAGTTTGGGGCGATTGGCTAGCACTTCGGCGCGTTTTTCCTCTCTCCAGGCCAGAAGAACGCACTCCAGCCGACGGATGACAACGATAGGCAGCCTGACGCTCTGATAATCGTACGCACTGAACCTACCGCGCAGACGCTGCGCGGGTTTCCAGATATTACCGGCGAGATTGTCGAGCTTCGTTTTGTTGAGGGATAGCGACACGACGATGCGTTGTCAATACGGACCCGCACCTCTGCGGTCCTCCGGTCGAGATGGCGCCCCGCTACGGCGTCAACTTCAAGATCATCCCCGCATCCGTGGCCACCCACAGCGACCCGTCGCCCGCCGCGCGCAACATGGCGCGCACTGCCGTGGCCCGGTAATCCACGTCCATCTCCTGCCAGTCGCTCAGGTTTGCGCTCCTCAGGATCTTCAACTTGCGTTGGATCGGCGAGTGTTGCAGTTTGCCCGTCACTTCCACGCCCGCCAGGTATCCGGTCCCGGATGGCAGCAGCAGAACGTCGGTGATGGCCCGGTCGGTGGCGTTGTAGACGATACTGGTCTTGCCCACCGTTCCGTCCAGCAGACGGACTTCCGACGGCCACTTGAATGTGTCGGTGAATTCGATCAGCCCCAAGCCCCGGCCACCCGGCAGAAAACACGCGCGCGTGGCGTGACCGAACTTGGAAGCCGTCGAGGGCGTCCACGTCTTGCCGCCGTCCAGCGTGTCCAGCACGATCGACAGGCGCGGCGACTCCCGCCGCGCGGAGGGATCCTTCGCGTCCAGCCAGTCTGGCTTGTCCGCATCGCCGGCTCGGGGGGGCGCGCTGAAGCCCTCGATCATGCCGGTCTTGGAATCCATAAATGCGATGTCGTTGTATACGGTATATTCGGGATCGGCGAGCGGTTCCGCCGCGGCCGGGATTGGCTCCCATGTCTTGCCGCCATCCCCGGTCCGGTATGCCTGTTTTCGTGCGCCGATGGCGAAACCGCGCGCCTCATCCAGGAAATAGACTTTCATCATCAGCGCCGGCGATTTAGGCGCCTCGCGCCATTCGCGCCCGGCATCCACGGTGTGCCAGATCCCTTCGGGCGTAACCATCCAACCCAGCTTATCGTTGAGGAAAAACAGCGAAATCGGGACTTGCTTAAGTTTGGAAACCGTCCAATGCGCGCCGCCATCGTCGGTGGTCAAGGCGACCGGTTTCGAGTCGCCCTTCTCCTCGAGATACCCGGCCGCGACGCCGCGTGCGGGAGACGGGAATTGCAGGTCGTTGATCACCAGGGAGGAATTGCCTTTGTCGTAAAAATAGGAGAGCTTCCATTTTTCGGCCCCAAAGGCAGAAGACAGAAGACAGAAGACAAGAAAAGCAGAAGACAGAAGACAGAATTCAGACGACAGAATAAAAGCTCGTGATCGTCGAAGATGGCGGTGCCGTGCGGTCTCCATAGCGCTCCATCGCGGCCAAAAGCAGCGCCTCTGGCATTCTGACTTCTGTCTTCCAGCTTCTAACGCGGTCTAATCGGGCCCGACGACAACACCAGCTCGACATGATTCACCGATTCCACCGCCGTCGGCGCCATGCGCGCCAGCACCAGCACACAGCCCACCTGTTCGCCCAGCGTGGTCAGCACCTCCATCTCGCTGCCGGTATGCTGGTGTGGTGCGCGGTGCTGCACGTTGATCACCCCCACCACCCGGTTGCGGGCGATCACCGGCGCCGAAAGGAACGCCTCGTAGGCATCTTCCGGCAATTCACCAAAGGTTTTGAAGCGCGGGTCCTTGTAAGCCTCCCGCGAAATGGAGAGCAGCCGCCGCTCGCGGGCCACCCAGCCGGTCAGTCCTTCATTCAGTTTCAGCCGGATTTTGCCGATAGTGGAAGGATGAGGCGTGTTCGAGGCGCACAGCACCAATTCCTCGTTGTCCAGCAAATACACGAGGCAGGAATCGCATTGCGCGAATTCCACCGTCAGGGAAACGATGCCCTGCAGCACCTGCTGCAGGCTCAAATCCCGCACCATGAAGCGGCTGACCTTCTGAAAAAGCTGCAACTGCTGTTCGGTGCGTTGCAGGCGCGATTCGAGTTCCTTGGCCTTCGGCACGCTCTTATTATAACTGTGGCGGCAAAGGGCCAAGCATGACCTGGGGAGTGCCGGAATGTCCGTTCACGATCGAGTGGTCCGCGGACGCGATGGAGCGGATTCGCGCGGCCGCCATGGAGGCGCTCTTCTCGCTTCCGCACGGCGGCGCGGAGATCGGTGGCGTACTATGGGGCACGCATAACGCGGGAAGCGTGCGCATCATGGCTGCCCGGCCGCTGGAGTGCGAGTATGCGCTAGGCCCAACCTTTACGCTATCCGAGAAAGACCACGCGGGCCTGGCGGCGTTATTGGACGACTGCGGCGATTTGCGCACACAAGGATGGGAGCCGGTCGGCTGGTACCACTCGCACACCCGCAGCGAGATCTCGCTGTCTGCCCGGGACGTGGAAATTCACAATCGTTACTTTCCGGATCCCTGGCACGTGGCGCTGGTGGTGCGCCCGCACGCCATGCAGCCGATGCGCGCCGGATTCTTCTTCCGGGAGGCCAACGGCTCGATCCATGCCGATTCCAGCTATAGCGAGTTTCTGCTGGAACCCTCGCCACAGGCTGTGGTGGAGCACGCGCTTTCTCCTACCGTGGTGGCGCAGGCGGTTTCGCCTGTCGTCGCGGCTCATGCAAAGCGCTCCTGGTGGTGGCTCTTGTGGATCGCGATTGTGCTGGGCATGGCCGCCGGCCTGTTCGCGCACAAGTACGATTGGTCGCGTGTCCTTCCCGCGGATCGAACGCCCTCGGTTTCGCTGATGGCATACGATCTCGACGGCCAGTTGCAGATCCGCTGGGATTGGGCGGCGGAGCCCATACGCTCCGCGGAAGAGGCAACCCTCGAAATCGCGGACGGCGCCACGCACACGGTGGTCGCGCTCGAAAAACAGCAGTTGCGGGACGGCACGGTGAGCTACGTCCGAATTGGCGACCGCGTAGAGGTTCGCCTGGCGCTCAGCGAACCTGGGGGAAAAGTTCGCGATGAGTTCGCCACCTTCATCGGGCACGCCGGTAAGCCCGCGCCCATTGCCGCTACGGACAAACTGCGTCGGGAATTGCAGGATCAAGCCGCGCGCGTGCGCCAACTGGAGCGCGCGGTGGCCGATCTGCGCCGGCGGAGCAGCCGTTAGGATTGCGGGAGGGTTCCTTCAGGCCGCGACGAAGGTATAAGCTAATACGCCAAGCTGCCGCGCAAAAACAAGGGACCGCGCGGCTTGCCTTCCGCCGCGGCCTTCAACCGGAACATCAGTTCGCCCCAGACCGTGGTGCAGGAAACGAAGTAGTCCGTCTCGGACTGCCATTCGGCGTGCGTGAATCGCACCAACGTGCCGCTCCCCGCGGCTTCCAGATGGAACAGCAGCCGCGTACCGGTCCACTCCTGCCCCGTCTCGCACAAACACTCGAACCTGCTGGGCGCGATCTCCACCATGGCCTTGAGCCTGTAAACGGTCGCCCGGTTGAAGGAGCCAAGCTCCAGTTTGCCGTCGCTCTCCGTGACATCCGCGGCCCACCATTGGGCCAGTCCGGCGGCAGTCGCGACCAACGGGTACACCGCTTCGGGAGCGGCGGAAATCTGAACAGCGTGTCGAATGTCAGCCATCGTCTTCTGCCTATTCTGACACCGGCGCAACCGGTCCGCAATGCTTCATAGCGCTCCTCCGCGTTACAAAATGTTGACCGCCCGCGCCGCCAATAGCGCCAGCGTGGCCAGCGATATGGTGGACTGCACCATCATCATGCCTTTCGCCCAACGCGAGAGAACGGGCACGTCCGTGGGAGAAAAGGCCGTGCTGGTATTGAACGCCAGGAACAGGTAGTCCACGAAGCCGGGTATCCAGTCGCGATCGCCGAGGGTCATCTGCGGGAAGAGGAACGCGCCGTCGGTGTGCTCGGCTCGCAATTCCCGTTGGTTGGGTCCGCCGGCGTCCAATCGCCAGTACCACGAGGCGAACACCAGGATGTTCGAGATCCACAGCGCCACCGCGGACCGCAGCAGGATGGGCGCCGCTTGCTTATGGTCCAGCAGGGCGGCGATCAGCAGCTCCAGCGCGCCAATCATCGCGGCGGTGACGATGCTCAACGAGGTATACCCCACGATTTGATTGAGCGCATACTTGGACCGCCGATGCAGGACCGCGCCCACGATAGAAAGCGGCGCTACCAGCGCCAGCGCCAGCCAGCCCGGTCCGGGGCTGAGGGACTCCGGCAGAGCCCAATACAGTCCGCCCACAGCCAGGAGGGCCATGATGGAAGGCCAGCGCGGTTCGCGGCGCAGGGCGGGTGCCGGGGGCATGCACCTATTGTCGCCGATCGAGGTTCCCGATGATTTCCGCCACCACCCCGGGTAGCTTGTCGTCGCACATGCGGCGTCAGCCCCGCCAGCGCGCAGCCGTTGATGTTGCGCACGTTGTCCATTCCGGTCTGCACGCTGGTGAGGTCCACGCCGCGCAGCTTCTCCCAGATCTCCGGGACGGTGTCCAAAGTGAATCCGCGCAGTTCGATTTGCTGCCGCGTGGTGATATCCAGCACGCCGTTCCCGATGCGCCGCGAGGTCTCCGCGATGGCGCGCAGTTGCGCACTGGTGGCGAAGCCATTGGGCATGCGGATGCGCATCATGAATTGCCCCGGCGTGGGCTTGCGGAAGAAGACGCCCACCCACTTGAGGAGATCCTTCTCGGCGGGACCCTTGGCGATCATTTCGGGCAGGTCGTCGCGCACGCGCAGCGGATTCCACCACTTGAGAGATCTCAGGCTTTCGACGGAATTGCGGCGCTTGGGCATACGAACCGATGCGAGACGGAGAAAGATTCGCAGCGGCGGGGCCGCGACAGCTTGGCGGGCTTGGTCAGGCTGTTATCCATTGTGCGGCGGGACCGGCGCGGCTTACAACTTGCTTCTTTGGATTGGCCGCATCAGCTTTTTCTATGCGCCCGCGCGGTCAGATATTCGGGAGCAGATCGAAATATTCATCGTCTTCATTCTTGCCGCCCTCACCGAGACCGAGCGTCTTCTCCGACTCGATGAACTCGATCCGCTCAATCCACTTGACCATTTTGTAGCCGAGCTGATTTTCGACCCGTAGCCGCAGTGGAGCCCCATATACTTCGGTGAGGAGCTTTCCATTCATCTCCGAAGCAAGCAGACATTCCGCCTTGAGTACATTGTCGATGCTTTGCGTGTCGTAGTATTGGCCACCGTAGAGGGACCCGCCAAACGAGAAGAAGGCTACAACCCGGGCATTCGGCTTCGGCCGGACGAGATCGACAATAGCCCTCATGGGAAGCCACCCCATTTGGCAATCCCCGTCCAACCCTGGATGCAGTGATGCATGGAAATGTGCTCGGCCTTGCCCAGCCTCCCGATGTCGGCGAGAGAAAGCTCGACCGGGTTGTCGACGAGGCCGCCCACCTTGAGCTTGAACTCCTGGAATCCTCCTCTGGCCAACTGTTTCCAATCCTCCCGGTCCGGCATCTTGCCGTTCGGCCAGAACAGCGGAGAGATGTCTCGCTCCGTGTAATGCTCGCTGGGCGGAAGGCGGTTCAGCGTAGCCAGCAGCAAAGGATAAGAGATGAATTTCTGCACGCGCTGCAAGGCACGCGGGTAGAACCACGAGACATAATGCGCCGCGACCCAGGAGAGAACGGCCGCGCCGATGCCGATGAGGCCCAGAATCACTCCCAAGCGGCTCGGGCCGTCGGTGCCCATCACGATGTGGTTCATATTGGGGACAAAACCCGTCATCGCGACCAGGGTCGCGTGCACCACGATGAACGCACAAAAGCCGAGCATCGTCAAGAAGTGAATGGAGCGTCCCGATTGCCTGCCGCCAAAGAGCTTCGCATACCAGGGGAAGCGATTCACCGCGGCGGGCGACATGGCGATGCCGGACAAGATGGCCAGCGGGCCGAAGACAAAGACGAAGGCGAAATAGACGATCTGCTGCAGCGCGTTGTAGCCGTAGTATCCGTTTAACTCGGGCGGCAGGTGGAAAGTCGCATAGTGCACCCAGGTGTTCCAGGCCTGCAGCGGCACGAGCGCGGATTGGGGAACGATACGCCGCCATTGCCCCGTACCAAAAAGCATGCCGACGAAAAACACGCCCGTGAGGATGAACCCATAAACATCGAGAAAATGCCATAAACGGGCGATGCCGACGGTGTGCCGGTAGCCCGGTGTGGCAACCATGGGCGAGATGTAGCGGGCATCGTCCTTCGCGGTCCATAGCCGACCCACGGGAACGTGGATCGGCGTCAACCGAATCCACTCAGTGCCCGGTGTGCAGTCATTGTTGAAGTAGAGGCGAGGATGATCGGCCAGGAGCGATAGGCCGCTCCGGATGAGCATCGTCAGAAAAAGAAAGTTGAAGAAGTGACAGTAGCGCACCCACGCCGGAAAACCGTGCGGGCCGGCAAAGTTATGGGGATCGATCCGCGGGATCGCCGGAATAAAGGGGAGCCCAACGAAAAGATATTCAACCCACGCAGCAAGTACGGGCAGCAGCACCAGTACGGCGGCCGCGATCGCGAACGAGGGCCGGATCCAGAGGCGAAAGCGACGATCGGGGGGATAGTGGACCGCGGCGTGCGCGGCGTCGAATGAGATCATCGCGGCGGCTCGAAAAATGTCTGCAGAACGACGGCCTCGTTGTGCTCGCCATCTTTGGCCCCATAGATTAATGTCACCTTCCCCTTCTTTATCTGTCGTTTCAGTAGCGCCACCTGCTCGCCGTTCTTCTTGAGTTCAGCGCGATACCGCGTCTTGAACTCCGTCCACTTGGCGGGGTCGTGGCCAAACCACTTGCGAAGCTCGGTGCTGGGAGCGATGTCCTTGAGCCAAAGATCGACACTCGCTTTCGCCTTCGTCAGGCCTCGTGGCCAGAGCCTGTCGACGAGGATGCGCATCCCGTCTTCTTCGTCGGGCCGTTCATACACGCGTTTGATCTTGAGGTTCATCTCTGTCCCTGCCCGATGGTCACTCTCCCGCTGCCGGCCTTTTGGCGCGCAACGCCAAGTGGATGCGGAGCACTCGCTCGCGATGCCGTTCCTCTTCCAGACTCCGCGTGCGCGCGCGCAGCAGGTCGCTCAGCGAAACCATGCCGGCCAGCTTACGCTCTTTGTCGTTGTTTACCACTGGAAAGCGGGTAAGCCCGGTGTCCGACATGCGATGCACAACCACCCGCAGCGGCTCGTCCTGATACGCAACCACTGGGTCCCTCTGCGCGGGCTCCTCCCCGCCCTTCGCGAAGCGTTCCAGATCCCCCCGTGTAATCACTCCTTCCAGCCGCCGTTCGCCGTCCACCACGGGATACAAATGCTGGCCGGGACGCACCGTATGATCGGTATGTAGCGTCTGCGCCAGCTCGCGCCCCGTCAGCCCCGCGGGAATTGCCGCCACGTTCGTGCGCATGACCTCACGCACAAACAGAACCTCGAGCGGGTCCACCGCATATTCGCGGCTCAAATGGTATCCGCGCCGCGCGACTTTTTCGGTCAGGATCGAGCGGCGCAGGGTGAGCACCGTGAACGCGTGCGCCACGGTGACGGCGAGCAGCAAGGGCAGCAGCATGTTCACGTCGTGGGTCAGCTCCAGCGCGAAGATCACGCCCGTGAACGGCGACCGCATGGTGCCGCCCAGGATCGCGCCCATGCTCACCAGCGGCCAGAAGCCCGCGCCTTCGTGCGGCAGAAACATCGCCTCAATCCCGCCTAGCGCGCCGCCCATCATCAACAATGGCGCCAGCACGCCGCCCGAGGTCCCGGAACCCAGCGAGATGGCCCATATCGTCGATTTCACCAGCAGGACCCCCACAATCAGTTTCAGGGGCACGTCCCCCTGCAGCAGCGCGCCGATGGTCTCATACCCGACGCCGAGCGCTTGCGGGAAGATCAGCCCGCCCAGTCCGATCGCCAGGCCGCCGATGGCCGGCCACCACATCCAGTGAATGGGCAGCAGGCGGAAGGCATCCTCCGCCGCATAGACCGCCAGCGTGAGCAGCGCCGAAAGTGCACCCGCCGCCAGACCTACCAGCACGCACGACAGCAACCCCGCGGGGCCGATGAACACGGGATGCGCCGGCACCGGAAACAACGGACCGAGGCCGATGATATAGCGGCGGGCCGCCGCCGCCGTGACGCTGGCAATCGCCACCGGCACCATACTGCGGGGCTTCCATTCGAACAGCAACAATTCGACCGCTAGCAGGACCGACGCCACGGGCGCGGCGAACGTGGCCGCCATGCCGCCGGCCGCTCCGGCCACCAGCAAGGTCTTGCGTTCATGGCTGGTCAGCTTGAAGAACTGGGCGATCAGCGAGCCGAACGCGCCGCCCGTCATGATGATGGGTCCATCCGCGCCAAAGGGGCCGCCCGTGCCGATCGACAACGCCGATGACAACGGCTTCAGCAGCGCCACTTTCGGTTCGATACGGCTGCCGCCGATGAGGATGGCTTCGATGGCCTCCGGAATCCCGTGGCCCCGGATGCGCTCCGAGCCGTAGCGCGCCATTACGCCGATGATCAGGGCGCCGCCCACCGGCACCAGGATCTCCCACCAGCCCAAGTGGTTCCCCGCGGGAGAGACCAGCGCCGCGCTCCAGCGCCCGAAGAAGCATAGGTTGGTGAAGAGGCCGATCAGTTTGAGCAGGGCCAGGGCCACAAACGCGCTCACCAGACCGATGCAGACGGCCATCCCCGAAATGAGGATCATGCGCGGTGTGGCAGTGAAGTCGCCTAATTTGCCGTTCATTTCTCTTTAGCCTGTCCCTTATGTGGAGGGGGCGTTCCCTGGCGCGCCAGGATGGCTTGCAACGCCGCGGCCAGGGCGCCGCCCTCGGTTCCGAGCTCGGCGCGATGTTCGAGCGAGAGCTTGCGCAGCACCGCTTCGCCTTTGCGCGTCAGGCGGATGCGGACCTGGCGCCTGTCGTCCGCCGCGCGATTGCGCTGGACCAGCCCGCTCTCCGCCAGCCGGTCGGCTAGCCCCACGACGCTGTGATGTCGGGCTTGCAGGCGTTCGGCCAGATCGCCCACGGTCGGGTCGCCGGTGTACGCTTTGACGGCCAATAGCAGTTGGTGCTGGGCGGGTTCCAGTCCGGCGCGCCGCGCGGCCTGTTCGCTGAAGCGCAGGAAGCGGCGGATGCGATATCGAAACTCGGCCAAGGCCCGATACTCAATGGAGCTCAACTGTGCGGGACGCTTCTCCAAGATATATCGTACCATGATATTTCTGGCTGGGACGGGGGAGTATGCGCAGCAGCGGGGCCAAAGCCCCGCCCGGGCTTAAGCCCGCCCCCCATGCATCGCGGCGATCACCGCATCGGTAAACTCGGCCGTGCCCGCCGTGCCGCCCACATCCCGCGTCAAGTGGCCGCCTTCCGCGTAGACCCGCTCCACCGCCCCTTGCAGTTTTTTGGCGGCGGCGCGCTCCTCTATGTGGGCCAGCATCAGCGCGGCGGATTGCATCAGCGCCGTGGGATTGGCCAGGCCCTTCCCCGCGATGTCCGGCGCCGTGCCGTGCACCGCTTCGAAAACCGCGTGGCGGTCGCCGATGTTCGCGCCCGGCACGATGCCCAGTCCGCCCACCAACCCAGCCGCCAAGTCCGAAACAATATCGCCATACAGGTTCGGAAGCAACAGCACGTCGAAGGTCTCCGGCCGCATCACCAATTGCATGCAGGCGTTGTCTACGATCAATTCCGTGTACTGGATTTCGCCGTATTCGCCCGCCACCGCCCGGCAGCACTTCAGGAACAAGCCGTCGCTCATCTTCATGATGTTGGCCTTGTGGATGGCTGTGACTTTGTGCCGCCCTTCCCGCCGCGCCCATTCGAACGCAGCCCGCGCAATCCGCATGGACGCCGTCTTGGTGATGATCTTCAGGCTCTCCACCACGTCCGGAATCACTTCGTGCTCGATGCCGGAGTACAGGTCTTCGGTATTCTCGCGGAAGATCGCGAGGTCCAGATTCAGGTCGCTAAAGCGCGTCTTCAAGCCGGGCAGCATGCGCACCGGCCGGAAATTCACGTACAGCCCCAGCTTCTTGCGCAGCGCCACGTTGATGCTCTGGTGCCCACCGCCGATGGGCGTCGCGGTAGGGCCTTTCAGTCCCACGCGCGTACACTCCAGCGAGGCGAACACGTCGTCGGGAAGCAACTGGCCCAGATCTTCCAGCGCTTTCGCGCCAGCCTCCACGCGCTCCCATTCCATGTCCGCGCCGGTGGCTTCGACTGCCCGCACGGTAGCCTCGGCCACTTCCGGTCCGATCCCGTCCCCCGGTATCAGGGTGATTTGACGCGCCATTCCCGCTATTATAAGTGGAGGGCGGGCTTCACCCCGCGAGGTCTCTAAGCCCCGCTTTAGAAATGATTCCCGATTGGCCTTCCGAGCGCCGCCGCATGGTGGACCGCCACCTGCGCAAGCGCGGCATCCACGACCCGCGCGTCCTCAAAGCCATGCTCGCCATCCCGCGCGAGGAGTTTGTCCCGCACGAATGCCGCGTCTGCAGCTACCAGGACGAGCCGCTGCAGATCGGATACGGCCAGACCATCTCGCAGCCGTACATGATCGCGCTCATGGCGGAGCTGCTCGAATTGACAGGCACGGAAACCGTCCTGGATGTGGGCGGCGGTTCGGGTTATCACGCCGCCGTGCTGGGCCAACTGGCGGCGCGCGTCGTTTCCATCGAGATCATCCCGGCGCTGGCGCGACAAGCCGGACAGAACTTGGTCCGCACAGGACTTTGCGGCAACATCACGCTGGTTCGCGGCGATGGATCCCTAGGCTGGCCGGAAGCCGCGCCCTACGCGGGCATCTCGGTGGCGGCCGCCGCGCCGGACGTCCCGAAGCCTTTGCTGTTTCAACTTGGCGATCCCGGCCGCCTGGTGATTCCGGTGGGCGGCAAGCGCGACCAGGAACTACGCGTGATCGTGAAATCGGACGGCGTGGTCCATGAACGCGTCGCGACCTCCTGCCGCTTCGTGCCGTTGCGCGGCGATGGTGGCTGGCGGTGACGGCTCCAGCACCCTCCAGTTGGCGTTACACTGTGGTGTCTAAAATTATGTCGAAATCCAAGACACTCCTTTGCAGTATCGCCTTGACCGCGTCCGGACTGCTGGCACAAGTTCCCGGGCCGCCGCCGCTCATGCACCTCTACCCCGTGGCGCTCGACGCGAGCGGCCAACCCTTGACCGACTTGACCGCCGCCGATTTCAAGATCGTCGACCAAGGCAAGCCGCAAACCATCTTCACCTTCCACAAACCGGCCACCGATGCGGCCCCACCTCTGGCGCCGTTGGAGCACAGCAACCGGGTGGGAGGCGGGACACCGCACACCATCGTGATCCTCTTCGACCTGATGAACGAGAACCAGGCCGACCGGCTGGACACCTGGAAGGTCCTGGACAAATCGCTCGCGCAACTGGAATCCGGCAATTCCATTTATTTCTACCTGCTCACCCTGGAGGGCGAGTTGGCTCCGATTCACGCCATAGGACCCAAGTCCGCCGACGATGCTACCTGGCCGCACGACGTGGCTCCGAATCTGGACAAAGCCATGAAAATCTACAGCCATGCCCGGCCGGTACACATGGGCCAGGAGGACCAGGTAAAGAAGACCTTCCACCAGCTTGAGACGCTGGCCGGCCAATTGGCCGCTTTTCCCGGCCGGAGGGACATCGTGTGGATCACGGACGGCATTCAGAACGTCTATCAACCCAAGCTTCCGTGCAGTGGGGATTGGGTGGATTGCGCTCTTTACGTGCCCCATCTGGCGGTGACGCTGGCAAACGCCGGCGTCGCGGTCAGCCCGGTTTCATACAGCCGGGACCTTAGCACGGCTGTCAGCGGCATGATGGGGATGGACACAAAACAAGACCCCTCCAAACGTCCGACCAATTCGAGCGACGACCTGAACGGCGTGCTGCAGCAAAATGCGCAGGGCACCCAGGGCTCGGATCCCGGCCTCGACCTGAAGCAAATGGCGCTTCTTACCGGCGGCGTCGCCTACTTCAAAACGGAGATTCGGGCGGCTTTGAAGGAGGTGGCCACGGACGACGCCAATTCCTTCGATATTACCTACGCGCCACCGGCGGACAACTGGGACAACAAGTGGCACAGGCTCCACATCACCTGCGAAAAGGCGGGAGTAAAGGTGCAAGTGCGGGAGCGCTACTACGCGCTGGCCGACACGCGGCCGGCCACGGACCGGATGAGGGCGGCGTTGATGGGGGCTTTTCAGAGCCCATCGGACGTCTCGGAGATCGGACTGCGCACGAAGATTGCGCCCATAGGAGATAAACCGGGCGTGCATATGGATGTCAAGATCAATCCGTCGGACATCCTGTTGAGCCAGCAGGGCGGGAAGTTTACAGGCGCGATATATCTTTTGATTTCCGATCGCGGTGCATCCGGCCCGCTGGGCGAGCCGAGCGTATCGAGCTTCAATTTCGATCTGACGGCCGAGCAACACGACCAGGTGATGAAGGAAGGCATCCCGCTTGCGCAGGATCACCCGACTACCGACGCCGTGCAGCAAGTCCGGATCATCGTGCTCGATCAGAATACTGACGCGGTAGGTTCTCTAACGTTTGCCGTAAAATAAGCCGCACCTGTTCCAGCACGCGTGCGGGGTTGGGGTCTGTGACGCGGATAACCTGCCCGGCGGGACGCCAGCGCGCGAACATGCGCGGACTGGGGAACCCGGCGAATATGGCGACTAGCGGCACGCCGCACGCCGCCGCCACATGCTGTCCGGCCGAATCGTAGCCTACGTAGATCTGGCTGCTTGCAATGATCGAAGCGAAGCCCGCGAACGATCCCCTCCACGTATCCACGCGCACGCCGGATTGGGTGATCGCACGGACGACGCGCGCGAATTCTTCGCCTCCCGCGCCTTCGTCGATGGTCAGCGGCAGGCCGCTTTGCGCCAGCAGCGCCAGCAACTCGGCTTCGAACGGATCGGCAATTCGTTTGGCGGGATTTTCGCCGACGCCCAGGCTGATGGCGATGCCGGAAGGGGCCGGGCTGGCGGCCTGTGGGACGGCCACGAATGGGCGGGCGTCCGGGATGCCGAAGATCTGCTCCGCCCAGTGCTGGGCGAGCACCGGCAGCGGATCGTCGCCATCGCCGCCATAGGCGCGGCTTTCGAAAAAGTAGTAGCGCTCCTCGGGGCACACGGGCAGCAGGCCAAGCTGGGTCAGGCGCGAATCCGGATCGATCACGATGCTATCTTGCTGCGCCAGCGCCGCGCGCAGGTCCAGCCCAGCCGCCAGTCGCTCGCGTAGCGTGCCGCGGCGATAGTTCACGGGGAGATGCAAGATGCGCGGATCGGCGGCGAACAGTTCCCAGTTCTTGCGCGGACCCACAAGGCAAATGGCCGCTTCCGGGAAACGGCGCTTGGCCGCATCCAGGAGCACGCTGGTGACCGCCACGTCCGCGCCCAAGGTCACGCGTGAAAGTACGAAGATGGTGCGCGGCTCGGTGGCGATGGGGCGCGGGATACGCACTCGGCGGTAGCGCTCGATGAGCGGGCCACTCTCACCCGGCGCGACGAGTTCCGCGAACACAGACGCGTAGGTATCGCACAGCGCCGGCTCGAAGCGGTCGGCGAGGCCCTCGACAACCACGCGGAACAGCGCCGCGGAACAGTCGTCGTCCGCGAGCGAGCGCAGCAATTCCGGCGGCCAGGACTCTCCTCGCAGACAGTGGTCCAGGAGCCGCGCGGCACGTTCGTTACAGGAAGTATTTGCCAACGATTAAGTCCAGTTTGCGCCGCGTAGCTTCGGGCACGAGTTGGCGGTCTGTGATGATGGCGTGCGCCAGCGCCGATCCGCACTTGCAGGTTCGGTCCGCGGGCATGCTCTCGACCGCGGCGGCCACCACTTTGCAGGCGTTTTCGGCATTTTTCACCAGGTTCGCGATGATATCCGTCACTGTGACCGCATCGTGCTCCGGATGCCAGCAATCGTAATCGGTGACCATCGCGATAGTCACATAACAGATCTCGGCTTCGCGCGCGAGTTTGGCCTCCTGCAGGTTGGTCATACCGATGACGTCCATGCCCCAGCTTCGGTATAAGTTCGACTCCGCGCGCGTGGAGAATGCCGGACCTTCCATACACAGATAGGAGCCGCCCTTCTTGGCAGTGACTCCGGCCTCCGCGCACGCCTGCTGCACCACCTCGGCCAGTTGCGGGCAGATGGGATCGGAAAATCCCACGTGCGCCACCAAACCTTCGCCGAAGAACGTAGAGATGCGGCCGCGCGTGCGGTCCACAAACTGATCGGGGATGACGAAGTCGAGCGGCCTGTGCTCCTCCTTGAGCGAGCCGACCGCGCTCAACGAAACGATGCGCTCCACGCCCAGCGACTTCATGGCGTAGATGTTGGCGCGGAAGTTCAGCTCGGACGGCGAGATGCGGTGCCCGCGGCCATGCCGCGCCAGAAACGCGACGCTACGGCCGGCCAATCTGCCGACCACCAGATTGTCGGATGGCGCGCCGAACGGCGTCTCCACGACCACCTCTTCCTGCGCTTCGAAGCCGGGCATGGAGTAGAGACCGCTCCCGCCTATGATGCCTATCCGTGACTGCAACTTGTGACCTCCTTTGGAGTGAGTGGGCGCGGGGGCGAGCGGGCGACGGGGCGAGGCGTCCTTTTGCGACGTATCTCGTCCTCGCGACTGAGCGGGCGATGGGGCGAGCGGGCGACGGGGCGAGCTTACCGTTTGTAATAATTCGGGGATGCCGGTTCCATCCGTGGCTATGGTACGGATGATGGGGGGGCGGTGGCCGTCTTGCGCAAGGCTTAGGGCGCTTTGGATTTCTCTTTCCATGCTTTCGGCTCCCGGTTGGTCGGATTTGTTGATCACAAACACGTCCGCGATTTCCATGATGCCCGCTTTGATGGCCTGTACGTCGTCGCCCATTCCCGGCACCAGCACTACCACCGTAACTTGCGCTACGCCCGCTATCTCGACTTCGTCCTGACCCACTCCCACTGTTTCAATAATCACGAAATCTTTGCCCGCCGCGTCCAGCAGCATGGCCATATCGGCGGTGGCTCGCGCCAATCCGCCGGACGTTCCACGGGTGGCCATGGAGCGGATGAAGATGCCTGGATCGGCGTAATGGTCGAGCATGCGGATGCGGTCGCCAAGGATTGCGCCGCCGGTGCGCCGGCTGCTGGGATCCACCGCAATGATGCCGGCGGTGCGGCCCTGGCGGCGCAGTTCGCGCGCCATGGCATCCACCAGCGTGCTCTTGCCCGCGCCCGGCGGACCGGTTACCCCGACGACCACCGCGTGTCCGGCGCGCGGCCGCAATTCGCGCAACACGTCGAGCGCCCGCGGGTCGCGATTCTCGATCCCCGTAGCGGCGCGGGCCAGCGCGCGCGCATCGCCTTCCGCAATCTTGCGCGCCCAATCCGTCATCGGCTTTTCAGAAGTTGCCGCGCGATCACCAGTCGCTGGATCTCGCTGGTGCCTTCTCCGATGGTGCAGAGCTTCACATCCCTGTAGAACTTCTCCACGGGGTAGTCTTTGATGAAGCCGTAGCCGCCGTGGATCTGCACCGCCTCGTTAGCCACGCTTACGGCCGCTTCCGACGCGAACAGTTTCGCCATGGCGGATTCCTTGGTGACGCGTTTGCCGTGGTCCAGCATCCAGGCGGCGCGGTAGTTGAGCAGGCGCGCGGCGTCGATCGACGTGGCCATATCCACCAGCTTGTATTGTATGGCCTGGAATTCGGAGATGGGCCGGCTGAACTGGCGGCGCAGCTTGGAATAGCGCAGCGCGGCGTCGTATGCGCCCTGCGCCATGCCGATGGACAAAGCCGCGATCGACACGCGGCCGCCGTCGAGCACCTTCAGGCTATCCACGAAACCCTCGCCTCGCTTGCCGAGCAACTGCGTTTGCGGAATGCGGCAGTTTTCGAAAATCACTTCGCCGGTGGCGCTGGCGCGCAGCCCCAGCTTGTTCTCCTTCTTGCCGGGACGGAATCCCGGCGTGCCCTGGTCGATAATGAACGCCGATATGCCGTGTTGCGCGGCGGTGCGGTCGGTCACCGCCATGGCCACGCAGACGTTGGCGTAATGCGCGTTAGTGGTGAAGGTCTTGGCGCCGTCGATGGTCCAGCAGCCGTTTTCGAGGCGGGCCGCGGTGCGCGTGCCGGCCGCGTCGGAACCGGCCTCGGGCTCGGTGAGCGACCAGCATCCCAGCCAATCGCCCGACGCCAGCTTTGGAATGTAGCGCTGGCGCTGCTCATCGGTGCCCATCTTGAATATGTGGTTTCCGCACAGCGAAGTGTGCGCGGCCACGATGATGCCCACCGAGCCATCCACGCGCGACAGTTCCTCGATGATGATGCTGTAGTCGATGTAACCCAGCCCGGCGCCGCCCAAATCTTCGGGGAAGATGGCGCCCATGTAGCCCAACTCGCCCAGTTTGCGGATGGCTTCGGTGGGGAAGATCTGATCTTCGTCCCACTCCATGACGTGCGGCGCGATTTCCGCTTCGGCGAATTCACGCACGGCTTTGCGGAGCTGGATTTGTTCGGGCGTGTAGTCGAAATCCATTTTGCAGTAGGACACCGCTTGCTAACGCGCGCGGCTCAGACTATCTCCTCTTTAGCGGCGTCCCACCATACCGCCCGTTGCCGGCGATAGCTCTCGACAGCCATCCGGCAGGCGATTGAAACGCGGAAGCCCAACTCGAACGGGCAGTTGGGCTCTTGTCCTGAGCGGATGGCGTCCAGGAAATTCTGCATATGCGCGTTGGGCGCGGTGCCGGTCGATCCCAGCATTTCCGCGCCATCCGGACGGTTCACCCGCTGCGGCAGGTAGCGGATCTGCTGGCTCTTCGAAATGGTGCCGTCGGTGCCCAACAGGTCTTCGCTACTGCCAAGCTGGTTGTTGCCGAAGCCGGAATCCCACGAAAACAGAATCTCTTCGTTATGTTCCAGCGTGACGTTCATGGTGTCGGGCACTTCGCGCCCGTCCTTCCACAGATAGACGCCGCCCACCATGTTCGCCGTGTGCGGGATCTTCAGGCCCGTCACTTTGTACCAGAAGGCCAGTTGATGGCACATGTTCTCGTAGACGTTGCCGCCGGAATAGTCCCAGAAGAAGCGCCAGTTGATATAGCGGTGGGCGTCGAACTCGTGCGCCGGCGCTTCGCCCAGGAACGCCTCCCAGATGATGTTTTCCGGCGTCATATCGGGAAAAATCGGCCGCGTCCACTGCGGTTTGCCGTGCGGCGTGTTGCGGTACATGTGCGCGTGAATAGCAGTTATCTTGCCGAGCTTGCCAGTCTTCAGGAAATTGACCGCGTCCCGCACCTGGCCGGACGAGCAGCCTTGGTGGCCGATCTGCACCGTGCGCCGGCCGGCGCGCTGGTAGGCGGCGCGCATGCGCTTGGCATGCGCCACGCTGAACGCCATGGTCTTCTCCTGATAGACGTGTTTGCCGGCGTCGAGCGCGTTGACGAAGTGTTCGCAATGCAGGTGCTGCGGCGTGGCGATGAGGACCGCGTCGATGCTTTTGTCGTCCAGCAGATGGCGGTAATCGAGATAGGTTTTGGCGGCGGGCGCGATGGCGCGCGCGTCGTCGAGGCGCTTGGTGTAGACGTCCGCAATGCCGGCGAATTCCGTGTTGGGGCAGGCCAGCGCTTCGCGCATGATCTGCGTGCCGCGATCTCCGGCGCCGACGATGCCGACGCGGATGCGGTCGTTGGCGGATAAGACGTTGGGCGCGGCGATGGCGCCGGCCAGCCCGCTGGCCACTTTGCCGATGAAGATCCGGCGAGACTGCATGAAAACTCCTTCGAGAGCACACGTCACGCGCAACGGACAGGCGAGTGGGCGCTAAGGATCAGGATAGCATTGCATCAGCCCAGCAACGCGCGTGCCGCGGGGTCTGAAGAATTTGTTTGATTCTGGTACCTAGCGCTATACAATGACCTAAAAGAGGGCGATCATGCGGGGAGAAAAGCGAATGAGCAAAACGTATCGGAGTGATGCGATGGCGGCCATCCATGAAGCCATGAGAGCCTTGCGGGATGTTGGGGCCATCGATAAGCGGACGATGCGCCGTTTCGACGATGCGTGTCTTAAGCCGCCTAAGTCGAGAACAGCGGGGCTTAAGCCCCGCGCCGGCTAAAGCCCGCCCTCCACGATCTCCACTTTGTACTCTTCAATCACCGGATTCGCGAGCACTTCATGCGCGATGGTCTCCACGTCCTTCTGCGCCTGCTCCCGGCTCACGCCATCCGCGATGGCGATGTCGAAAAACTTGCCCTGGCGCACGTCGGCGATGGCGGCGTGGCCCAGTCCCCGTAGCGCGGCGCGCACGGCCTGGCCTTGTGGATCGAGCACGGTGGTTTTCAGCGAGACATATACGCGAGCTTTCATGTGACCTCGATTATAATACTCGCCAGAGAGTCGAAGCGATGCTGGAAACGGTTCTGAAGCGTTTTGAGGATCCGGACGAGGTGCGGACATTCGAGAAAGGGAAATTCGAAATCGTGCACATCGGGGGCATGACCATTGGCCGCGCCACGTACGAGCCTGGGTGGAGGTGGTCCCTGCATGTGGGTCCCGGCGTAGGCGCATCGCGCTGCAATGTGCAGCATGTCGGGCTGGTGCTTTCCGGCTGCGCCACGGCGGCGATGGATGACGGCACGATTCACGAACTCCGCGCCGGGATGCTCTTTTACATTCCACCCGGCCCCCCCGGTCACGATAGTTGGGTGGTGGGCGATGCGCCCTACGTTTCGCTGCATTTCTTTGGCGCGGAGCATTATGCGAGCTAGACCAGGGCGCGCAAAACGATCCAGGATTTTTCCCAGGCGGGCAGCGAGATGCGGCGACTGAAGACGTCGTAGTTGCTGCTTTCGATGCGATCCAGGAGGCGCGAATAAATCGCGATGAGCGCGGTCAGACAAGCCCGGCTGCGGCGGTCGACCAAGCCCAACAGGGGTTGCGATTCTCGGTAATACCGCCGCGCGCGGGCTGTTTCGAAATCCATTAGGTCGATGAACTCCGGCGTGCGCACGCTGCCGCGAATGTCGTCCTCGCGCACGCCAAAGCGGGCCAGATCTTCGGCGGGCAGGTAGATGCGGCCGCGTTCGGCGTCTTCGCGGATATCGCGCAGGATATTGGTCAGTTGGAACGCGATGCCGCACTTCTTGGCCAGCGGCAGCGCTTCCGGCGATTCGAAGCCGAGGATGTGGATGGTCGTCAGTCCGGCCGTGGAGGCCACCTGGTAGCAGTAACGGTAGAGTTGATCGAAGGCTTCGAAGCGGCGGGGTTCGAGGTCGGACGCGACGCCGTCGACCATCTCGTAAAAGTAGCGCGGCGGAATGCGGTAACGGCTCACCGTGTCGTGGAATGCCGGCAGCACCGGATGCGCGCCGTAGCGGCCCGCCAGCGCCTCGTCGAGCGCCTTGCGCCACTGCTCGATGGCGGCCCGGTTCGCGCCGGGTTCGTCGCTCAAGTCGTCGCAATAGCGCATGAAAGCATACACGGCGCACATGGCATCGCGTTGTTCGCGCGAGAGCAGCACAAACGAATAGTAGAAGTTCCGCGCGCGGGTCCGTGCCACATTCCGACACTGGGCGTAGGACTCTTCGAGCGTCATAATGCAACGCGCGCCACCGTCCGCAACATGGACCCGAGCAGCAGCCAGACGCGCTCCGCTTTGGAGATGGCCGGCCGCCGCGCGAGCACGTCGTAATCCTGCTCCGCGATTTTGTCGAGCACGCGCAAACCGCCGCGGCTGAACAGGTCGATATCCAGTGCCAGCCGCCGGTCCACCATGGAAGTGAGCGGCAAGCCCTCGATGAACAGCTCCCGCGCGCGCGCTACGATCTCGCACATAGCTTCGCGGAGAGCCAGCGTCACACGCCGCGCGTAGAGATCTTCGAGCGTGTAGCCGTGGCGCCGGAGCACTTCGAGCGGGATGTAGACGCGGTCCTTTTCCAAATCCACGGCTACGTCCTGCCAAAAGTTGGCGAGTTGCAGCGCGGTGCAGGTGGCATCGGAGAGGCGCTGCCGTTCGGCGTCGGAATAGCCGCAGAGGTACAGCACCAGGCGTCCTACCGGGTTAGCGGAACAGCGGCAATAGGCGTAGACATCTTCCCATGTGGCATACCGCGCGATCGTCTGATCCTGTTCGAAAGCCCGGATCAATTTCGCAAACGGTGTCTGCGGAATTGAGTGGCGGGCCACCGTGCCGCGCAGAGCCACGAACACGGGGTGCGCCGCTTCGCCCGCGTACATGGCTTCCAGTTGCTCACGCCACCATCCGAGCAAACGCAGGCTCTCGGCCGGCGAGCCCATCTCGTCGCCCAAGTCGTCGGCCCAACGGCAATAGGCGTAAACGTTGTAGAAATCCTGGTGCAGCCGCTTGGGCAGCAGGAAGCTGACCACCTGGAAGTTCTCGTAATGATGCGTGGCCAGCCAGCGCGTGTAGGTTTCGGCTTCGGCGGTCGAGTAGCGCGCGGCAGCCGCCTCGGGCGAAAGGACGAACTCCCTGGGCGGCAGCAGAATCACGGAATAATGGCCGTTTTCAAATGGCCGTTGTGGCTCATCAAGTGGCGCATGACTTCCAGCAGGTTGGCGAGAGGCTCCTCGCTGTTGACGAAGTCGCGCGATGTGATGTCGCCGCGGGTCACCAAGTCCAGCGCCTTGCGGATGTATGCCGGCGTGTGATGGAAACTGGCCTTGCAGGTGATTTCGGAGTAGTGCAGCAGGTTGGTGTCGAACATCACCCGGCTCTCGTTGGGGCAGCCGCCAAAGAAATTCAACGTGCCGCCGCGCCGCACCATGTCCAGCACCCAATGCCAGGTTTCCGGCTTGCCCACGGCTTCCACGGCGATGTCCGCGCCGCGCCCGCCGGTTAGATTGCGTACGGCTTCGACCGTATTGGTGTGCTGTTCGGCGCGCACCAGTTCATGCGCGCCCATGGCCGCGGCGCGGTCCAGTTGGGTCCTGCGCCGCCCGATGGCGATTACGCGGCATCCGTACAGGCTGGCCAGGCGCACGAACATCAGCCCGATGGGTCCCAGTCCCAGAATAGCGATGGTGTCGCCCGTACGCGGCCCCGTCTCTTCAAAGCCCTTCAACACGCAAGCCAGCGGCTCGATCAATGCCGCGTCGTGATAGCTGACGCTCTGGGGAATGCGGTAGGTATTGCGCTCCACGATGCGCGCCGGAATACGAATGTACTCGGCGTACGCGCCGTTATTAAACAGCAGGTCCTCGCATAGGTTCTGCAGGCCCCGGCGGCAGAAGAAGCACTGCTCGCAGGGCGCGGAATTAGCCGCCACCACGCGGTCGCCCACGCGGAAGCCCTCGACCTCGGGCCCCACGGCCACCACGTCGCCCGCCAATTCGTGGCCGAACACGGCGGGAGGCACGATCATGCGCGCGTGATAACCGCGGCGGAACACCTTGACATCAGTGCCGCATGTCAGCGCAACTCGAACCTGAACCAGGATGTCGCCAGCGTCGATCTTAGGAACGGAAACCGGCTCTACCTGCAAGTTTTCCTTGCCATAGAGCACGGCGGCCATCATGTGCGTTTTCACTGTGTCCACCTCTGTGGCTGAACGATAATTTTCAACGATTCCGGACCCGGATGCAACGCTAAATCGAATCCTGAACGGATTTTAACAAGCGGCACCCGGTGGGAGATGAGTTCCTGCACGGGCAAACCCCCGCTGAACACCAGATCCGCGGATTCCTTCTGCAGATCCACGGAAGCGCTGTAGCACCCGAAAAGGCTGCGCTCGCCCACGCAAATCGCCGCCCCGGAAACCTCCACGCGCTCAGTTTCGGAGGTCTGCGCAAACAACAAAATACGCGCGCCCGGACGGGAGAACCGGATGGCCTCGGCTACAATGCCGGGCACGGAGGCCGCCACAATCACCAGGTCCGCGCCGCGTCGGTCCGTCAAGCGGCGGACCTCCGCCTCCACGTTGGTTTGGCGCGGATCCCAGGCTTGCTGTGCGCCGCAACGGAGGGAAAGCTCACGGCGGGTAGCGATGGTATCGGTTGTGACAGTCGTTGCGCCGGTGCGCCGCAGCAGCATGGTAAACAGCAGGCCGATAGGCCCCTGGCCGATCACCACGGCCACTTCGCCGGGTTGCGGGGCACACTGGACGACGGCCTTCAGACAAGTATTCACCGGCTCCACGAAGCTGGCGCGCTCGAACGAAACGCTCTCGGGAATCTTTTCCACCCCGTTCTCGACGATCCAGTCCATTACCCGCACGTACTGCGAGAAGCCACCACCGGCCGGCTCAAATCCGGCGGTGACCCCGACCTTCTTGTAGACAGGGCATTGGGCATAGAGTTTGCGCTGGCAATAGAAGCAGTTCTTGCACGGAATGTGGTGAAATACGACTACCCGATCACCGGGCGCGAACCGGCACACTTCACGCCCCGTGCGCACCACCACTCCGGCCGTCTCATGTCCATAGATGCGTGGAGGGGCCAGAAGGTTGTATTCGATTTTCTTCAGGTCGGTATGGCAGATCCCGCAAGCTTCCACGCGCACCAGCATCTCGCCCGGCCCGATGTCCGGAATGGGAACTTGCTCCACGGAGACGACACTCTGGCCTTTGTATACTGCCGCTTGCATGGTTGGCGGGATACTCCAGTCAGAATCGGCAGCCAGCAATGAATTCTCCTAGTGTGCGCGTAGCGATACGGCAGAAATTGCGTAACCGGAACAATTCCGGGAGCGCTTTTCCGGGACTTCCTAATGCGGACGTTAAAACGCTTATTGTACCGAAATGCCCGTCCGAACGCAGGGCCTTGTTGAAATCGTTAACAAAACTCTGGCCGGCCGTATCCGTGATGGATCGTACACAAAACAGGGGGATGCCGAGCGAGGCGGCGAATTGGGCGACTCCACCAGCTTCCATTTCCACGGCGGACGCTCCGGCAGTCCGTAGCGAGGCCTTTTCGGCGGCGGTTTGCGCCACGTGGTCGACGGAGGCCAGCACTCCGGTCGCGTGCGGAGTTTCCGATTGCGGCAGGCGCGTGTCGAACCGGCGGCCGGCGGAGTGCACCGCCGTGGCCACGAATACATCGCCGATTTGAAGCGCCGGATCCAGCGCACCACAGAATCCCATACTCACGATCGCTTCCGGCCGGCACTCCGCACAGGCTTGCTCAACGGCCTTGCCAGCATGCGTTGCGCCCGCGCCATTCGCCACCATCCAAAACTGCTGCCCGGCGCATTCGCCGGACCTGGCCCAATAGACCGGCCAGGCCAGCTTGCGCACGCCGGTACAAAACCGCAGCAGCCCGCCGAACTCGCGGGGCTCGGCGGCCACTAACAATATCCGTTGGCCCGAAACCATTCCACCGCCCGGCGCAGCGCGCCTTCCGCGGGACCCGGCGCGAATCCAAGCTCGCGCGCGGCCTTGGCGTGCGAAACGAACATTTTCTTGCGCGCCATGCGGACGGCATCGAGCGGCGCCCGCGGCGGTTTTCCGGTCACGCGCGCCCACGCGGTACTGACGACGCCGGCGGCATACGCGACCGCGTAAGGCAACTTCAGCGTAGGCGCAGGGCGACCCGTGATGGCGGCCAGCTCTCCCAAAATCCGCTCCAGCGTCAGGTTTTCCGATCCCAGGATATAGCGCTCGCCGGGCCGGCCGCACTCGCAGGCCAGAAGGTGCCCGAGGGCCACGTCGCGCGCATCCACTATGTTCAAGCCTGTGTCGATGAAAGCGGGCATGTCTCCTTTCAAGAAATCCAGCACGATCTTGCCGGTCGGAGTAGGCTTAATATCGTGATCTCCGATGGGCGCCGTAGGATTCACGATTATTACCGGAAACCCGGAAGCCGCGAATTCCAGGGCGGCGCGCTCGGCGAGAAACTTGGAGCGCTTATAAGCGCCCTTCATGTCATCGAGAGAAACAGGGCAATCTTCGTTGCCTTCGCCGCCGGGCGGCACTCCGATGCAGCCTACGGTGCTGGTGTAGACCACGTGGTCCACACCGGCGTTGCGGGCGGCTTGCAATACGTTACGCGTGCCGTCTACGTTGGAGCGATACAGTTCGCTTTCATCGGCCGCCCAGAGCCGGTAATCGGCGGCTACGTGAAAAACCAAGCCACATCCCGCGGTGGCGCGTTCGACGGAAGCCGGATCGCGCAGGTCGCCGGTTACGGATTCGACTTCCAGGCCGCAGATCTTGCTGGAGGGCCTTAGCAGCGCCCTCACTCTTTGCCCGCGCTCTACCAGGAGCCCGGCTACGTGCCAGCCCAGGAAGCCCGATGCGCCGGTTACCAGAGTGGGCTTCATTTGATCCCGCACAGCCGGCTGAAGGCCAGCTGGCGTCGGCAAGATTGCCGACGCGGCACGCATGAGTGCGTGCGCCACGTCATTTCAGGGCCCAGGTTAGCATTTTCAGGCTGTCGGCCAGGCTGGCCGTGAGACCCAGGGCAGCAGAGGGTTCGAAGCCGCAATGCATCATGCAGTGCTCGCAACGCGGGTCGTTACCCGGACCGTAATTCTCCCAGGGCGTCTCCGTCATCAGCCCTTCGAAGGTCTTGTAGTGGCCGTCGGTGATCAGGTAGCACGGCCCTTTCCAGCCTTTAATGTTGTAGGTCGGCGTGCCCCAGGCGGTACAGGGCAGTTCTCGCACGCCCTTCAGATGATCCAGATACAGCGGGGTCTGCTTGATGTAGAAGCGCTGCGCCAGACGGTCGATGTCCTGGAACTTCGCACGGATATCGTCGCGGGTCATGAAGATCTCGCGGTCGTTGACGGCGGAATATCCGTAAGCCGGGGCCATCTGGTGGCCGTCCAGGTGGAACTGTTCCAGGTACTCGAAGAGCGCTGCTATCTCCTGCATGTCGGTTTCTTTGTAGATGGTGGTGTTGGTACACACCATGAAACCGGCGGCCTTGGCGGCTTTGATGCCCTCGATAGCTTCGCGGAAGACGCCTTCGCGCTCCACGCAGATGTCGTGGGTTTTCTCCATGCCATCCAGGTGCACGTTGAAGAAGAAGCGCTTGTCAGGCGTGAATTCGCGCAGCCGCTTCACGATGAACATCCCGTTGGTACACAGGTAAATGTTCTTGTTGCGCTGCAGGATGCCGGAAACCAGCTCGCCGATTTGCGGATACATCATGGGCTCGCCGCCGCAGATGGAAACCATGGGCGCGCCACACTCATCCACCGCCGCGAAGCATTCTTCGAGCGGGATGCGCTCGGTGATGGTGGACTCGTATTCGCGGATGCGGCCGCAGCCGGTGCAAGTCAAGTTGCAGGCGTGCAGCGGCTCCAGCATCATCACCAGCGGGAAACGCTTGCGGATCATGGGATGCGGCGTGCGGTTGGCGCGATCCGCGGGAGCGCCGTGGATGATGCGGAACGGGTTCGACGCGTCAGGGGTGGCCGCTACGTCTTTTTGCCACTCCGGGCGTGGGCGGATGCGGTTCTTGAATATGTATCCGGCCATGCCGGCGGTCATGGATAGGGGGAATCTCATAAGTTAGTCCACTGCGGCGCTTCGCGCCGTGCGTCGCCAGGAGTGGCGACGCGGCAGGCATGTGTGCCTGCGCCACGGGCGAAATCGGATAGGGCGATTAGGGGGAAGTACAAACGATAGTAATGGTAGTTCAGATAGAAAACGCGAGGGAAGCCGGTGCCCGTGGCCAGTTCTTCGTCCCAGCCTCCGTCGGGCCGCTGCGTATCCAGCAGATATTCGATGCCATGCTGCACGCTGATGCTATTGGTGTCGCCGCCGGCGATCAGGCCCATCAAGGCCCATGCCGTTTGGGACGGGGTACTTTCCGCCGGCACGAAATAGCCCTGGTCGTAGCTGGCGCAACTCTCGCCCCAACCTCCATCGGCGTTCTGGATGGAGCGCAGCCACTCGCCCGCGCGCAGGACGGGGGCTTCGCGGTCGTCGTATTGTGCGGCACGCAATCCGCGTAGCGCGAAGCAGGTGCCGTAAATATATGCGACACCCCAGCGGCCATACCAGCTTCCATCCGGCTGCTGGTTGCGAAGCAGAAAATCGACACCGCGCTTCACAGCCGGATGCGAACCAGACAAAGCGTGAGCGCCCAAAGCTTCCAGCACGCGGCCGGTGATATCGGGGCACGCGGGATCGAGCATGGCGTTGTGGTCCGCGAACGGGACGGCGTTGAGGAAATCCCAATTATTGTCCACGTCGAAGGCCGCCCAGCCGCCGTCGCTGCCTTGCATGTCGAGAATCCAGTCGATGGCACGCCGGTGGCAGGCTTGCTGGGCCGCCGCGTCCGTCGCGCTGGCCCGGCTGAGCGCCAACAGAATCATGGCGGTGTCGTCGATATCGGGATAGTGATCGTTACGGAAGAAGAAGCCCCAGCCGGAGGGTTCGGTTTTGGGACGCTTTACGGACCAGTCGCCTTGGACGCGGACTTCTTTGGAGAGTATCCAGTCGGCGGCACGCTGCGAAGAGCCGGACTCAAGTCCGGCGCCGGCTAAAGCCCGCCCTCCAAACTCACCCACGGCAAACGCGGCGATGGCGGTGTCCCAGATTGGGGAGAAACAGGGCTGGAAGAGGAAGCGCTCGCCATCGTCGATCATGAGGCGGTCGAACTGGTAGCGGGCTTCCCGGCTGGCGGGGTGATCCGGCGGATAGCCGAGTGCGTCGAACGCCATGATGGCGTACATCATGGGCGGATAGATGGCGCCCAAGCCGTCGGAGTTCTGGCAGCGCGCGAGCATCCATTCCTCGGCGGCTTTCAGCGCCTTGCGCCGCAGCGCGCGGGAGCCGTGTTTTTCCCAGAACTTCAGGAAACGGTCGGCGCTCAGGAAGAAGTTGCGCCAGGTGAAGAAGCCGCCGCCAGCGTCGAATCCCAGGCTGACTCCGGGCTTGTACAACTCGTCCAGATTGAATCCGGCGGGCACCGGGCGGCGCGGGTTGCTGGAGTGCACGATGGCCAGGGAAACCACAATCGCGCGCGTCCAGGCGGACATCTGGTAGATGAAATTGCCCGGCAGAAACATGACCTCCGGCGGGATGGAGGGGGTGTGCTCGCGCGGATACATGTCGAACAGGCTGAGGTTGATCTTGACGTAGCTGTTGGCCGCCTGGATGCCGCCCAGTTCCAGAATGCGGTCACGGGCGCCAGCCAGGCGGGAATCGTCGAGCGGCAAGCCCGCCACCTTGAGCGCGAAGTAAGCCTTGACGGTGGCGCTGATCTCCGACGGCCCCTTGGTGTAGATATTGAAGCCGCCATCCGAGAGTTGCCGCGCCAGAATCGAGCGCACCGCTTTATCGATGAAGGCGCGCGTAGGCGGATTCCAGACGCCGGCTTCCGGCGGATGCATCCAGAGTTGCAGCAGGATGTAGTCGGACTCGAGCGTGGTGTCGGCGGTGAGATCGGCGCACCAATAGCCCTCGGGGTCCTGCAATCCCAGGAGCCGGTCGGCGGCCCGGCTAGCGGCCCGCGCAACCGTCGAAGTCAAAGTTTCTTGTGCGAAAGCGGTTGATGTGCTCATCGTGCGGAAATCGTCGTCAATCCCGGAACCGCCCGAGTCAGCTCCGGTGGCAAGGAGAAGCGCACGTCTTCGTCGATCAACTCCACTTCTTCCAACCGGTGAAAGCCCTGGTCCCGCAGGAAGCCGACTAACTCCTCCACCAAATGTTCGGGTGCGGAGGCTCCCGCGGTAACCGCCACATTACGAACGCCGTTCAGCCAGGCGATATCGACTTCGCCGTAATCGTTAACCAAGTGAGCGCGCACGCCGGCGTTGGCGCTCACCTCGACCAGCCGCTTCGAATTGGAACTGTTCTGCGAGCCGACCACCAGCAGCAAGTCACAAAATTGGGCCACGCCTTTGACCGCCATCTGGCGGTTTTCGGTGGCGTAGCAAATGTCCTGGGCGGGAGGCCCCTCGATCAGCGGAAATCTTTCCTTCAGACGTACGATGATATCGCGCGTTTCATCCAGGCTGAGCGTGGTTTGGGTGAGATAGCGGACGCGCGTGGGGTCGGGCAATTGGAGCCGGTCTACATCCTCGACGGTTTCGACCAGATAGCTGGATTCGGGCGCCTCGCCGAGAGTACCGATGACTTCGTCGTGATGGCTGTGTCCGATCAGGAGGATGCTGTAGCCGTCGCGGGCGAAGCGCACAGCTTCCAGATGGACTTTCGTGACCAGCGGACAAGTGGCGTCGATGATCTCCAAGCGCCGCGCGGCAGCTTCGCGGCGCACTTCCGGGGCCACGCCATGCGCGCTAAAAATGGCGCGGGCGCCTGTGGGCACCTCGCCGAGCTCCTCCACGAAGATGGCGCCGGCCCCCCGTAACTCGTCCACCACGTGCTTGTTGTGCACGATTTCCTTGCGCACGTAGACCGGCGGACCGTAGAGATCGAGCGCGATCTTGACCACATCGATGGCCCGCACCACGCCAGCGCAGAATCCGCGCGGCTTCAGCAGATACACCTTTTTTTCCGAGCCGGGATTAGCGGCTATGGGTTTCAATGGCATGTGATGTACGGGCGGTGAATTTACCAATTATAACAGGAGCGATCTGGTGCAAACGGGCACATTCCATAGATTCTTCTAATGGGCTGAACGTTCCAGAGGTGGGCTAACAAATCGGCAATTTCGCAAAAGCCGGGGTGGGCGGCGCAAGAAGGCGATTTGGCCGCCGATGAACGCAGATGAACGCAGACAAAACGAAGACAAGTGTTTTGTTTTCAGTAGACATCGGGTTTGAATGGTAATGCGCGCATGCGTCGGGGGGTGCGGCTCTTCCGGATGTAACATTGTTACTTCAGCGTTCCCAAACTCTTCCACCTCAAGACGAGCGTAGCACGGTCGCGGAAACGGGTCGGAGAACCGATGATGGCCGAACTCTTGTTTTCAAGCAGTTGGCGGCGCGGCATGGGTTAAACTGGGCTCATGCTGGAATGGCTCCGTTTTGAGGCTGCCGGTCAATTCGCCTTGGGAGTGGTGGCGTCGGAAGCGGGTATCCGGGCGATTGAGCTGAATGCGGGGACCGAATTGCCGGGCCGCGAATGCGAATCGAACCCGCTGCTGCGGCAAGCCGTGGAGCAGTTGCGGGCTTACTTCGCCGGCGAATTGCGGGACTTCGATCTGACCCTGGATATGCAAGGCACCGAGTTCCAAAAGCGGGTGTGGGACGAACTGTTGAACATTCCCTACGGCGAGACGCGGAGCTACAGCTTTGTGGCGAACACTATCGGCGCGCCGAAGGCAGTGCGCGCGGTGGGGGCGGCCAATGGGCGGAACCCGATCCCAATTGTGGTGCCGTGCCATCGCGTGATTGGCGCGGGCGGGTCGTTGGTGGGGTATGGCGGCGGATTGCCGCTGAAGCGGTTCTTGCTGGATTTGGAGGCGCGGCATTCACATCTGTTTGGGTAGCTCAAAGAAGGACGAATGCCTGGAGACCGCATCAAGGTAGCGTTTGAGCTTAGAAAGGACGAAGACGGATATCCGCCGGCGGATATCGAACAGTTATGGGCGGAGCCGCTGGGTAACGTCCTCTTCAAGATCGACAACGTCCGGTTTTTCGTCAAGGGCATCAGTTGCGGGGATGTTGTTGAAGCGTTGGCAGATCCCGAAGGCGAACTGCGATACAAGTCGCTTGTCAGACCGTCTGGGCGGAGCACGCTGCGTGTGATCGTTTTCCGGGAAAGCCCGGATACGCGGCCGCTTACCGACCGCGTGGCCGATCTGAGGAGTCAATTAGTAAAGATTGGCTGTTGCACCGAACTCAGCCATATTCCGGGGCTGATTGCGTTGGATGCGGGATCTGCATCGACCCAAAAGGCGATTGAACTGCTCCATTCGGGTGCGAATGCGGAATTTTGGGACTACGAGGAAGCGGCGCTTCGGACGCGACCGGCAGGCAAATCCGACAGACAAGAAGGCTGATGGCTACTCGATGCGGACCGAGCCGGAGCCCGTGCGCACATCCACTAGCGCGCCGCCGCCTTTGACCTTCCCCTGAAGCTCGTGGCCGCCGACGGTGCCCTGTACGGTGATGGGGTGGTCCACGGACACGTGCCCGGAGCCTGTGTGCGCGTACAGATCGAACGCCGCGTCGGCGGGCAACCGCACGTTGACGCCGCCGGAGCCGGTTTGCGCTTCAAGCGGCCCCGCCGCTGTCTGCTCCAGACGCATGCTGCCGCTGCCCGTGTGCGCGCTGATCGGGCCGCGGATGGCGGATCCGTCGATGGAGCCGCTGCCGGTGTGCGCGTCCACTTTGCCCTGCACGGCATCGAGCTGGATGCGTCCGGAGCCGGTCTTGATGCGCACTTCGTCGTCCACGCGGGCGACCGTGACGGAACCGGAACCGGTTTCCAACTCCACAGGGCCATGGACACCCTCTACGCTCTCGCTGCCCGATCCGGTATGGGCGCGCAGGCGGGTCTGTTGGGGCACCACCAATTCGTAGCTGATGGAGATGTGGCGGCGCAGACGGTCGTCGAGCGGCATGCTGATGCGGATGCTGTTGCCGTTCTGGGAAATAGGGGGATTCGCCTCGATTTCATGGATGCGGGCTTCCTCTCCGCCGAAGAAATCGTCGTGCGCGCGAATCTCGGCGTGGATGCGCACGCTGGAGGTGTCGCCGGGGCGCACCTGGATGCGGCCGGAGCTGGTCTCGACGTTCAGATCGACCGCGCCGTTGACGGCGAGCGTGCGGTCGAAGGAGCCTTCCCGCTGGGCGGCGGCCGATTGCATAACCAGCCCGGCGAAGGCCAGCGCGGCGATGACGTGGGTGAATCTCATAGGTCCTCCTGTGCGAGAAAGATAGACGTCGCCGCGGGGGGAATGTTAGCTCGCGGTAGAGTAGGTGTTATGCGATTTCCGTTTCCGTTGGTCATCATTTGGGCAATAATGGCGAGTGGCGGCGCCAGCGCGGCAGATCCGCCGGCAGGGTGGGGACCGGTGCAATACCTGGTGGGCGATTGGACGGGGGAAGGCGGCGGCGGGCCGGGACAGGGCACCGGGTCCTTTTCGTTCCAGCCCGACGTGCAGGGCAAGATCCTGGTACGCAAGAACCGGTCCGAATATCCGGCTACCAAGGAACGCGCCGCCTTGGTGCATGACGATCTGACGGTGGTATACAGGGACGCGCCGGAGGAGGGTCTGCGCGCGATCTACTTCGATAGCGAGGGGCACACGATCCGATACGAGGTGCAAGCGGCGACCGATGGCAGCCAGGTCGTTTTCGTGAGCGGGGCGGAGCCGTCGGCCCCACGCTATCGGCTGACGTACACGCGGGTTGACCAGGGCCGGCTGAAGATCAAGTTCGAGATTGCGCCGCCAGGGAAGCCGGAGCAGTTCGCGACGTACATCGAGGCCGGCGCGCGCCGCGCGGCGAAGTAGGGGGGAATGCACAAGCTGCCGCGCACCGCGGCCCTGATCGCGATCGATCTGCAGAAGGCGATCGACCATCCGAGCTGGGGTGAGCGGAATAATCCCGAGGCGGAGACGAATGTCGCGGCGTTGCTAAGCGCGTGGCGGCGGACCGGACGGCCGGTGTATCACATTCGCCACGATTCCCGGGAGCCGGATTCGCACTATTGCCCTGGTCAGCCGGGACACGACTTCAAGCCGGAGACGCAGCCGGTGGAAGGGGAAACCGCGATCGGGAAGAGCACGAACAGCGCGTTCATCGGGACCGATCTGGAGTCCCGGTTGCGCGCGGGCGGCCAGACTGTGTTGGTGGTTGCCGGAGTCATCACCAATAACTCAGTGGAAGCTACAGTCAGGATGGCGGGAAATCTGGGCTTCGAAACCTATTTGGTGGAGGATGCGGCGTTCACGTTCGGCCGCCGGGACTGGCACGGGATATGGCGCACGGCGGATGAGGTGCATGCGATGAGCTTGGCAAATCTGGATGGGGAGTATTGTGCCGTGGTTGGGACGCGGGAGGTTTTGGAGGCGGTGGAAGCGTTGACTTAAGCTTCCTGCGAGCGCGCTATCGCACGAATTCCCAACGCGCGCCGCGGCCCCGGCCCGCCAGGCGAACGCGGCGCGCCTGTTTCAGTTCCGCGAGCACTTTCTTGATCAGTTGCGGACTGGCGGCCGGCAACTGCGCCGCCATGTCGGCCAGGGTGAACGGCTCCAACTGAGCGCGCACGGTCTGGCGGACCAGGTCGCTCTTGGCCGGCCGGGAGTCCACCGATTCGATTTGCCTCTGGAACTCCTGGTAAGCGTTGCGCAACATTCCGAGGAAATAGTTCCACCACGGAACGATCTCATTCTTGCCTTCGTGCCAGCCTTGTGAACACTGCTTGAGCACGCGATAGTAGTCGTCCTTGCTCTGTTCGATATGCCTTTCGAGGCTGATGTACCGGGCTGCTTGGAAGCCTTGGGACTGAAGGAGCAAAGAAGTTGCGAGCCGGGAAACGCGCCCATTGCCGTCGCGAAAAGGGTGGATACACGTGAAATCGAGAACGAAAGTGGCCACCAGCAGGAGCGGGGGGATGCGTTCGTCGTCGATGGCGCCGAGATACCTGCGGCACAACAGTTCCATGGCAGCGGGCGTCTTCCTGGCGGAGACCGGGACGAAGCGCAGAGTAGGCTCGCCGCTGGGCAGGATTTCGACGATCTGGTTATCGCGATTCTTCCATTCGCCGGCGTCTCCCGAAGATCCGCCTTGGGATAGCGCGTGCAGGCGGCGGGCAACGTCCGGAGTGAGGGCCACCCGGTTTTTGCGCGAGAAGATCCAATCGAGCGCGGCCCGATAGCCGGCCAACTCCTCTTCCGAGCGGTCGCGCGGCCTGGCCCGTCCAATCACCAGGGGGCGGAGGCGATTCGCGGCGACCGTGATACCCTCGATGCGATTCGACGATTCGACGCTTTGGACGATGGCCTGTTCCCGCAATACTTCCAGGACTTGGGGTTTTTGGCGGATCCAGAGGTCCTGCTTTCCGCGCGCTTCCATGCACGCGCCGAGCAGCCAGCCGGTCCCGATGGGGATCGGAAGGACGGCTAATTTGCGGGGGTCGAGTGTCAACATGTGCAGCCTCCTGTGATGGGGTAGTAGCTTAATAATAGCTTATTCGGCGGCGAGTAGCCAATTCGGTTGCGGGCAGTTCCCCGCAGCGCGTCGGGGCGGCGGAGAAAATCCGTCGAGCGGGTGATCGGAGAAACCTGGGTAGGGGCTCTCGGGCGCCTCAATCTGATGCGATGCCGGCGGGACTTCGGCTGTTGGGACTACCGCGCCGGGAAACCCGCGTGGCCCCGCACCTGCCGCGCCTGCCACAAATGCCGCCGCTCGTGCGCCGCGATCCCCGCAAGAGTGACGTACAAGTTCAGCTTGAGCGGTCCCCATCCCGGCACCGGCACCTTGACGCGCGCCAGATCCAACCCGTTGGCTTGTTCCAGTTGCAGCGCGAACTGCCCCTGCAAGTGCAGGAACGTGGGCAGCACCGCGGTGATAGGCTGCCCGTACGCGGGCGTGAATGAGCGCGGGGCCTTGGATTTGCGCTTGGGCGGCGGCTCCGTGTTGGCCAGTATCCATTTCCCCGGCCAGCCGTGTGTGAACGGACCGTGCCCCACCAGCCCGTGCGCGCGTGCCTCCACGAGAGCTTTTTCGAGCAGGTGCACGTAGCGGTCGCCGACCATATTCAGATGCAGCAGGCACTCCGCCATCGACCAACTGTGCGGGTCCGGACGCCAGTTGAATTGCGACTCCTTCAGCCCGTCGAGGAGTTCGGATGCTTCCGCTTTCAGCGCGGCGAATTGGCGGTCCAATTCGGCAAGTTCGGGAGTCAAGGTGGGTGTCGTCAACATATGTTCTATACCAAAACACGAGCGGGGCTGAAGCCCCACGGCGGTTAAAGCCCGCCCTCCACGTAAATTCCCGCGGTGCGCGCCGGCAGCCGCGCGTGAACCTGGCCGCCAGCGACGTGCAACTCCGGCGCCGCACCCAGGCGATCCGTGAGCCGCGCGCCATCCGCCAATCCCAGCGGAGAGAGATCGCAGTCCATGCCGGACGGCTGGGCGGCATTGTTCATCAGCACCACCACCGGACCCGCCGCTCCGGTGCGCGCATAGCCGTAAGTCTGATCGCTCACGCACAAGTTGAGCATCGTCCCGCGGCGTAGCGGCTCCATCTCGCCGCGCAGCCGGGCCAAGCGCCGCACGTGGTCCCAAATCGCCTGCTCTTCCGGCGTGCGGCCCGCCGCCGTAAACGCATTGCGCGGATCCTCCGGCCAGCCGCCCGGGAAATCGCGGCGGTTGTCCGGATCGTTGCCGCCCCGCATCCCGATCTCATCGCCGTAATAGATCATGGGAATACCGCGCGCGGTCATCAGGAACGTGAATGCCAAATCCAGGCCCGGCGCCGTGGCGCCCGTATCGCTCATGAAGCGCTCGACGTCGTGCAGCCCCAAGAAAGTCACCAGCAGGCCGGCATTCGGGTAGAGGTAGTCGTGGCCCGTCGTCAACGCCACCTCGCGCACCGGCTTGCCTTCGGCAAACGCGTGGCGGATGGCGAAGTAGGTGGGGAAATCGAAGACCGTGTCGACGCCCGAGTCCACGCCATCGAAACGCGCCTGGCCGCCCTGGAAAAACGACACCAGCGCGGGATCGCCGTCGAACATCTCGCCCACCACGCGCAGATCGGGGTATTCGCGCTTGATGGCCGCCATCCACTCGCGCCAGAAGCGCCGCGGCACATAAGGCAGGGTGTCTTGCCGGATGCCGTCCAGGCCGGCGATGCCGACCCACCAAAGGGTGTTCTGTATCAGGTAGCGGGCCACTTCCTCGTCGTCCTGGTTCAGGTCGGGAAGGATGTCGATGAACCAGCCATCGAGCGTCGGCGCGCGCATTTCGGCGGTGGCATGCGGGTCGATCAAAGTCCAGGTCTGCCAGGTATTGGCCAGGTGATGCGATTGGGTGCCGTGGAACCATGTGGGCGTCGGCGAATCTTGCACCCACGGATGATAAGGTCCGGTGTGATTGGCGACCTGGTCCTGAATCACCTTGATGCCTTGCCTGTGCGCGGCGTCCACTAATTCGCGGAATTGGGTCAGAGTGCCAAAGTGTTCCTCGACGCCGTAGAAGTCCACCGCGCCGTAGCCGTGGTAGTCGGTGATGCCCTCGCCGTTGTATCTCTCGCGCTCGTTCAACTGGTTGACGTTGTCGTACACCGGATTGATCCAGATAGCGGTCGCGCCCAGATCCTTGAGGTAGGGCAGGCGATCGACGATGCCCTGGAAGTCGCCGCCATGGTAGTAGCGCGGCTTCCGGCGGTCGAACAAGCCGCGCGATATAGCGGGGTCGTCGTTGGATGGATCGCCATTGGCGAAGCGATCCGGCATGATCAGGTAGACGATATCGTCGGGCGAGAAGCCTTGAAAGCGGCCAGCGCGGGGGAGCGGTTGCAGCACATCGAAGGGCGCGGTTGCCTCGCCGCCGGTTGTAGCGAGGCGCAGCGGGTGCGGGCCGGGTGTGGCACTCGGGGCGATCGATACATCCACGAACGCGTAAGTGCCGGCCGCGTTCACACGCGTGCGGCCGATTTCCAGGTCCGGACCGGCCGCCACGGCGCGCGCGCCTTCCAGGTGTTGTCCGCGAATCAGCAGGCGAACGGGATTGATGGAATGCCCGACCCACCAGTTGGGCGGCTCGACCTTGGTCACTTCGGGGGGTGCTTCGGGTGGGGCTGCGGCCAGTTGGGCCGCGGCGCAGAAGAGCAGCACCGCGAGTCTGGGGTTTGGCACAAGGCGATTGTAACCGAAGGTGGGAGAGGTCGACGCCGGATTAGTTGGCGTTACTCACGGAACGGATTCCGTGCCAGCACTTGCCCGTACTGCTGTCCGTCGTTCAAATCTTCCGTGTAGAGCACCTGCGCACCACCTGCCTCGGCGGCCGCGACGATCAGCGCGTCCCAGAAGGAAATCTGGTAACGCTCCTGGACGGCTAACGCCGCCAGGAGCAAATCCGCGTCGATAACGACCAAGGGAAGATTGAGCAAGCTCCGCACGATACGTCCGGCCACATCCTGGGCCATTCCCAGCTTGCGGGTTGCCACCGCGTAAAATTCCTGAACGACCTGGGTACTTACCACTGCCCGCCCAGAGCGCACCTGGACGCTGAATAACTCCGCGGCTTTGGCCTGCTTTCTGGGATTGCCGCCACCGTACAGGTACATCAGAACGTTGGTATCGAAGAACGCCCTAACGCCGCTCATAAATTTCTTCCCGGCGTATCGAACGCGGATCGCGGCTAAAGTATGGCCCTCGGGCGGCTATCGCCAGCAGTTCGTCGGCCGCGGCCCGCGTCCGCCGGTCGTCGGACAACGCCTCCTCCAACAGTTTGCGCACCAACGCATTCACGGTGCTGTTGCGCTGCGCCGCATGCACCTTGGCTTTCCGAATCAGATCGTCGGGAAGGCTTAGAGTGATATTGCGTGCCGCCATGGTTTCAGCGTAACACACAAATGTGTGGACGATGCCGGACTACTTCTTGCGGGATGCGGGCGGCACGATCCCGTTTGCGCGGTAATAGGCGACCAAGAGGCCGTAATGCTCTCCGGTGTGCTCGACGACCGAGAGCCAGGGCTCCACGGACTTGTGAAAGCTTTCCGGCGGGCGGGATTTCAAAGTGGCCGTGGCATCCGCGATGGATTTCTCCAGCAGCGCCACCGCCTGTTCCTTACTCTTGTAATTGGCCGGATCGAGCTCGTCCCATTTGACTTTTTCGCCGCGGCCAAATTTGGCGGCGAAGACGTTGCCGGAGGCGATGTGCACGATGACCGCGCCGAAAGTACGCATCTCCGGGCGGAGCTTGTAATCGTATTTGTCCGCCGGGAAGTCTTTGGCCATATCCAGCACATTGCGATTGACGTTGGCGAAAGCCTCGGCGATCTCGGTGGCCGGCGATTCCGGCTTTTGGGCGGAGAGTCCCGCGGCCAACGCCGCCAGGGCAGCGACCCTCATGTAACCTGCTAATCTAGGCATAGTGGTTACAGAATATCATGGCCCGGGTAACCTGTCAAAGCTCATTGAACGGTTACCTGTAAAATTTATCGGTGGGCGGCTTTGCCTGGATTTCGTGAACACCGTGGGCGGGCGCGATCGGGCTGGCGCCCCGATTCGGGACAAGCTCGCCAGCTACGAAGACCTGCTGGCTTGGAGCGTGCTAGCCGGCATGGATCGACGGAGCGCGGGCGTTTTGGCCCGGCTGGCCGCACGCGAGGCGCCGGAGGCGGCCAACACCCTGGCGCGGGCCAGCCGGCTGCGCGAAGCGCTGTACCGCATTTTCAAGTGCGCGATCGAAGGCCAGCAGGCGCCGGAAGCCGATGCCGATGCCTTGCGCGAGGAATTATCCATCGCCAGAGCGCGCCAGCGGTTGAGCACCCACGCCGGCGGCTTTGTGTGGACCTTCCAGGAACGGCCTGTGGCGTTGGACAGTATCCTATGGCCCATACCGCTCTCGGCGGCCGACTTGCTGACATCGGGCGATTTGGCCAGGCTGGGGCAGTGCGGCGGCGCGGACTGCGGATGGCTGTTCCTGGACACCAGCCGCAATCATCGCCGGCAGTGGTGCGACATGCGGGATTGCGGAAACCGGGCGAAGGTGAAGAGGTTCCGGACCAAGCGCGCCAATCCGGCGGCGTGACGCGATTTGAACGTCGCGCCTGTTTTGTTGTACACTGGAAAGTTAGTCCACAAGCTCCGACGCACTTGGTGTGTCCGGGCGCGAAATTCAGAGGTTATCCATGCAAGCAATCATTGAGACCGGCGGAAAACAGTACCGCGTCGCCCCTGGCGATGTGGTCCGGGTGGAAACGTTGGAAGGCGAAGTCGGTTCCGAAGTCGAGCTGCCCTTGCGGGCGGTGTTCAAGGAAGAGGGTCAACTGGTGGCCGGCCCGGACCTGGGGCAGGCTACGGTCAAAGGCACCATTGTCGGCAGCGGCCGGGGAAAAAAGGTGCTGGTCTTCAAGTTCAAGCGCAAGAAACAGTACAAGCGCACGATAGGGCATCGCCAGAACTTCACGGAAGTGAAGGTGGGCGACATTCTGGTTTAGGTGAAGCATGGCGCATAAAAAAGGATTAGGCAGTTCCAAGAACGGGCGCGATTCCAACGCGCAGCGGCTGGGCGTGAAGGTCTTCGGCGGGCAATTGGTGCCGGGCGGGTCGATCATTGTCCGCCAGCGGGGCACTAAACTCAAACCCGGCGACAACGTCGGCTGGGGCAAGGACGACACGCTGTTCGCCAAGGTGACCGGCGTAGTCGAGTTCCGCGATCGCGGCCGGCAAGGCCGATTTGTCAGCGTCAAAGCGGTAGCATAGCCGAAGGGCGACCGTACCGAGCCGCGACCGTCAGGGAGCGGTCCCCCCATGTTCATAGATGAAGCTCGCATCCTGGTGAAGGCCGGGGATGGCGGCAACGGCTGCCTGGCCTTTCGCCGCGAGAAGTATGTCCCGCGCGGCGGTCCCAGCGGCGGCGATGGCGGACGCGGCGGCGATATCTTCCTGGTTTCCACCGAACACCAAAACACGCTCATCCAATTTCGTTTTAATCCCGAGCACAAGGCGCAGCGCGGCCGGCATGGCGAGGGCAGCGATCGCACCGGAGCCGAGGGCTATTCGATCGACCTGAAGGTTCCCGTCGGCACCGTGGTCTACGACGAAGCGAACGGCGAGCGGCTGCACGATTTCACGGCCTCTGGCGAACGTTTCCTGGTGGCGCGCGGCGGGCGCGGCGGCAAGGGCAACGCGCGGTTTGCGACGTCCACGCACCAGGCGCCCACGGAGCACACGCCCGGTCAGCCCGGCCAGGAGCGGCGTCTGCGCCTGGAACTCAAGCTGCTGGCCGATGTGGGACTCGTAGGGTTCCCCAACGCGGGCAAATCCACGCTGATTTCGCGCATTTCCGCGGCGCGTCCCAAGATCGCCGACTATCCTTTCACCACGCTGGAGCCGCAACTGGGGGTTGTCTCGCTGGACGACTTCCGCAGCTTCGTGGTGGCGGACATTCCGGGGCTGATCGAAGGCGCGCACCTGGGGCATGGGCTGGGTGTTCAGTTCCTGCGGCATATCGAACGCACGCGGCTGCTGGCGCATTTGGTGGATGTGTCGGACTCGACCGGCCGCGAGCCGGCGCACGATTTTGAGACGGTGATGGCGGAATTAGCCAGCTTCAGCGAAGGTCTGGTGGCCAAGCCCATGATCGTGGTGGCGACCAAGATGGACGCCGCGCAGGGTCCGGAGCGCGTGGAGTCGCTGCGACGGATCGCGGCTGAGCGCGGGTTGGCGTTCTTCGAGATATCGAGTGTTACCGGGCAGGGGATCGACGATCTGCGGTATGCGATGGCGGAGCGGGTGCTGGCGCCGAAGCAGCCCGAGTAACCAGCGGGATCAACTGAATCCGCGGTGCCAGCGACACCAAGTCGATCCAGGCTTGGATGGAATCGAGCAGAGCAACCGCCTCCGACACCTGTTCCGCTTCGGGACGGCAGAGTTGGTAGCCGTGGAATAAGGGATTGCGAATTTCCCTGTAGAATTGTTGGGTTGTCGCCCATAGGCGAGGGTCGCAGCGTTCCAGTGCATACTCCCGGTCCAGAACAGCGGGCAGACGGTTGTAAAAAACATCGGCGGTTCCCTGTCCGTGCAACCGAAACGGGTCTTCCATCTTCTGCGCAAGCTCATCCGTAAGAAGGCCTCGCGCCGTGGCTTCCCACTTAGCTGCGGCACTGACGCATGCCTCGACACCGAGGGTCGCTCTCTGCAGAAAGTACGTGAGGAGGTTTTTGGGCAGGCCCTTCCAGATCAAGAACGGCGTCTCGACTGGATCGCGCATGTTCAATAACTTCTTGCGGAACTCGTCATCGGCGAGTAGGGCTTTGTGAGTTTCGAATTCTTCCTGGATGTTAACAATCGGAATATTTTCGACGGCGAGTCCGAACAGCTTAGGCTCAGGTTCCACGTACTTGTTCCTCTCGCTACCAGTATCCCAGCATTCAACGGCTTTCACGTAGCGATTGGAATTCCACAACGCTCAATCAAACAAAAAGGCCCCACCAGCAGTGATGCCGACCGGCCACCGCCCCCGTGCTATCCTCGTGTCAGGGAAGGCGGCGTAATCGTGCATGCCGCTCGCGAGCGGCCCAACTCAAGAAAAGAATACTGCCACATAGTATGTTACGCGAAATTGGGTTCGTTTGCTCAGTTTTATTTAAGTGCAGATTCGGCCCAAAGGAATGCAAGCCCGGCGGGGCGCGGGAACCGGCACGCCGCCGTCCCCACCGCAGGTATTGGAGTGAGGCTAAGGTTTCAGCGAAAACACCGTGCCGCCGCCATTGGTTCCGCCGCCATTGGTCGTACCATAGAGCACGCCATCTTTGCCGATTACCACGTTTGCGTAAGGACCGCCCCCATTAGCGGCGTTCACGTAACTGTGGAGCGTTGTTTCAGACCTGTCGGCGCCCGCCGATCCAGGTGGTGTCAGCGAGTATACCTCGCCGTACCGGTTCGGTGCTCCGCCACAGTCGGTCGTACCGTAAAGTACCCCGTTGTTCGCCACCGCCACACCGGCGTACGCAGTGTCCCCATTGCTGCAACGGCCGTTTGTGTTGAAGCTGTAGAGCACGGCTTCGCTCCAATCGCTGCCCGGAGACGTGGGCGGCGACAAAGAGAACACCGCGCCGCAACCACCTACCCCCGTTGCGGAGCACTCGCCGGATCCGCCGCCCTGGGTAGTCCCGTAGAGCACGCCGTCGCTGCCCATCACCACGGCGTCGGAGGGGTTCGCTCCGTCCCCAAACGGGCCCTTGAAGTTGTATAACACCGACTCGGTCCACGTGGCGCCCTTCGATTTGGGCGGCGTCAGTGAGAACACCGTGCCAAAGCCGCCGAAGCCGCCGGTTCCGCCAAGTAGCTGGTGCCGTAAAGCACCCCGCCACTGCTCATAAGGCTTGCGACCGGAACGTTCGGGCCCTTGCTGCTGAACTCGTGCAGGATCTCGAAACTCCACGAGCCGCCAGTGGCCGGCGGGGTCATCGAGAATGCGGTGCCGCAACCTAGAGATCCGGGGGAACTGGGGCAGAGGTGGGTCCCGCCGTTCTGAGCGGTTCCATAGAGCACGCCATTATTTGCAACCATCACGCCGTTCGGATAGGATCCATCGGCGGCGCCGGTGAAGCTATGAAGTACTGTTTCCGTCCAAGCGCCGCCAGTCGAGGCCGGGGGCGTCAGAGAGAACACCACGCCGCATCCTGTGATTCCCTGGTCGGTACAGGGGCCGCTTCCGCCGAACATTGTGGCGCCATAGAGCACGCCGTCATTACCGATCGCCAGACCTGCGTAAACAACGCCCCCGTCGGCTCCGCCAGTAAAGTTGTACAGCACGGTTTCCGTCCACGTTTCTCCAGCGGATGCGGGCGGTCTCAAAGAGAATACTGTGCCGCAGCCTTGTGTCTCGAACACGCAGGATGGGCCGTTCCCCCCGTACTCCGTGGTGCCGTAGAGCACGCCACCCTTGCCGGCGACTACTGGCCCGAATGGCAACTCTCCGTCATTAGGCGCGCCAGCGAAGGTGTGGAGGACTTTATAATCGGCCGCGGCGGCATAACCCGGCGACACCACACACAGCAGAAAGACGACCCACTGAGTGACTCTGTGCATTGTGTAACCTTCCTGATCGAGATTATACCCTAGCGAGAGCACGGATATCAAGGGTGTCAGCCCGACCCTCTCGATCATTCCCGCCCCGAGCCTTCGAGCATCCGCACCAGGGCATCCTCACACGCGGCGCAAAGCGGCGGAAGGTCCACCTGCACGATGTCCCAAAGCCGGTCCTCCCGGATGATGTCGTACTCATGGCGCAAGCGGTTGCCGAGAGCCCTGATCTGCTGCCACGGCGGACCCGGCGCCAGAACTGGCGCCAGATCGCCCAGCTTCGCCGCCGCTTCCGCGATCCGTTCGAGGCACCGCTCCACCGCATCGTAGGTTTTCGCGTCCTCTCGAAACCCCCTCAGGTCCATACCTGCGACATAACGTTGAATCGCTCGTGCGTTCTCCACGATGTCTTCGAGGCGGCGGGCTGGCTTGTCAGAAGGCAATGGCGCGGTCCCGGTCGATCTCTGTCTGAAAACGTTTCTTGCGCACCGGCTCCTCAACCACGTCCACCTTGCAGCCCAGTATGCCTGACAGGCGCCCTTCGAGTTCGCCCAAGCGGGTGAAGTAGTCAAGACCGGGCGCCGAGAAACCGTCACCGAGACGTACCGCCAAATCGACGTCGCCGGCGGCATCCTCCCCACGCGCCACCGAGCCGAACAGGGATACGCTCTCGACGCCGGCCGTGCGAAGCTCTTGTTCATGCGCCTTCAGGGCGGCTATCACATGGTCGCGCTCCATGAAACCAATCTTGCATAAATGCTACGTACAGGCAACCGTCCCTGCAAAGGCCCAAAGCTATCGGGAGCATTTCGCCAGGTACGCGCGGACTTGCGGAGGCGCAATGATCCAAACCGGCGTGCAAAGTTGGTGGAGTTGACCGGAGCGGATTTAAATCATATAATTATTTGTTTACAGCACGACTGGAGGAACCATGCTTGACACCCGTGAAATCCACCCCCTGACCGACTTTTTGCGCAATCACAAGGCACACGTTAGCCGGCTGAAGGAAACCCATGCGCCGGAAGTGCTGACGGTCAACGGCAAGGCGGAAATCGTCATACAGGAAGCGCAGAGTTACCAACGGATGATCGAGCGCCTGCAGCACATGGAAACCCTTGCGGCCATTCAGGAAGGAATGGCGAGCGCCGAGCGAGGCGAACTGAAGCCCGCCGCCCAAGTCTTAGACGAGATGCGGGCCAAATATGGCTTATCGCGTTAGTCTCTCGGCTCCCGCCGAGGACGACGCTTACGCGGCCTTCGAGCGGATCCGCGGGGCCGCGCCGACGCAGGCCGAGCAATGGCTTGTGCGTCTGTTCGCGGCGATTGACACCCTCAGCCGGAATCCGGCCCGCTGCCCGGTCACATCTGAAGCGGAGGAGCTTGGCTTTTCCGCCCGTCATCTGCTTTACGGCAAGGGCAGGGGACTCTATCGCATCATATTCGATATCCGGGAGAAGGAGTTGCACGTGGGTGTGCGACACCGACGGGGCAATTTGCCCCGGTTTCTTTTTTGTGGTTCTTTTCTGAGTGCTGTAATGCACTCAGAGAGGAGGCCCCCTATGCCCGATACCTTGCCCGCTTTAGAAGCCCGACGCTCTGAGATCCTGCGCCAGATCGGCACACTCGGCGATTTGCGCCCGGGTTCCATCTGCGCCGTGGTGCGCCGCTGCGGAAAGCCCACCTGCCACTGCGCCAAGCTCAACGACTCCGGTCACGATCCGCAACTGCGTCTTACATGCAGGCTCATGGCAAAACCGTAGCTGAATCCTTTCCTTCGCCTGCCGCCTTCCGCAAGGCCCAAGCCGAGGTCCACGAGTACCAGCGCTTTCAGAGTTTGTGCGCGCAATTGGTCGAGATCAGCGAGAGGATCTGCCGTTTGCGCCCGGTCGAAAAACAAGCCGAGAATTGGAGCGCCGAGGAAAAAAAAACGCTGTTACGATCCATCAGGAGGTCCACCGGGAAATAGACGCGCTGCTGCCGGTGGTCTTCGCCGAGCGGCGTAAGACCGGCGCGTTGGACATAGAAGCCGTGGAGTTAGCGTTGCGCAGCGCTCTACACGCAGCCGGGGCGGCCGGCTTGAGTGAACTCCTCCGGGATGCCGGACCCATGCCGGCCAGCGTGCCCTGTCCTTGCGGAGGCAAAGCGCGCTACAAGGACCGGCGGCCCAAACCCATCATCACCGTACTGGGGGCAGCCACGATGCGGCGCCCTTATTACTGGTGCGCCCGCTGCCGCCAGGGCCAATTCGGGATGGCGCCGCGCTCAGCGGAATCCTTTCCGCCAGTGCCGATATGCCGCGATCCACTCGGCGCCCTTCGGCGGAGGCGACGGCAGCGCCAGATCGAGGACCGGGATTTTCTGGCGCTTCGCGCCTCTCTTGCACACCGCGACAATGTCGTCAGCATCGGTCATGTCGATTACCACGCTCGCGGCTGCCGAAATCAGCGGGCGCGTGTGCAGGGGCATCGAGCTGGACGAAAAGTACGGTCGCCACCGTTGTTCTCCGCCCGCAAGGTCCGACGGGCAGAAAATGTTTTCAGAAAAAGGTTAGCTGTTTTCTTGTCGGAAAGTCCTTTAAGAACATCTTTTCAGGAAAACTTTGGCAAAAACGCTTGACAAGCCCTCCCTCCTTGGCGTAAAGTGTACGAATCGGGGTTTATCTGCCACCAATCGTGAGCGTGCCAGGAGGTACTGGCAGAAGCACGGCCTCAGCCGGCAGAAGCGATCGCGCCCTTGCGATCCTCCAACATCTGCGCTCGTGGCCCTTCATCCTGTTAAGCCTGTTGTTCCTCGGATCCGGATACGATCAACTGCGGCACACAGCCCCCTTAGTTAATGGACTGCGCGTCTATGTGTGGCTCCCGCCAGGTTCGGAACCATACATCTTCTGGTTGCTGACCGCTGCGGAGCTGGGGATCGGCCTCCTAGTGCTCGTTCCAGCCCTGCGCCACTTCTCCGTTGGGGGGCGTGCGCGCTCCTCCTGGTGCTAGGACTGCTGGAGATTGGCAACTTATTAAATGTGGGGCCGATAATGTGCGGAGCCCGATTTTCCATTCTGATCCGCCCGCCGTCCTGGATGAATGTTGTCTTTTTGGTTGCCGTCGGCCTGTTCTTCATGACGTTCGCGAAAGGGCCACACCGGCGTGCCTTAAACCTGGCCCACGAAACCAATTCGCCGTTCGGGAAGGAGTTCCACAAATGTTGAAAACGAAATCTCTGAGAGTTTGCCTGTTTCGGGCCGCAACTGCGGCTTTGGCCCTTATTGCGATGGGCTCGTCGGCGCTCAGGCCATCGTTCGCCGCGCGACCAACTATAAGGACAACATGTTCATCCATCGGCTGCCCAGGCGGAGAGGTCGGTTGCGGATGGATAGAGTATCCGGACGGGACAAGGACCGCCTGTTACGAGGACTGATTCAACAAACCCATGCTACGAGTTTCGGAGGCCGCCCGAATTGACGGCCTTCCATATGGAGGTTAGCTTATGTTTGAGTCGTTTCGGTTTCGACCTAATTTCTTACGCGTCGCTCTGGCGGCCTTGGCGTTAGTCACGTCAGGGCTGACAGTCGGGGGGCGTAAGGTCACTGCTGCGTCTCCCAGGGAAGAACCCACCTGCTCTGGTGTTGGGTGTTTGGGAGGCTATATCCTTTGCGCAACCTGGACTACTTCCGACGGCACAAAGGTAACTTGCCTTACTTATCATTAAAGGAGTATCCAAAAATGGAGAATATGTTATGTTCGCGCGCCCTAACGCTGCTTAGGATCGCGTTAGCCACAACGGTCGCCCTTGCGGCGCTGCCGGTCGCCCAGAGCCTCATCAGGGCCGAGGAGCCCGAGACGTGCACCAGCGGCCAAACCAAGTGCGATGGCGGAGGCAGTTCCTGCAAGACCATAACCGTGAACGGTGTGCAGGTAACATGTTACAAGTCAGGCGGCTAGCGCAGCGGGCGTAGCACTCCGGCCCTCGGCTGCATACCCGGTAGTTGCGCCCCTGAAGAGAAGCGCAATAGCCGAAAAATCACATGGATCGGACCTACATCGGGCGAGTGCTGTTCGCCGTGGCGGCCCTACTCGCCGATTCCTCCGCGTGCCGCGGGCCGGCGACCCGCGGGCAGTCGACGACTGAACGCGTGTCTTACAGTCCCGAATTTCACGTGAGGTCACAGGCGACTTCCCGCCGGGTTTTCAAGCAGTGGCGGCTTCGTAAGCTGTGGCAGGTTCCGGAAGTGAGCGCGACCGCTTTGGCTGACCTTGAGGCCGGGCCAGATGGCGAAATTTACGCGCTGGATCGCGGCACCGGTTGCTTGGCGCGGGTTGACCAAGCCGGAGCCCAGACCCTCTGCGCGGAATCGGCGGGCCCCCAGCACCTTCGGCTCGCCACAGCGCAGTTCAATGTCGACGACCAGAGTGTCCTCATTCTCGGGGCGTCAAACCGTCTGTGGAAGTGGATCCCCGGGTCTGCGGCGTCCCAGGTGCGAATGATCAAGGATCTGACGCGCTTCGTGATCGACCGGGACCGCGTAATCTATTTTCCACTCCCCCCGCCGAATGACAACTCCGCGTACCGATGGTTCGATCCGACCGACGGTGCGAGCGGAATTCGGAACGGAAGCACTCCGATTCTGACGCACGAAACCCAGCACCAGTTCGCCGTTCTCGGCAAGATCGTAGCCGATAGGTCGCGGCATGTTGTCTACCACGTCTCGGACCGGGCGGGGCTGCTGGTGCTGCTCAGCGACTCGGGCCAGGACGTCGAACTGCTTCTCGCCCGCAGCACGATCGACAACACTCCCCTGCCAGAGTTGGAGCGCCGGACAGTAGGCGAAGCGATTGTCACCAGCATGCCCTACGGCCAGCCGGTGGTGGCGGTCGGGCTGGCGTTCGACCACGGCGCTCTGTGGGTCCTGACGCTTGCCCCGACAGGACCAAAGACTTTTCAGCACGTGGTTGACCTCTACGACGGGCAAACCGGAGACTACAGGTATTCGTATATGCTTCCATTCAAGAGCCATGGGATGGCCGCGCGGTCCGGTGTGATCTATTTTATTGCCGACGACAACGTTCAGGCATGGCGGTCGCAGTGAGTACCCGCCTGAAACTCCTTGGCGGCGCATACCCTACGCTGTGCGTCGCGCTGCCGCTGGTCGTCGCGGGCCGATCAACGCTCGCCCAATCGAACCTGTCCATCAGGGGTACGGTCGTCGAGGTCGGCTCGGGATTGGGCGTAGGCGGGGCGCTCGTCCAAGCCCAATCACGGGGCCCGAGCGCGGCCAACGCGAACACCGCGAAAACAGACGCACTGGGAGGGTTTCACCTTGACGACTTGGCACCCGGCGACTATGAAGTCACGTACCGGAAGGCGGGCTTCGAAACGCCCAGCGGCGAGAAAACCGGGGAGGCCGCCATCACCCTGGCCACTGGTATGCCAACGCCCGATCTTCACTTGCACCTCTTGCAGTTGGGCTTTCTCGAGGGACATGTCTACGACGCGCTGGGCGATCCGGTCGCCGGAGCAGGCGTGGAATTGGTTGTTCCGCCGCGCGGGACATCCCGTGTTGTGCGCACGGACGTTAAGGGCCATTTTGCGTTCGAGGAGTTGCGCCCCGGCATCTACCTGCTGTGGGCGGATGATGCCTCGTTGTTGGGGCACGCCAGCAGGTACTGGGAAGTCAACCATCTCTCGGCGCCCGCTTATTTCCCGGGAGTTTCGGACCGTGCGCAAGCTGTTCCCATCGTGCTCAGGCCCGGCAGCGGGCGCGCTGGGTGCGATATCCATCTTCCTAGGTCTGGAGAACATTCCATTACAGGCGTCGTCGACGACGCTGGGGGCGTGCCCGCATCTGGCGCCACGCTTCAACTCAAATTGGCGGACGGCGTCTACATGCTGCAATCCTCGGCGGAGAAACAGATCCTGTCTGGCGAGGACGGTGCCTTCACTTTTATGAACGTGCCGTCCGGCCGATGGCAGGTGGTAGCCGAATCCGCCCAGGGCGGCCGCCCTCTTAGAGGATATTTTTCCGCTGTGGTGACGGACAAAGACCTCGACGGCGTCAGGATCGATCTCTGGCAACCCTTCACACTGGAAGGTGAGGTGCAGTGGAACGGCGACGTTAGGCCAGGCCCCCCCCCGCGGATTGCGCGGGTCCGGGCGATTCCGCTCGATCGCCCCCAAGATCAAACCGGGCTTGCCACGCCGGAAACGAGTGGCCGGTTCAGAATCAACGGGATCTACGAAGGCTATTATAGGATTGCTGCCCCGCTTTCAACCGCTCGCTATTACCTGCAGGCCGTGCTCCTGGGAGATCGCGAGGTAACCAACGCGAGCGTGTATCTCTCCGCGAGTTCTCCGCCAATTCGGCTGATATACAGTACCGGGGGCGGCATCCTGCGCGGCACGGTACAAGACGGCGAAGGGGCCTCCGTAGTTCTATTGCCGAGGGATACCGAATATGGGAGCTTTAGGGCGGTGCGGTTCACAGAATGCGATACTGCGGGCCGGTTCGAGCTTGACAGCCTTCGGCCCGGAGACTACTACGCCCTTGCCGTGAGGGGCCTGGATAAGGAGGCTTTAGCGGACCCCTCCCTGGTGCCCGACATAGCCAAGCTCGACCGCGCAGAGCCTATACGCGTGGAGCCGGCCACAATCGCAGTCCGGAATCTGCAGATCGTTTCCTGGCATGACCGTTGAGTCTGGCCCCACCGATCCCGAGCCGGCCTTTGAACTGAAATGCTCCGCAATTATGCCCCGCTCGAACGAATCGCATCCCTCAAGGGGGACGCCCATTTCGTCGCGCGCGCGTTACGCCGAAACCCTGGATTTGCAGTCGTCGCGCTGCTGTCGGCCGCGCTTGGTATCGGCGTGAACTCCGCTATCTTCGCGCTTTTCCAGGCGTTCGTACTCGATACCCTACCGATGTCCGGCGCGGGCCGGGTTGCAGCCGTCGATACGTCCGGAGGGATGGCCGGGGGCTATTCCAATCTTCACGGCTACGCAGCATTCCGGGAAATCGCCGCCAAAAGCGATCTGTTCGAGGCGGCTACAGCCCAGGCCGCACGAATATTCGACCTGCAGACGCCTTCGCTGGCGCGACGTGTCGACGGCCTTCTCGTGAGCGGGTCGTATTTTTCGTTTCTGGGAGCGACGCCGCTTCTGGGACGTCTGCTAACCGAGCAGGACGACGCCCAGGGATCCGACCCGGTATGCGTCATCGGTTACCGCTTATGGAGCGAGGTCTTCCATGGCGACCCGACTATTGTCGGCCGATCCATACGGGTCGATGGCAGAAGTCTGGAAGTGATCGGCGTCACGCGCCCTGAATTCACCGGCCTCGGCCTGCAAGACCCGCCGGACATGGAGGTCCCCACCGCAAACGGAGAGTATCTGTCCGGAATGCGCCGCGATCGACCGGGCGTGAAATGGCTCGCGATCCTCGTCCTTTTGAAGAGGGGCATTACCGCGGGGGCTGCCTCCGTGCAGCTTACTGAACTGGCGGCGCAGCTCGAGCCAGCGGTCCCGCGCAGCCAACTGCCGGCCTATCGCGTGGTGATGGCGCCTCGCGGCCTGGACCCTTGGGGAAGCCGGCTGGGCCGACCCGCTGCGGTACTGCTGTGCGCCGTCCTGACCGTTCTTGTCATCGCATGCCTCAATCTCACGAATCTTTTCCTTGCTCGAGCACAGGATCGTGAACGCGAGATCGCACTACGGCTGGCCCTGGGGTCGACGAAGGCCGGCATCTTCCGCGTGTTCCTTCTCGAAAGCGCGGCCATAGTCGCAGCCGGCTGCGCGATCGGCTGGCTCGTCTCGCAACTTCTCACCGGCGCCCTGGTCGCGGAATTCAACAAGGGTAAAGCCGCGGGCCTGATCGCGATTTCAAACCACTGGCAGGTGCTCCTTTTTGCGGCCTCGCTCGGCGCAGCTATGAGCCTGGTCCTGGCATCTGGCCCCGCATGGCTGGCCTCCGGAGCTATGCCAATCGTGTCCCTAAGAGGATCCCAGCCCGGCGCCTTAATCGCCTCGGCCGGCGCGCGCCTTCGGCGGGGCCTCTTATTTGTCCAGATTACCCTGACCATGGTGCTCGTCATGGCGGCCGGAACATTCGGGCGATCGCTTCGCAACCTTCGCCTGATCGACGTCGGAACCAATCCCGACACTCTGATACTGATACGAATGACCCTGGCAGCGGGCGGCCAACCGCTGTCTCCGCCCGGCTTCCTGGACGATCTGCTAGCGAGAGTTCGGCAGATGCCCTCCGTCCGGTCGGCGGCCTATGGCACAGGAGGCGTCATCTCCGGCGCTCAATTCTCCGGCCCAGTGCAAATCCCCGGCGACCAGCTCGGCTCTGGCCGGAGGCGGGAAGCATTCAACTCCTACGTCGGCCCGGGCTATTTCTACACCGTCGGCATACCGGTTCTTGCAGGCCGGGAGTTCAACGATGCGGACAATCGGGTGAGCCCCTCCGTGGCCGTCGTCAATCAGGCGTTCGCCAATACCTACTTCCCCGGCGGCAACCCGCTCGGCAGATCGTTCTCCGTGCCCGGCGCGGACACCACACCGGCCGTGATCGTGGGCGTGGTACGCAATATGCCGTATTTTCAACTTCGCGACACGCAGTCCGCAAGCGTCTTTCGGCCTATGAGGCAAGGGCCGGACTCGTGGGCGCGCCTGATTGTCCGCAGCGCGGGCGAGCCGCCGGCTATTGGCCGGGACGTTCGAAGCCTCATCCACGCGCTTGCCCCTCGATTGCCGATCGACCAGGTTGAAACTCTGGCGAACTCCCGGGACGCGGCTATCGCCCGCGAACGCATGCTGGCGGTGGTCTCGGCCCTATTTGCGCTGCTGGCGTTAGTCCTAGCGGCGGCGGGAGCTTATGGGCTGACGGCGTATTCGGTCGCGAGGCGAACGCTCGAAATCGGCGTCCGGGTGGCGCTTGGCGCGCAACCCTTCGACGTAATCTGGCTTTTCGTCCGGGAAAATCTAAGGCTAATCGTCGCGGGACTCCTTGCCGGACTTCTCATAGCTCTGGCCGCCGCGCGTTCCATTCGAAGCCTTCTTTATGGCGTTCCCTCCACTGACTGGGCATCCTTGGCGTTGGCGGGCTTGGCTTTAGTCGTCGTCAGCCTAACCGCGACCCTGATCCCCCTCCTCCGCAGCCTCGCCCTTGACCCGGCTCGGGCGCTGCGCGACGAATAGCAGGCTGTGAGCCAAGAAAAGCCGCGGCTTCCATGGTGGACGGCCCGTACTCGGAGCCACGTCCCGAGCGCCTCAGGGCGCTCGCGTCTCGGTGGGGGAGCCGCGCCTTGCTGAGTCTCACGCTCACTTATCCACCCTCACTTCCCCGATCTCCCCCTTGGCGTACCGTGCCCGCAGCACCTTCTTGTCCAGCTTTCCCACACTGGTCTTGGGCACCTCCTCAATGAACGCCCAGCGCTCCGGCAGCCACCAGCGGGCCACGCGCGCGGCCAGGAAATCGCGGAGCTGTGCCAGCGTCGTAGCCGCCCCCGGCTTCATTACCACGCATGCCAGCGGACGATGAATTGCCATGCGCGATGGCGGACGGGGTGTTGTCGCCTCGTTAAAGGTCGAGGTTGTCGAAGTAGTCCTGATCCAGCCGCTTTAGCGTGTAACTTTTTCTAGGTATAGGTGCAACTCCGACGTTGTGGTCGATCATCAGTTCGGCAAGCTGTTTGCCGCCGATCAGGACGATCTTCTGAGGAATCTTTCTCACGTATTCCTGAGCGTCCTTCGAAAACTGTGCCGTGGTAATCATGACGCCCTTGTTGCCGTGGTGTGCCGCCATGCCGCCGCAAAATCCCATTACCCTCGGGGCTTCCTACGTTGTCCTGCCAGCGCTTTGCTTGAATGTAGACGATATCCAGACCCAGCTTGTCCTGCTTGATCGTCCCGTCTATTCCGCCATCGCCCGATTTGCCCACCACCTGCCCCGCGTCTTCCAGAGCGCCGCCGTATCCCATGGCCACCAGGACCTCGACTACGACCCGCTCGAATGCCTTTGGGCTGATCTTCTTCACCGCTTCCAACACATCGTGCGCCAACGCGTCGCGAAGATCCGAGTAGCTCCGTTCGATCTGTTCGTCAGGGGTGAGCGCCTTTTCCGGCTCTTTGCCGAGTATAGAATCAGTCCCAGGTGGCGGCCCGCCTTTGTGGAACGAAACCAGGAGGGTTTTCATCGTGATCTCCGGCGGGCTCTCATTCAGCAGCGATTTGCCCCGGTCCGTGATGTGGTAAACGCCTCTTTCGGCGGGAGCCAAGATCTCCGCCTTTTTGAGGTTTACGACGGCCCACGCGAGGCGGTTGGCGAACACGCGGCTGCCGCTCTTCTGCTTTTCCGCCAATTTGTCGGACGTTAGCTTGAACTCCGCCGCGATGCGCTCCCGCATCTCGGCCATAGAATGTTCGGCGCCGTCGCTCGCCAACCTGAGCACAGGTAGCATGAGGGTCTCAAAATCCGGTATCGGCATGCTCTTAAGGCATTATAGCGGCTTGCGTGAGATTCAAGTCGCGCCCGTCGGATACGGCCTTCGTCATGAGTGCTACTTCGGATGCGCTCTGATTTCCTCCAGACGGTAAGTGTCGCCAACGATCTGGAAGTAGAAGCGCCAATCGCCAGTGACCCGGGCCTGCCATAGGCCCTGGCTCGCGTCGTATTTCTTCGCGCGCAACGACGGGTGACGGAGATCCTGAAGAAGTAAGGCCGACTGTTTGTCAAAAGCCTGCTGGATACGAGGCTGGGCTTTAAAGTAACTGCGCTTGAAGTGCGGTGTGTAGTCGAGCTTCATCGGGCGGCGCGTTTGATTTTCTTCCCGCGCGGCTTGGGGGCTTGGCTGTGCAGTGAGGCGATGAATTCCGCGTGTGTATTAAAGGGGCCAAAGGAACGGCCCTGTTTGTATTCTTTTTCGCTCTGGGCAATACCTTTGTTGATGGCGCGCCGCTGAGCCAGTGTATATTCGTTATCGGTCTTAGGAAGTCCGGACCCGTTGGCCGCCAGCTTGGGAGTGATGACGATCCGCCCGCGCTGGAAGGCGGCCTCCACTAAATCGCCTTCGGCGATTCCGGCCAGCGATCGAAGCTTGACGGGTAGGGTCATCTGGCCTTTACGGTGAATTCTTAAGAAAGTGGTCATAAGCCTCGGAGCGCCCCGACGATCAAAAGCCGCAAATTGAATCTCTGACGCAAGAATAGCGGTTCCGATCAGGCGCCGTCAAGCTAATCCTCCAGGCCGAGAGCCTGAGTTGACATCGCCAGGCTTCTCCACCTGCACCTCGCCAATTTCCCCCTTCGCATATCGCGCCCGCAGCACCTTCTTATCCAACTTCCCCACGCTGGTCTTGGGCACCTCTTCGATAAACGCCCAGCGCTCCGGCAGCCACCAGCGGGCCACGCGCGCGGCCAAGAATTCGCGGAGCTGGGCGAGCGTCGCCGTCGCCCCCGGCTTCATCACCACGCAGGCCAGCGGACGCTCGTCCCAGCGCTCGTCCGGCACCCCGATCACTACCGCCTCCAGCACATCCGGGTGGGCAATCAGATGGTTCTCCAGATCCATCGAAGAGATCCACTCGCCGCCGGACTTGATCACATCCTTTTCGCGGTCTGTGATCTGGATGTATCCCTTGGCGTCCACCACGCCTACGTCGCCGGTGCGCAGCCAGCCATCGTGAAACTTCTCCGGACAGTCCTCCAGATAGTAGGACGCCGTCACCCACGGGCCGCGCACTTCGATCTCGCCCACCGACTGGCCGTCCCACGGCAGTTCCCGGTCGCCGCTCATCAGCCGCAACTCGACGCCCGCCACGATGCGGCCGCTCTTGTTCAGCCAGTCGATCTCGCGGTCCTTGGGCGTGCCGCGCGGGGGCCGGGCGACGGCGGCCAGCGGGCTGGTCTCGGTCATGCCCCAGCCCTGAATGACGCGCACTCCGTGCCGGTTGAGGAACCCTTCCTGCATGCTGCGCGGCACCGCCGCGCCGCCGCACACTACGCACCGCAACGACGATATGTCGATGCCGTTCGCGTCCACGTAGCGCAGCACGTCGTTCCAGATGGTGGGCACGGCGCCCGCAACGGTCGGCCGCTCGCTCGCGATCATCCGGCTAATCGGCTCGGCTTGCAGATAGCGGTCCGGCATCAGCAGATCGGCGCCGCACATCCAGCCGGAATACGGCAACCCCCAGGCGTTGGCGTGAAACATCGGCACGATGGGCAGAATCTTATCGTCTTCCGTCACGCCGATGGAGTTCGCCATGGAGGCCGCCGCCGCGTGCAACCAAGTGGAGCGGTGGCTGTAGACCACGCCCTTCGGATTGCCGGTGGTGCCGCTGGTGTAGCACATGGCGGCCGCGGCGTTCTCCGCAACGTCCGGCCATGCGCGCACGGGATCGCAGGAGGCGATAGCATCCTCGTAACGCAGCGTTTCGCGCGGCAGCGCGCACCCTTCGCCGATCACGATATACCGCTCCACGGTGGTGAGCTGTCCGGCGATCTTGGCCAGCAGCGGCGTCAGCGATGCGTCCACGATGACGATGCGGTCCGCGGCATGGTTGATGATGTATATCAGTTGCTCGGGAAACAGCCGGATGTTGATGCAATGCAGAACTGCGCCCATGGAAGGCACGGCAAAGTACGCCTCCAGGTGCTCCTGGTTGTTCCAGGCGAAAGTGCCGACGCGGTCTCCGGGGCCGATGCCCAGCTTTCCCAACGCGGCGGCCAGGCGGCGCACGCGTTCGCCGACCTGTGCGTAGCTGGCGCGGCGCATTTGGGCACCGGCGCAGGTGGCCACCTCGCTCGACGCGTAGATGCGTTCGCCGTGCTCGAAGATGCCGCGGATGGTCAGCGGGAAATCCGGTATGGTGCTGCGTATGGTAGCCATGCTGTTCGTTCCGGGACAGTGTAACGCATCGCCGCATGCGGGGATCAAGCCCCACGCCGGCTAAAGCCCGCCCTCCACTTCGTTTACAATAGAAGCATGACCACCCGCTGTCTGCGCGCACTGGCCATTGCCGCGCTCTACGTTTTGGGAGCCGCGCTGCTTTGCGCGCAGGACTGGAATACTCTCGAAAACTTGCCCGCCGTCGACATGAGCAGCCTCTCGACGACGCAAAAAGCGACCGCCCTGAAACTGCTGCGCGACCATGGCTGCCCGTGCGGTTGCAGCATGAAAGTGGCGGAATGCCGCGTGAAGGACCCGAACTGCTATTACAGCAAAGGTTTGGCATCCGTAATGGTGGCGTCTCTTAAGGCCGGCAAAACCGAGAAGGAAGCGTTGGCCGACGCGGAGGCCTCCCGCTTCGCGCATCCGCCCGAGCACAAACTGCTGGAAGATCCCATCGAGATCCCCACGGCCGGAGCGCCCGAAACCGGACCTGATAACGCTCCCATCACGCTGGTCGAATTTTCCGATTTCCAGTGCCCCTATTGCACCCTGGCGACGCCGCAAATACAGTTAGTGTTGAAGACTTATCCCACGCAAGTGCGGCTGTTCTTCAAGCAGTTCCCGCTGGACATGCACTCGCAGGCTGCCGGAGCCGCCGCCGCAGCTGTCGCGGCGCAAAAGCAGGGCAAGTTCTGGGAAATGCATGACGCCCTGTTTGCCAGCCACAACGATCTTAGCCGTCCCACAATTCTGGCGCTGGCCTCGGCCCTCGGGCTGGATGTGAAGCGTTTCGAAGCCGACCTCAACTCGCCGGAAGTCCGCAAGGCCGTGACGCACGACCAGGAAGACGGCTTTAACGTAGGGGTGATGGCCACGCCGACGCTGTTTATCGACGGCCAGCACTACAACGGCAACATCAAGCTGGAAAACCTGAAGCCGATCCTGGACGCCGAGCTGAAGCATCCTGCAAGCCCCGCCAAGAAGTCGGCTGCCGCGCCGCCGGGCGCGACCCGCTGAGCGGCGAACGCGACGTGATCAAGACCGTCATCTTCGATCTGGGCAAGGTTCTGATCCCCTTCGATTTTTCGCGCGGCTATCGCGCCATGGAACAGCACTGCGGCTACCCGGCAGCGGAGATTCCCAAACGCATCGCCGCGACGGATCTAGTACACCGCTTCGAAACGGGCTTGGTGGAGCCGCGGGATTTCGTGGAACAGCTCAGCCGCATGCTCGACCTGCGCGTCACTTACGAACAGTTCTGCGAGATCTGGAGCAGCATTTTTCTGCCGGACACGTTGGTGCCGGAAAGCCTGTTGGCGGGCATCCGCGAGCGCTATCGCATGCTGGTGCTTTCGAACACCAATGCGATCCATTTCGACATGGTGCGCCAGAATTATCCCCTGCTGCGCCATTTCCACGATCTGGTGCTTTCGTACGAAGTGAAAGCCATGAAGCCGTCGCCGGCCATCTACCGCGAGGCCATTGCGCGGGCCGGGTGCCGGCCGGAGGAGTGCTTCTTCACCGACGATATCCCCGCTTATGTGGAGGGCGCGCGGCGCGAGGGCATCGACGCCGTGCGGTTTGAATCGTGCGCGCAACTGGAACGGGAACTCGCGGCGCGCGGGGTCCGCTGGCTATGACCACCGGCATGATCACCGATCTGGTGCAGATCCGCCTGCTGGGCGAGAAGAAGCGGAACGAGAACGAGCGCTTCCGGCGGCACATGAAGACGCACGACCATTCCGACCGCATCCTGCGCCGGATCGCGGAAGGCATCGAGGAGCAGATCGATTGCACGGTGTGCGCGAACTGCTGCCGCGTGGCGACGGTGAAGCTGTCCGAGCGCGATGTGGAGCGGCTGGCGAAGCATATGAGCATGACGCCTGCCTCGTTTCTCGCGGAGTACACCATGGAAAGCGACGACGAGGGCACGATCCTGCGCCGCACCGAGGAAGCCGGCTGCGTGTTTCTGGACGGCACGTCATGTACGGTGTACGATGCCCGCCCGGAGATTTGCCAGCGGTTTCCGCACATGGTGCGCGGGAACGGATCGATCGCCAGCCGGATGTGGCAATTCATCGACCGGGCGTGTTATTGCCCGATTGTTTATAACGGGCTGGAGGCGTTTAAGGTGGAGACGGGCTTTCGGCGGTGATATAGCCTCAACCGGGAGCTGCAATGGGACGGCAAAACGGGACGGCGTAGGCCTGTTCCTATATGGGCCCGGCTCTCGTCCCTAGAGACTCACCCTCTTGAATTGAAAGCGGCGCGGGGGGCGAAATCGAGTGCAACAGACGCGAAAATAGGGCGCTATGGCAAATCTGATTCGTCAGAAAAATCTGTGGGTGAGTTCCGGCTCGGGCAGTTTGCCAAGTGAATGATAGAGCGCTAGTTCGGTGACTCGGAAGGTTCGGAACCCATAGGATTTTCTCATTGTGACTTTTGCTTTGTTGTTTAGACCCTCGATGACGCCGCTGGAGAACTCTTTCCGGGCTCGAAAATAGTTGAGGATGAGCTCGCGGTGGGCGCGTAATGTCCTGGCGACTTTCTTCATCGGCTCGATCCGCGAGCGCATCACTTGG
>Ga0302324_100000922_pt1 | contig 73729 bp, 68 predicted proteins | sample Palsa_T0_1_FD_201949 | JGI IMG/M metagenome (GOLD analysis project Ga0302324, IMG submission 201949) | Peat permafrost microbial communities from Stordalen Mire near Abisko, Sweden - Palsa_T0_1 | ecosystem: Environmental > Terrestrial > Soil > Palsa > Peat permafrost | place: Sweden: Abisko...
TGTCGTTGATCGGCCCCGTGCCGTTCCAGGTGATGAGGAGCGCGACGCTCTCGTGCAAATCGTGCACCACCTGCGGGTGCCAATCGAAGAACATGCGCTGCACCGCCTTGGTGGTCTCGTGGGTGAGTTGAATGGCATCGCGGTTGATGTCGACCATGGCGTAGCGCGACCAGTAAGGCGGCGCCTGCCGCGGCAGGGTGGCGCGGTCGGTCTTGCCCTTCAAGAAGCGGTAGAACCATTCCACCTGCTTGTCGCGGCCGTCCGGGTTGGAGACTGGATTGATCAGTACCACGACGTTCTCGCGGATTCGCCGCATCATCGGCTGCTCGGAGACGGCGAGGCGATACGCGAGCTCGAGCATGGTTTCGGTCGAGCCGGTCTCGTCGGAATGGAGCGCCGCATTGAAGTAATAGATCGGCCGCGCGCCGGCAATGATGCGCTCGGCGGCGTCGGGATCGGTCTTGCGCGGATCGGCGAGGGCGGCCGTCGCGGCTTTCAGCCGGTCGAGGTCGCGGATGCCTTGCTCATCTGCGATCGCGAGCAGCACGATGTCGCGGCCCTCCTCGGAGCGCCCGATGGTGAACAGGCGCACGCGCGGCGAGGCGGCGGCGAGTGCCCGGCTGTAGGCGTAGGCGGTTGCGGAGTCGACCAGCTCACCGGGCGCGCCCGGAATCCGATGCAGGAATGCGCGGGGCGAAGGGACGGTGGCCGAGGCTGGCAGGGAAGATACCCAGGGCGATGAAAACCTGGGCTCGGTTGTTGCGGCGGCGATTTCGCGAGTGGCGTCCGCGTCCTCCGTGTCCGGAGCGGCGATTGCCTCCGGAGCCGTGGCTTGGGACCAGGCCGGCGAGAAGGACAGAAGCAGCAGCGCCGCCGCAAGCGGAGCACGCACGGAAGTGATCATCGACATGGTTATCCCCCGAGGCGTCGGCGCGCCATGCGCCCGCGCCAATATACCCGAACGCGGCGCGCGTTATTGAACGAACGAAAAGCAACGAAGAAGGCCGGGTGCGGGCGCGCAGCGTCTAGGGGTGAGGCAGGCTCAACGCCTCGATCATGTGTCGGTAGTCGAGCAACCCGGCCGTGGCGAGTCCCGCAACCTTTCCGTCATCGTCGCAGCGCCGCACCAGCACCGCTTCACGGTGGAAGCGCTCGCCCTCGAAACGCGCCGCTTCCTCGAGGGACATCGGTCCGCCCTGCAGCTTCAGGGTCACGAGCGAGGCTGGGCTCAGCTTCGCCAAATAATCCGGGTCCGTCGCGAGCAAATAGCGCTTCGCGGGAACGTGCAGACGGACCGGTTCGGAGACCTCCGCCGGGAATCGCTCAGCGAGCCAGCGACCACCGACTCGCTCATGGGCGGCGTCCTCGGTCCATTCGGCGAGGTCGTCCGGTGCATTGTCGATGAGGTGACCGACGTCATGCAGCAGGGCGGCGACGATGAGCGCCGGCGGTGCGCCGGCCGCGCGTGCGAAGTGAGCCGCCTGCAGCCCATGCTCCGCGATGGAAACGCACTCGCCGAAGTAGGCGTCGTCGCCCCTATCCGCATACAGAGCGAGGATCTCGTCCATCACGCTCATGGAGCCGCTCCCGCCGCGAGCTCACGGCGCAGGAGCGCGGCGGTGCCGTAGACGCTGTCGCGCGTGAGATAGCACCCGCGCAAGTGGCGAGCGTGCCGCGCGGAGGAAAATGCCGTGCGGCCGTGGAGAATGCGTTGGTTGTCGAACAGCACGATCTCGCCCTCCGGTAGATGCAGCTTGAACTGGAAGCGCGGCTCGCGCAGCACGGCAGCGAAGCGGCGATAGGCCGCATAGAACGGCGCCGCCTCGAGAGGCGCGAGACGCAAGGGGGCGATGGAGCGGCTGTTGTAGTGGACCGCGCAGACCTGGTCCCGGCAGGAGAGCTCGATCAGCGGCCGCTCCGCGAACAGCTCGGCGTTTTGCGAGCGATAGTGAAACGGCACGGGCGTCCGCGCGAGCAGCGCGAAGGCCTCGGGATCGACGTCGCGCAAATGCTCGGCCAGGGCGAAGCCGTCGGCAAACAAGCTCTCGCCTCCGTCCGGCGACGCGATGAGCACGTGCAACGCTTGAAAACCCGGCACCGGATCCCGGTACGGATTGTCGGTATGCAATCCCAGCCCGAGATCGGAGTAGGCGAGGTTCTCGGGCTGTGGCACGGAGCGCACGTCGAATACCAGGCCGTAATTCGTGTCGGCGACCTGGCCGACGAGGCGCATGGACGCGAGCAGCGCATCCTCCGCCGCCGGCACGCCGCTCAAGAACGCAATGCCATCCTGAAGCAGGCGGCTGAGCCAGCTCGATCGCAGCTGGCGGTCGGATTGCACCTGCTTCCAGCTTGCGCGCGCGAAATCGTGCCCGGCCTCCCGGTCAGCTCCATTGAGCCAGCGGCGCGCCTCGCATTCCGGACGGTAAGGGCCGCGGTCACGCTGCGCGGCGAGCCAGGGCAGGTCGAACCAGATGCCCGCGGCCGCGCCTTCCCATTCGACACGGACCCGACCGTTTTGCACGGCGGCCGCGCGGATGCGCGGTTGCTCGGGCAGATCGGCGATATCGACCAGCCGCTGACCGCTGTGCGGGTCGCGGTGTCCCGGCGCATTGTCGTAGAGCCAGATGCTCGCGAATTCATCGATGCTGCCGTCTGCCCATTCAACGCCGAGGGTGTCGGGGCGAGAGAAGATCGTCGCAGCCTGGGTTTGCGCGCTCACGGCAGGTGCCTGCCTTCGCGCACCGCCTTCGAGCTCAGGTAGCACAGATACGCCGCGGCCAGCGCAGCCAGGACGCTGACAGCGGCGAGCGTCGTGAATACGCGCTGCCAGCCGAATGCCACGGACACGCGGCCGGCGCCGGCGCCGGCCGCAACCGCGCCCAGGTAGCCGACGCCGTCGATGATGCCCGAGGAGGCTGCCGAGGCTTGCTTGCCGCCGAAATCGAGGGCGAACGCTCCCCCCAGATAGGAGTAAGGGCCCAGGAGGCAAAACGCGATGATTCCGATCGCCAAAGGCGGCAGAAACGTTCCGGCGGCGCTCGCCGGCATGGACGTCAGGAACAACAGTGCCGCCGCCGTGGCGGCCAGCCCGACGAGCATGATGACGGAGCGCCCGTTGGCTCCCAGCCGATCGCTCAGCCAGCCGCTCGCGAGCACGGAGACGGCTCCCACGCCGGGAAAGATCGCGCTCATCCCGGCGGCCTTGCTCGCCGTGTAGCCGACGTAGTCACGCAGGTAGACAGGTAACCAAGTGTTGAAAGTCTCGCGGATTATCGTGCAGCCGAGCGAGAGGAAGCAAACGATGAGGAAGGAGCGGCTGCGCAGCAGCGGCAGCAGCAACTCGCCCACGCCCTGGACGCGCGCCTCGCTGGCCGCGAACAGGTTGAGCGGATTGGTCTTGGCCTCGGCGAATCCGGCTTGGACGCGAGACTCCCGCAGCAGCAGCCAGTTCGACACGAAGCAAATGCCGCCGACGGCAGCCGCATAGTAAAACAAGGTCTGCCAGCCGGCGCCGTGCGCCATGAGCGCTCCCATCGATCCACGCGCCGCTGCGTCGCCCACGAGATAGCTGATGCTCAAGACGCCCGCGACGATGCCGTACGAGGAATAGTCGAACCACTTCGACGAGATCTTGATCAAGCCGGCCCAGGCAATGGATTGCACCAAGCGGTTTCCGAACCAGGCCACCATAAAGAGCGGAATCGAGCTGCTTATCGAGAACAGCAGCGTGAAGGCGGTCGCGCCCGCGAGTCCGATCAGAAAGCTGATACGACCGCCCCAGAAGTCGCCGAGGCCGGTCAAGAACAGCTTTCCCATGGCGTACGCAAAAACGCCGATGGAGGCGACATCGCCAATGCGCTTCACCGCCTCGTCGTGGCCGATGCCGTGGCGCCCGAGCTCGTCGATGATGAGCGGCGATCCCACCGACAAATCCGCCCGGCAAAAGTACAGCGCGGCGTAACCGGCGAAGAGCAACGCGATGACTTTGAATTGCTGAAGACGCAGGGAGCGCATCGCCGCATCATCCCACTAGCTCTGCTGCAGAGCGGAGGTTTCTCCATTGCAATGGGATGACATGGCGGGCGGCGCCGGCGGTTCGGGCGCAGCCGGGCGCCGTTGGCACGGAAGCTGCTTAATCCTCATCGCGGCGAATGGCGCCGCGAGTTTTACGGCCTGTTCGACCCTTAGGGCGACAAGGAGCTGCGATGAACAAGATTCGACGCCTTGAGAGGCGTGCACCGCGAGCCGCGCGGCGGCAAATCGTGGCCGTTGCGGCCGATGGACGGCGGCAAATCATTGCCGGTTTGCCGATGCCACTCATAGAGGAGCATTTCGCATGAGCTCAATCACCGCAGCGACCTCCGCGCTGCTCACCAGTCCGACCTTTCACGGCCATGGCCATAGAAGGGGCGCGCACGCGGCCTCGGGGAGCTCCTCGAGCACCTCCGCCTCGAGCAGCGGAAGCGGCGGCGGCATTGGACAATTGCCGGTCGGTGCTTCCACCTCGTTGTTCAGCGGTCTCGTTCAATCGTTCGAGCAAGCGATCGGATCAGCATCGAGCTCGGTGAGCGGCGCTTCGAGCCCGGGCACAGCGGCGACGCCGGGGCAGGGTCAGGAGCTTCAGGCGTTCCAGCATTCGCTCCTGCAGGCGCTGAAGCAGGACGGTATGACCTCGAATGGCACGGGCAACATCGTCTCGTCGCTCCAGGCCCTCATTCAACAAGTAGGGCCGAATGGCAAACCCACGGCGGCAACCGAGACGCTCACGTCCACGTTCCAGAATCTGGTGAGCGGTACGAACGGCGCCGCCGCAGCAGCGGCATCAAACTCTGCGGGCTCTGCATCCAACCAGTCGCCGAACTCGGGACTGCAAAATTTTTTGAATAGCCTCCTGCAGAACGTGCAAGCCGGCGGCGTGCAATCGCTCTCGGCCGCCGGCGCCAACGTGAACACGCACGTCTGATCGGCTGAGCGGCGCCGCCGGTCGCAGCGGCGCGACGCAATTGACGGCGGCAAGCGGCGCGGCTAGTCTGAAGCGCAGCCGAAATTTCGATCGTGGACGCGCTACCCAGACTTCCAACCCTTTATATCCCGCACGGCGGCGGCCCCTGTTTTTTCATCGACCCGCCGGCGGGCGACCCGCGGCGATGGGATGGTCTGGCCGCGTACCTGCGTGGCATCGATGCGAGCCTCGGAGTGCGGCCGAAGGCCGTTCTCGTCGTCTCGGGACACTGGGAGATGGAGCAGCCCACGGTCAACGTCGCGCAGCGCCACACGCTGCTCTTCGATTATTACGGGTTTCCCGAGCACACCTATCGCATGAAATATCCCGCACCCGGCGCGCCGGAGCTGGAGCCGAGCGTGCGCGAGCTGCTCGCCGCGGCCGGCTTCGAGCTCGGCGTCGATGGCAAGCGCGGGCTCGATCACGGCGTGTTCGTGCCCTTCATGCTCATGTATCCGGACGCCGACCTGCCCATCGTCCAGCTCTCGCTGCAGCAGAGTCTCGATCCGGCGACGCATCTCGCCATGGGCCGAGCGCTGGCGCCGCTGCGTGCACGCGGCGTGCTCATCGTGGGCAGCGGGATGAGTTATCACAACGTGGCGGCGATGTTCTCGGGCCGGGGAAACGAGGCGGCGGCCGCGTTCGATGCGTGGCTCGGGGAGGCGGTGCACGATGCGCGCACGCGCGAGGAAAAGCTCATTGCATGGCAGAGCGCCCCCGGCGGCCGCGAATCGCATCCCCGAGCCGAGCACTTGTTGCCGCTGATGGTGGCCGCCGGCGCGGCCGACGGCGACTCCGGCGTCCGCGTGTTCGGCGAGTCGATCGCTGGTAAGGCGATCTCGGGATTTCGATTCGGCTAGTCGCGCTTCGCCGCGAGCTCGCCTCCTAGGTTTGTCCTACAGCTGAACTGCGCACCTACTGATAGGCGCTGCCCCGGCGCCTGCCGAGAATCGATCCTGCGATTCCACGGCCCAGAGAGGACGGTAGCGTTGAACACGGCGATCAGAGCGATTTCGCACGAGCCCCGCTGGGATGGCACTCTCGCCGAGTGTCCGGCATGGTTCCCGAAGGACGGTGACCTGCTCGTCGTGGCGGCGCATCCCGACGATGAGGTGCGAGGCGCCGGAGGCCTCATCCATGCCTGGGTGGCGCGAGGAGGCACGGTACGCGTGCTCAGCGTATCCGATGGCGAGACTCTCGACCCTCGGTCCTGCGCGCTCGCGAGCGCGCGCCGGGAGGAACTCAACGAAGCGCTTCGAAAGCTTTGTCCTACGCACGTGGCCGTGACGCGACTCGGGCTCCCGCTCGGCAAGATCAGCCAGCACTGCAACCGACTGCGCAACGCCCTGCTGTCGCTCGCGAGCGGTGAGGTCACGCTGGTCGCGCCCAACGAGCGCGCCGCCCATCCCGACCACGAAGCGGTGGGCGGGGTGTGTGTGGAGTTCGCCCGCGCGCAAGGAATTGCGCTGGCGCGATATGGGATCGGACAGTACGGCATCGGGCCGGGGCAGCCCGCCGCGGCCGCCGCGCGGGTCAGCGAGGCGCGCTGGGTCAAATTCGCCCTGAGCGACGATGCGAGGCGTGCCAAGGCCCGCGCTGTGCAGTGCTTCCGGGCGAGGAGCGTGTCTCGGCGCGGTCGGAGTTCGTCCCCTGCCGAGGCGCCGCAAGCTGCCGAGCGGGCCTACGAGGCGTTCCTGGTGTGAGCCCCGGAGCCCGACGCGACTCCCGTCGCCGCTCACGATTATAATCATGCGTCGCTCGCACCGATTCGGGTCGCGCGCAGGCAAGCGAGGAAAGATGGCAAAAAAAGCGCTCGCTACCTACCGTAAGAAGCGCGACTTCTCGAAGACTGCGGAGCCGAGCGGCGAGCATGCCGTCGCCTCCTCGGACCGGCTGCGCTTCGTCGTTCAAAAACACGCCGCGCGGCGCCTGCATTACGATCTGCGGCTCGAGCTCGATGGCGTTTTCAAGTCGTGGGCGGTGACTCGCGGCCCCTCCGACGATCCTGCCGACAAGCGCCTTGCGGTCGAGGTGGAGGACCATCCGCTCGATTACGGCGACTTCGAAGGAACGATTCCGGCCGGCGAGTACGGGGGCGGCAGCGTGCAGCTCTGGGATCGCGGCTACTGGGTTCCGGAAGGATCCAAGTCGCCCGAGGAGGCACTGCGCGGCGGCGACTTGAAGTTCACGCTCGAGGGCAAGCGACTGCACGGCAGCTGGGTGCTGGTGCGTCTGCGAAACGACCGCACCGGCGGCAAGCGCACCAACTGGCTCCTCATCAAGCATCGAGACGCGAGCGCCCGCGCGGACGGCGGCGCGGCGTTGCTCGCCGCCGATCGCTCGGTGGCATCGGGCCGCTCGATGCAGCAGATCGCCGCCGGGAAGGGGCGGGCACCGGCGCCGTTCATGCTGGCGTCCACCCGCGCAGCCAAGGCGGATGCGGTATGGCGCTCCAACCGCCCCGCCGAATCGGCGCCGGCGGCGCGAGCGACCACGCAGACTAAAGTCGTGAAACTGAAGGGCGTCGCGACGCGCCGCATACCCGATTTCATCGAGCCGCAATTGAGTCGATTGGTCGAGCAGCCGCCGCTCGAGGCGGGCTGGGGGCATGAGGTCAAATTCGACGGCTACCGCCTGCAGCTGCGCGTGGTGGGCGGCAAAGTCACGCTACTCACGCGCAGCGCCCTCGACTGGACGTCGAAGTTCTCCTCGGTCGCCGCCGAGGCAAAGGACTTTCCCGATTGCATGATCGACGGGGAAGTGGTGGCCCTGGATGAGCGCCGCGTGCCGAACTTTTCGGCGTTGCAGGCCGCGCTGTCGGCCGGCCAGTCGAAGGACCTGGTGTTCTTCGCCTTCGATCTCTTGTTCGAAGGCCGCGAGGATTTGCGCGGATTGCCGCTCGCCGAGCGCAAGGCGCGGCTCGAGAAGTTGCTCGAGGGCTCGCCCGAGCACATCCGTTTCGTGAGCCACCTGCAATCGCAGGGCGACACGGTGCTCGAGTCCGCCTGCAAGATGGGGCTCGAGGGCATCGTGTCGAAGCGGCTCGATGCGCCGTACTCGTCGGGTCGAGGCGATAGCTGGCGCAAGGCCAAATGCCGCGCCGGCCACGAGGTGGTCCTCGGCGGCTGGACGACCGAGGGGGGCACGCTGCGCTCGCTTCTCGCCGGCGTCAATCGCGCCGGCCATCTCGTGTACGTGGGCCGCGTCGGCACCGGCTACACGCGCAAGACCGTCCAGGAATTGCTGCCGAAGCTCAAGGCCTTGACCGTCGATCAGAGCCCGTTCGGCGGGGCTAATGCGCCGCCGAAGAAGAGCGACGTGCGATGGCTCGAGCCGAAGCTCGTGGCGGAAATCGAGTTCGCCGGCTGGACCGGGTCGGGAATGATCCGGCAGGCCGCCTTCAAGGGGTTGCGCCTGGACAAGCCCGCCTCCGAAGTCGTGGCCGAGTTGCCCGCGGCCATCGGGGATGATGAAGCCGCGGTGACTCCACAAGAGGTACTCAAGACCGCGGCGATGCGCACGGCGCGTGCCGAAAAGACGGCGCGGGCGGCGGGCGCGCGGCGGGGCAGCGGCAAATCGAGCCCGGCGCGGCGATCGGCCGGCGGGAGCCGCACCACGACCGCAGTCCGGCCGGCGCATGCCGCGGCGGTACCGGCCAGTGACCCCGTACCTACCCGTGCGCCCGGGCGCGCACGTGCAGCCGGGTCGAAGGCGAAGGCGGCGACATCAAAGGCGGTGTCTTCGAATGCTGGCAACGCGACGGTCATGGGAGTGACCATCTCCAAGCCGGACAAGCCGCTTTGGCCCGATGCCGGCGATGGGCGCCCCGTCACCAAGCTCGATCTGGCCCTGTATTTCGAGAGCATCGGACCGTCGATGCTGCCGCATCTCGCCGGGCGGCCGTGTTCCCTGGTGCGAGCGCCGGATGGAATGGGAGGGCAGCAGTTCTTCCAGCGCCACGCGATGGCGGGAATGTCCGATCTATTCGACCTTGTGAAGGTGAAAGGCGATAAAGCGCCCTACGTCCAAATCGATCGACTCGAGGCGCTGGCCGCCGTCGCACAGATCGGCGGCCTCGAGTTGCATCCGTGGAATTGCGCACCGGACGAGCCGGAGATCGCGGGGCGGTTGGTGTTTGATTTGGATCCGGCGCCGGACGTCAAGTTCGACGCCGTCATCGAGGCCGCTCTCGAGATGCGGCGGCGCCTGAAGGCTCTCGGGCTAGAATCCTTTTGCAAGACCACGGGCGGCAAGGGACTGCACGTCGTGACGCCCCTCCTCGCGAACCGGGCGCACGCCGTGGAGTGGCCGGCGGCCAAGAATTTCGCACATGTCGTCTGTGCGCAGATGGTGCAGGACAGCCCGCGCAAGTATCTCGACAACATGTCGAAGAGCCAGCGCACCGGGCGCATCTTTCTCGATTATCTGCGCAACGATCGGACCTCCACCGCCGTCGCCCCGTTCTCGCCGCGCGCGCGGGATGGGGCCCCGGTGTCCATGCCGGTGGGCTGGCCCCAGGTGAAGGCGGGGCTCGACCCCAAGCGATTTACGGTGCGAACCGCGCCGGATCTTTTCCGCAAGAGCTCGGCGTGGAAGGACTACGACGCGGCTGCCGACTCGCTCCGCGATGCCATCCGCAAGCTCACGGGCGAGAAGCGCTAGACTATGCCGCTTCGTCCGCCGCCGGGTTTTCATGAGCTCAAGGTCCCGCCCACCCAAGCATCCTGACCCCTCGCTGGTCGCCGACGAAGTCATCGCTCCCGATTCCCGCACCGAACGGCTGAACACCAAGGCCGCGGGCGTGATCGGGCTCGCAGTCATGTGCAGCCGGGTGCTGGGGCTGGCCCGCGAGCTGATCTGCGCCGCACTGTTCGGCGGCGGCGCCGCGATGGACGCCTTCACGGTGGCCTTCCGCATCCCGAATCTGCTGCGCGACTTGTTCGCCGAGGGCGCACTGTCCACCGCCTTCGTCACGACCTTCTCGAAGACCATCGCCCGTCAGGGTGATCAGGCCGCTTGGCGGCTTGCCGACAAGGTGGCGAGCTTGACGGTGCTCGTGCTCGGCGCGCTGTGCGTGCTCGGCATGGTATTTTCGCACCAGCTGGTTGCGGTGCTCGCGCCGGGCTTCGATCTCGTCAAAGCCAACCGCACTGCGCTGCTGACGCAGATCATGTTTCCCTTCATCCTGCTCGTCTCGCTGGCGGCACTGGTGATGGGCGTGCTGAATGCCAAAAGCATTTTCGGCAGGCCCGCAATGGCATCGAGCTTTTTCAATCTCGGCTCGATCGTTGGCGGCGTGGCGCTCGGCTACCTCTACGACCCCGCATTCGGGCCGAGGGCCTTGATCGGTCTCGCGATCGGCACGCTCATCGGCGGCGCGCTGCAGCTCACGGTGCAGCTGCCGCCTCTGAAGGGACTGGGCTACCGCTTCCATCCCGACTTTCGCTGGCGCGATCCGGGGGTGGTGGCCATTCTCGCCCTCATGGGTCCCGCGGTCATCGCCGCGAGCACCACTCAGATCAACGTGCTGATCAACTCGATATTCGCCTCCACGCTGGGGGACGGGGCCATCTTCTGGCTCGCCATCGCCTTCCGATTGATGCAATTGCCGCTGGGTCTATTCGGCGTGGCCTTGGGCACGGTCACGTTGCCGCTGCTCTCGAGGCTCGTGGTCGCAGGCGAGATGGGTGCTTTTCGTTCGGAGCTCGCCCGCGCGTTGCGCCTCATGTTCCTGCTGACTATTCCCTCGACCATCGGGCTCATCATTCTCGCCGAGCCGATCATTTCCGTGATCTACCAGCACGGCCGGTTCGACGCCTACCAGGCGGCTCAAGCGGCCGGGGCGCTGCGTTTCTACGCCATCGGCCTCACGGGCTACGCGGCTCTGAAAGTGCTCGTGAACGCGTTCTACGCGCTCGATCGGCGCAAGACGCCGATGATCGTGAGCTTCCTCGCCGTCGGCTTGAATTTGTTATTCAACTGGATCTTCACTTTTCGTCTGGGCTGGGGGCATCGCGGACTCGCCTTCTCCACGGGCTGCGTGGCGACGTGCAATTTCTTGTTCCTGTACCTCTTGATGCGGGGGCACCTCGGCGGTCTCGAGTCGCGCCGCATGCTCGTGACGCTCGTCAAGGTAGGTCTGGCCGGAGCAGCCCTCGCGGCCGTCTGCGCCGCATCGAACCAATGGCTGTTGGCCCACTGGGCGACGCAGACGCTCTGGAGCAAGGGCCTCGCCTTGATGGTCACCGTGGTCGCGGCGGGGGGCGCCTTCGTGGTGTGCGCCGCGGCACTGCGGGTCGAGGAGCTGACCGGCCTCTTGGCTGCGGTGGCGCGACGGTTGCGGCGCTAGCTGCACTGCGGCGCGGTGCGGGCCGGGGTGCGGGCGGGGTCGCGGTGGGGCGATGCGCCTTTGCACAACTTTTCCGGGGCGCCGACAAAACTTGCCTCGCCGGGCATTGCAATGACCGCACGCTGCGCCGATCATTGCGGCCTGCAAGGGACTGCCGAGGGTATGCATATGCTCAGAATTACAACTTTACTGCTCCTGTTGGGGACCGGCATCGTCGCTGCCCGGGAAGTTCCGTCCGAGACTTACGTGATTCAGGCGGCCCAGGATGGCCGCGAGGCCATCGTCAAAATTCCGGTGGGTGCCGTGTCCGCGTTCTCCGCGGATCGCGCGGTGGCGCTCACCGATTACGCGGATCCGAAGGTGGAGGCGATGCGGCTCTCGGGCGATGTGCGTATCCACGTGATCGGCGCGCCGGCGCCGATTCAAATCAGAGCCGACCGCATCGTGCTCGAGCTCACGGCGGACGAGGTGCCCACACATCTGCATCTCATGGGCGGCAACCTGCGTGCTCGCTCGGGACACCGCGTGCAGTCTGCGCAGGTCATCGTCGATGATCCAGAGATGCAGACCTTCGTGGGCCACGTCGTGTTCACCGAACAGACGCCCTCGGGCGCTTTCGAGATCAAAGCTGATCGCCTCGAGCGGCTTATCGGGCCGTTCGCCGGCGTGTAGCGGCAGCGAGATTCGATGACAGCAGGAGGATGCCTTTGCGGCGCGGTGCGCTACCGCCTCGGCGAAGCACCGTCGTCGTCGGCGAACTGTTACTGTCGAAGCTGCCGCCGCGCGAGCGGCGCGCCGGTCGTCGCGTGGATCACCGTGCGGCGCTCGCAGTTCACGGTCCTGTCCGGAATCCCGGCGGTGTTCCACTCATCGCCCGGTGTGACTCGGCAGTTCTGCGGCCACTGCGGCACCGGACTCACGTACGAGAGCGAGCGGCATCCGGACACCATCGACGTTACTACGGCCTCGCTCGACGATCCCGACGCCCACCCACCGACGGCGGACGTCTGGCTCGAGGACAAGCTCAGCTGGCAGCCGACGAGCCCGGACACCGAAAAGTCCGCCGGATTCTCTTCAGGCTGAAGCCGGGGCTCGAGATCGCGAACCCGCATTCTTCCGCCACGCGAGAACGCTCATCAGTCCGATGGATGCGAAGCACAGGCTCGGGAACACGTAGCCGAATCTGACGTACACCGTGTCCACGCCCGGCATGCGCGGCGCGGTCACCAACACGCCGTCGGCGCCGCGCGGATGACGATACGGATCGTCGGCATAAGTCTTCGCGAGCAAGCGGCCGTTCGGATCGATCAGTACCGAGACGCCCGAGTTCACGGCGCGCACCATCGCGACCCGCAACTCGACGGACGCATATACCGAGAGCGCGAGGTGCTCCCACGGCTCGGATCCGGCGCCGAACCAGGAGTCGCTGGTCAGATTGACCAGAAGGTTCGGATGCAAGGCGCCCACGCGACGCAGATAACCTGGAAGAATATCTTCGTAGCAGATCACCGGGCCGAGCGCCCAGGGTGTGCCGGTCGGTGCATGCATCGACAGAAGCGAGGGTCCCGCACCCGCCGTGAACTGGCCGGCGCCGACCGGCAGGAGCTTGCGCAGCCACGGAAAGTACTCGATGCCCGGCAAGTACTCGCCGAAGGCGAGCAGCCGTACCTTGTCGTAGCGGCCTCCGATATTGCCGTTGGTCTCGAACAGCATCGCGGAGTTGAAAGCCTGATCGTGTTCGGTGTCGTAGGTGCTCGCGCCGATCACGAGCGGAATCGAGATGCCGCGCCGGATCATCGCGGGGGAATCCTCGGTGAAGTCGGCGGTCATGTCCCGCGGCAACGTCACGGGGTAGCTGCCCTCGCTCCACACCACGAGGTCCGCGCCGAGCTTCTGCAAGCGGCGGCTTTGCTCCTGCAGCGCCGTCAGCTCGCGCACGGCCTCCTCGGCCGATAATTCTCCGTCGGCGCTGTATGCGATGTTAGGCTGCACCAATCCGATCTTGAGCCACTCCGCGTGTGTGAGCGCATCGTCCACCTGCCGCATGCGTACCGCGCCGAAAATGAGCGAGGCCGCGAGCGCAGCCGCTGCGCCGATGAGCGGCCAGCGAGCCGCCCGCGGCCCGTCATCGATGAGGTCGACGAGTGCCCCGTTGACGGCCATCAGCAACGCAGTGACGCCCCATGGGCCCGTGAGCTCCGCGATCTGAATGACCAGCGGCTGCCAGGCTTGAGAGATCCACTGGCCGCAGGGGAACACCTGCGGCACGGCGAGCTCGCAGGCGACCATGAGCGGCGGGGCGAGGAGCGCGAAGGGGACTCGGAGCCTCGTGCGGATGGCGCGGGCCACGGCGGTGAACAGCAGGAAAATGAGCGCGCGCGATGCGCAGAATGCGAAGAACACCAGCGCGGCGGCGATCCAGGAGAAGCCGGCAAATCGATGAGCAAGATCGATCAGCCAGTAAAACCCTCCGCCGGTCTCGACCACGCCGGCCCACCAGCCGAGAAACAGCGCCCGGCCGTAAGTGGGCGCCCGATCCACGGCGATGAGCATGGGCACGGCGGCGAACCAGGCGAGGGCGGCCAGATCAAATGGCGCGCAGGCAAGGAACCACAGGCAGCCGCTCACGGTGGCGAGCACGAGCCCGGCGTAGAAGTTGGAGGCGCGCATCATTGTTCGGGTGAGCTTTAGTTCGCGGAAACTGCGCATGTTAAGGTATTCTGGTGCACCGCTATGCAAGAAAGATATGAGCCCTCCGCAATCGAAGCGGAGGCACAACGCTACTGGAACGAGAATCGCTGCTTCGAGGTGACCGAGGACCCGGCGCGCGAGAAATATTACTGTCTGTCCATGTTTCCGTACCCGAGCGGTCGGTTGCACATGGGCCACGTGCGCAATTACACGATCGGTGATGTGCTCACGCGGTTCATGCGCATGAACGGCAAGAACGTTCTGCAGCCCATGGGGTGGGATGCGTTCGGTCTGCCGGCCGAGAATGCGGCCATGGCGAACGCGGTCCCCCCTGCGAAATGGACCTACGACAACATCGCGCACATGAAGGCGCAGCTGAAGTCCCTGGGGTTCGCGATCGACTGGAGCCGAGAGCTTGCCACGTGCCGGCCCGAATACTACCGGTGGAATCAGTGGATGTTCCTGCGGATGCTGGAGAAGGGCATCGCCTACCAGAAGACGGGCGTGGTCAACTGGGACCCGGCCGACATGACGGTGCTCGCCAACGAGCAAGTCATCGACGGGCGCGGCTGGCGCACGGGCGCGCTCGTCGAGCGGCGCGAGATACCGATGTACTACCTCAAGATCACGGCCTATGCCGAGGATCTGCTCGATTCGCTGAAGGCCATGCAGGGCTGGCCCGAGCGCGTGCGCACGATGCAGGCCAACTGGATCGGCAAGAGCGAGGGTGTGCGGATCGGATTTCCCTACGAGATCGGCGGCGTCGAGGGAGTGATGCATGCCTTCACCACGCGCGCCGACACGGTGATGGGCGTGACTTTCTGCGCGGTCGCGGCGGAGCATCCGCTCGCGGTGCGCGCCGCCGCGGACGATCCGAAGCTGGCGAGATTCATCGAGGAGTGCAAGCGCGGGCCGGCCGTCGAGGCGGAGATCGCCACGCAAGAGAAAAAGGGCATGGCGACGGGGTTTTCCGTGCGCCATCCTCTCACGGGGGAGGATGTGCCCGTATGGGTTGGGAACTACGTGCTCATGAGCTACGGTGAAGGCGCCGTCATGGGCGTTCCGGCGCACGATGAGCGGGATTTCGAATTCGCGAAGAAATACAGGCTACCCATCGTGCCCGTGATCGACGTCGACGAGCGGACGTACTCCACCGACGCCTGGCAGGCGTGGTACAGCGAGCACGGCCGCTGTGTCAACTCGGGCAAGTACGATGGGCTCGATTTTCAAGCCGCGACCGGCGCGGTAGCGGCCGACCTCGAGCGGCTCGCCCTGGGCGAGAAACAGGTGACGTGGCGGCTGCGCGATTGGGGCATATCGCGGCAGCGCTACTGGGGCTGCCCGATTCCCATGATTCATTGCTCCGCGTGCGGCACGGTGCCGGTGCCCGATGAGCAATTGCCGGTGCTGTTGCCCGAGAACCTCGTGCCCGACGGCAGCGGCAATCCGCTGCTGAAGGACCAGGCGTTTCTCTGCTGCAAGTGCCCGCGCTGCGGCGGCGCCGCGCGGCGCGAGACCGATACCATGGACACCTTCGTGGATTCGTCCTGGTATTTCCTGCGCTATGCCTGCGCCGACAACGATCGCGCGATGCTCGACTCGCGCGTGCACTACTGGCTGCCGGTGGACCAATACATCGGAGGCATCGAGCACGCCATATTGCATCTTCTCTACGCGCGCTTCTGGACCCGCGTGCTGCGCGATCTCGAGGCCGTCGAATTCAAGGAGCCTTTCGAGAATCTGTTTACGCAGGGCATGGTGCTCAACGAGGCGTTCTTCCGCAAGACCGAGTCCGGCCGCATCGAGTACTACAGTCCCGCGGAGGTGGAGGCGCTCGTCGAGAAAGGCGCGCCTCGCGCGCTGCTGCGCGCCGACGGCAAGGAAGTGCAGTCGGGCGGCGTCGTCACCATGTCCAAGTCGAAGAAGAACGGCGTCGATCCGCAGGCCCTGGTCGATGAGTTCGGTGCCGATACGGCACGGCTGTTCACCATGTTCGCGGCGCCGCCGGAGCAAACGCTCGAGTGGTCCGACGAAGGTGTGCAGGGAGCGTATCGCTTCATCAAGCGGCTATGGAAGGCCGTGCACGAGCACGTGCTCGCGGGTCCGGTGCCGCCGCTCGAGAAGGCGGGGCTGAACGAGGCGCAGCGGGCGCTGCGCCGCCAGGCGCACCACACCCTCGCCAAGGTGACGGACGACATCGGGCGCCGGCGCACCTTCAATACGGCCATCGCCGCGGTCATGGAGCTGTTGAACTCCATCGCCAAATTCCCGCAAACGGCGCCGACGGACCGCAGCGTCGCGCACGAGGCGCTCGAGATCGCAGTGCTGTGCTTGTCGCCCATCATTCCGCACGTGACGCATGCCCTGTGGCGCGCCCTGGGCCATTCGGCGGCGCTGATCGACGAGCGGTGGCTGGCGGTGGACGCGGCCGCGCTCGAGCAAGCGAGCATTCAGATCGTCGTGCAGGTGAACGGCAAGCTGCGCGCGCACGTCACGGTGCCCGCAAACGCCGACGACGAGAGCGTGCGTAGCGCTGCGCTCGCGGATCCGCACGTGCAGAAGTTCGTCGGCGGCGCGCAAGTGCGTAAAGTGATCGTCGTGCGCGGCAAGCTCGTCAACGTGGTGGTCTAGATGCGCCCGGCGCTCGCAGCTCTCGCCTTGACCCTCGCGCTCGGCGGCTGCGGCTTTCGGCTGGCCGGCAGCGAGCGCCTGCCGGGGGTGCTGGCGAAGCCCTACCTGTCCGTGAAAGATCCCTACACCGATTTCGCGCGCGAGTTCGAGCGGCAACTCAAGAGCTCCGGTGCGTTGCTGCAGCTCGGCCGCCAGGATGCCACCGCCACCATCGAGGTGACGAGGGATCTGGTCGAGCAGCGCACCCTCGCCGTGTCGGCGCGCAATATCCCGACCGACTACGAGCTGCGCTACACCGTGACCTTCGACGTCAAGGGCCCGGATGCCGAGATTCTGGCGCCGCAAACCATCACCCTGTCGAGGGACTACAGCTTCGAAGAGAACGTGCTGCTCGCCAAGGAGCACGAGGCGGACATCCTGCGCGCGCAGATGGCGCGAGATCTGGTGACCATGGCCATGCGGGTCCTGAGCCGCGTGAAGTAGAGCGGCGTTGCGTGCTGCTCGTCAACGCGATCGACCGGCTGGAGCTCTCGGTTCTCTTGGACCGCTTCGGGCTCGAGCTCGCACTGGTGGCGCCGGAGACGGTCATTCCCGGATCTTTCTGGGGCGAGCGCGAGGCGGGCCTGATCGGCTCGAGGATTTACGCGCGCCTGGATACGCCGCTCCATTCCGTGCTGCATGAGGGCGCGCATTTCATCTGCATGACGCCCGAGCGGCGCGCAGGCTTGCACACCGATGCGGGCGGCGATGACGCCGAGGAGAGCGCCGTCTGCTACCTGCAGATCCTGCTGGCGCAAACCCTGCGGCTGGGACCTGAGCGCATTTGCGGGGATATGGACGGCTGGGGTTACAGCTTTCGATTGGGCAGCGCCGCTCGCTGGTTTGCAGAGGACGCCGAGGATGCGCGCGCATGGCTCCTCGATCAGGGTCTCATCGACGCGCAAGGCGCGATCGCGTACCAGGTGAGGCGCTCGGCAGGCGATGCAGGCGACTAACGGGCTGGCGCGCCTCCAGGCGCTTGCGATCGATTTCCTCGTGAGCCTCGCGCTCCTCGCGGTCAACGTGCCCGCAACGTTCGGGTCCTACCGCCGGCGCGCGGACCTCGCTTACGGTCCGGACCGCCGCCACCGTCTGGATGTCTACCTGCCGACCCGCGCTCGCGCGAAGCCGGGTCCCTTGATCGTTTTCTGGCACGGCGGGCGCTGGACTATGGGCGACAAGGTCGAGTACCGCTTCGTCGGTGCAGCTCTCGCCGAGCTCGGCTGTGTGACCGTGATCCCGAACTACCGGCGCTATCCGGTGGTCAAGCTGCGAGGCTTCATGGAGGATGCCGCCCGGGCGGCCGCCTGGGCCGATGAGCATGCGCGCGAGCTGGGTGCGGACGCCGGGCGGCTGTACACCATGGGGCATTCGGCGGGAGCGCACATCGCGGCGCTCCTCACCCTCGACTCCCGCTACTTCGCCGCGGTCGGGCGACATGCGCCGCGCATCGCCGGCCTCATCGGATTGTCCGGTCCGTACGATTTCTTGCCGCTCAGGGAGGATGACGTGAAGGAGATGTTCGGTCCGCCGGAGCGCTATGGCGACTCTCAGCCGGTGAATTTCGTGCGCGAGGACTCACCGCCCGCGCTCCTCATCCACGGGTCGAGAGACCGCATGGTCTCGCCCGACAACTCCTCGAGCCTTGCCGCGGCGCTGCACGCACGCGGCGTGGCGACGACGCTCAGGCTCTACGCGCACTCAGGTCACGCCAACACGGTCGCCGCGCTCAGCCTGCCCGGACGGCGGCGTGCCCCCACGCTCCAAGACATCGCCGCGTTCGTGAATCCCGCCAGGCTTCAGGCCGCGTCGGATGCGGCAACGGCCGGCATCGCGTAGGCGCGCCCGAACCGGTTGGCGAGAAATGCCTCGAGGGCGATCTCCTCCTGCTTGATGAGACCGGACTGCGGCAGATGGCCTGCGCGCAGCAAGTCGAGCACCGCGCAGATGCCGCCGGCCGTGGTGATCTGGATGGCGCTGCGGATGCGGCCCCTCATGGGGGCGGCATAGACCTTGTTCGCGTAGGTCTCCTGCACGAGCTGCCCACCGCGCTTGCCGCTCACGGTGACGAAAATGATCACCACGTCCTGCAGGGTGATGGGAACGGCATTTTCCAGGATATCGCGCAGCAGCTCCCGCCGATCGCGCAATCTCAGGTCGTTGAGCAGCGCCTTCATGATGGCCGCATGGCCCGGATAGCGGATCGTACGGTAGTTGAGGTTACGCACCTTGCCCGCAAGCGTCTCGCAGAGCGTGCCGAGACCGCCGGAGGTATTGAAAGCCTCGTACAACACGCCATCGAGGGAGAATTCCTCGAGCTCCTCGAGCGCCTGGGTCTCGCGCAGCTGGCCGTTGACGATCGCCTCACAGGGCTCGCAATACTCGTTGATGACCCCGTCCGTGCTCCAGGTGAGGTTGTAGTTGAGCGCGTTCGACGGGAACTTGGGCAGCGCTCCGACGCGCATGCGCACGTCCTGCAGCTCATCGAAGTGCGAAGCGAGATCGCTCGCAACGATGGTGATGAAGCCGGGTGCGAGACCGCACTGAGGAATGAACGCGGTGCGTGCCCCCGCGGCCAACTGCTTGACGGCGCGCGTGCTCGCCACATCCTCGGTCAAGTCGAGATAATGCGCACCGGCGGCCTTGGCCGCTTCCGCGATGAGCCGCGTGGCGTGGTAGGGTGCGGCGCTCAGGACGGCGTACTTGCCCTCGAGGATTTTCCGCAGCGTATCGCCCCGCGTGATGTCCGCGGCCACCTTCGTCACGGTTGCCGCCGTCTCGAGCCGGTCGAGTGCCGCCTCGGAGCGGTCGATGACTGTCACCGCATAGTCCCCGGAGCCGACCAACAGCTCGGCGATCATCGAGCCGATTTTCCCCGCCCCTACGATGGCAATGCGCTCCATTGAGCCTCCCAGATTGAAGAAACCGCCGTTCCGACGGCCATTTTCGCGAGCTGCACCGACGATTTATAGGGATAAACTGCGCATTATCACGATATAATTAGGCGATTTGCAGAGGCTAACCGTCGAAATGTAATGGATGCGATCGACCAGAAATTGCTCCTCGCGCTGCGCGAAAACGCACGGGCTTCGACAGCCAAGCTCGCGCGGCTGGTGGGGCGTTCCCGGACGAGTGTGCAGAGCCGGATCGAGCGCCTCGAGAAGGAGGGGGTGATCGTCGGCTACGGCGTGCGCCTCGCGCCCGAGCACGACTTGGGCGCGGTACGCGCGCACGTGATGATCAAGGTGGGATCCAAGGAGGCGCGTGCCGTCACTGCCGCCTTGAGGGGCATCCCGCAGGTGCGGGTGCTGCACTCGGTCAGCGGCGATATGGATCTCATCGCCGTGGCGGCCACCGCATCGGTGGCCGAGATGGACGGAGTCATCGATCGCATCGGCGCGCTCGACGGCGTGGAACGCACGACCTCGTCCATCCTCCTGTCGACGAAATTCGAGCGCTAGCGGGCCGTCGGGCCGGCGGAGTCGGACAGGCTGCTGGGCGCGCTCAGTCTCGAGCCGCGATGACCGCGATCTCGATCTTGTAGGCGGAACCCGCGAGCTTGGGGGAAAGGACTGTTGCGCGCGCAGGGGCGGCGCCCGGCAGGATCCATCGCTCCCAGACGCCGTTCATGTCACCGAAGGTGGCCATGTCCGTGAGCCAGATGGTGGCCGAGAGGAGCTTGCTCTTGTCCGTTTTCGCTTCCGCGAGCAGCGCGTCGATGGTGGATAGGATTTCCCGGGTCTGTTCCGCGACGCTCTTGCCCTCCGCATGGTCAGCCACTTGGCCAGCCAGATACACGGTCTTGTCGTGGATGACCACTTGCGACATACGGGGGCCGCTATGCAGGCGTTCAATGGACATGATTTCTCCCGCGATAATAAAAAACGGCGTGGACCTTTCGAGCCCACGCCGCCGGATTATCGCACCGACGGGGGAGTTGGCTGGCTTGCCGGCGCGAGATGCTCCTAAACCTTGGGCCACGCGCTAGGGCGCCTGGCACGACTCAATACTGCCAAATCGCCGCTAAAACGCGACGTACACTTTATGACCCATGGTTTAATTAATTTCACTTGACGCATGGAGCTGATGGGCGCCAGAGGGGCGCGATGGGCGGCCGAGCGCCCTGCGCCTTCAGGTCGCGGGCGATGGCGCATTGCGGGGCTGGCGTGCCCGCTTGATGCCGTAAGCGCCCACCGCCACCGCCAAGGTCACGAGGCTGGTCTTGAAGTCCTGCTGCATGGCCGGAGTGAACGCCATCGCGACGAGCACGGCCGCCATGGCGGCGATGGCCGCATAGCTCAGCCAGGGAAACAGCCACATCACGACCGCGGGCGGCGGCTCGCCGGCGCGCTCGCGCCGTACGCGCAGCGTGATCTGCGATACGCAAATCGCCATGTAGACGTACACCACGAGAGCGCCCGAGGAGCTCACCAGGAAATCGAAAACGGCCTGGGGGGCCTCGGTGGCCGCGATGATGCCGAGAAAGCCCGCTACGGCCCCCATCAGCACCGAGCCGACGGGCACCCGCCGCTTGTTGAGCTTCACCATGACCTGCGGCGCATCGCCGCGGTCGGCCAGGATGAAAAGCACCCGGGAACTTACGTAGAAAGCGGAGTTGAGGCACGAGAGCACGGCGGTGAGAATGATGACCGTCATGATCGTTCCGGCCCACGGCACGTGCATGGTATCGAGCGCCAGCGTGAACGGCGATTCGCCGGAGCGCACCGTGTTCCAGGGAGCGACCGACACAATCAGGAATACGGACAGCACGTAGAACGTCAGAATTCGCAGGATGACCGCGCTCCCCATGCGGGCGACGGCGCGTCCGGGCTGCGCCGATTCCGCGGCCGCGATGGTGGTGATCTCGGCACCCGTCATGGCGAAAAACACCGTGGGCACGGCGGCGAGTACCGCCACCCAGCCGTTCGGGGTGAAGCCACCGTAGGCCGTGAGGTTGCCGAAGGTGGCGCCCTGCGGGGATGTCCAGCCGAAGGCAAATGAGGCGGCGATGACGATGAAGACGATGATCGCGGCCACCTTGATCGAGGCAAACCAGAACTCGAACTCGGCATAGGAGCGGGCGGACATGAGATTGACGGCGGTCATGATGGCCATGAGGCCGAGCCCGATTTCGAGCGGCGTGAACTGGGGCAGCCAGTGCCCGAGTATTTTCGCGCCCGCGATGGCTTCGACCGGTACGACCAGCACCCAGAAATACCAGTAAAGCCATCCGACCACGAACCCTGCCCCATCGCCCAAGCCTGCGCGGGCGAACTCGGTAAAGGAGCGCACTTGCGGGAGCGCCGTCGCCATCTCTCCCAGCATGCGCATCACCAGCAAGATCAACAGTCCGCAAATCGCGTAGCTGATGAAGCTCGCCGGACCGCCGCGCAGGATGGAGGTGCTGCTGCTGACGAACAATCCCGCTCCGATGATGCCGCCGATGGAGATCATGGTCAGATGCCGACCTTTGAGCGATCGGCTCAGCTCGTTCTTCCCGGTCGTCGTCGTTGCCGACTGCGTCATCGTGTCTCCCTTCAATTGGCCGCCGGATCCGGTGCCGCCCGCTGCTGTTCAGCCAGCCGGTGTGCGTCGCCGGCCGGCGCATTGCCGCGCGCGTACGGCTTGGCGAGCACCATGTACGCGGCTCCGATCAGCACGACTCCCAGGGTGGTCGCCGACATACCGTAAACCGTATACCACGGGTCCGCGGCGCTCTGCGGCCGCGGCCAGAGAATGTTCACGATGGCGGCCACGCCATAGGCGAGCGCCAGCACGTTGACGGGAATGCCCCACGCACCCAGGGTGAAGGGACCCGCCGGCCGCCACCCCTTCGCGCGCGCGATCAGCGCGGCCAGCACGATCATCTGAAAGGCGATGTAGATGCCGACCGCCGCGAAGCTGATGATGGTGTCGATCGCGTTCGAAAGCCACAGCGAGGAGAGCGCGATCACGGCGGGAATCGCCCCCATCGCGAGCAGCGCGTTGGCCGGCACGTGATGACCCGGCGACATGCGGCAGAGGAACCGGCTGCCGAAGATCATTTGATCCCGGGCGTAGGCGAACACCAGACGGCTGGCGGCGGCCTGCAAGCTCAGCAGGCAGGAAACGAACGAGACCAGCACCACCAGGATGACGGCGCGAAATCCGGCCTCGCCCATGGCTGAGCGAAGCAAGGTGACGATGGGATCCGCATCCGTGCCGGCCATCACCGCACCGATGTCCGGGATCGCGAGCACGAAGGCGAGGCACACCCAGGTCGCCGCGGCGCCGCCGATGTAGATCGTCATGCGCATGGCCTTCGGGATCATGCGGCTCGGATCCGGCGTCTCCTCAGCGACATCCCCGCACGCCTCGAAGCCGTAATAGCAGAAGATGGCGGCGAGCGAGGAGGCGAGGAACGCGGGCCAGTAGCTCGCGGCGCGCACGAAGGAGGTGTCGACGAGCACGTGCAAGGGTTGATGGCGCGCGAACAAGAGCAGATATCCGCCCACCACGATGGCGCCGATGATCTCGCAGCTGAACCCGAACATCGCCATCCGCGCGAGCAGCCGTGTGCCGGATAGATTGAGGGAAGTGGTCGCGGCGATGAGCACGAGCGCGATCACCGTCGTCGCCGCCGGCGTGCTCGCAAGTCCGAACAATTGGGCGAGAAACGGCGCGATGCCGGTCGCGACCCCGGCCATCGTGCAGCACAGCGCCCAGCCATAGACCCATCCCGCCATCCAAGCCCAGCGTTTGCCCACCAGGCGCCGCGCCCAGGGATAAAGCCCTCCGGATATCGGGAATTGCGAGACGATTTCGCCGAAGATCAGGCACACCAGGAGCTGACCCATCCCCACCGCGATGTACGTCCACCACATGGGAGGTCCGCCGCTCACGAAAGCGGTCGCGAACACCGTGTAGACGCCGACCACCGGCGAGAGATAGGTGAATCCGAGCGAGAAGTTCTCCCATTTCGACATGGTGCGGTCGAAATTCGAGACGTAGCCGAGCGCGCGCAGCTGTTCCGCGTCGCTATCGGCCGAGTGGGCGCGTTTGTCGTTCATCAACGCTCATCCCCTAACTGCGAGGGAGTGTCCAGTTATCGGCCAGCATACACTCTAGCAACTTCGGGACTGAATCACGCGCGCTGGCCGCGCTAACCCGCGGTGCCGTACGGCGGTAAGCGCGCCATCGTCTCGAGGTCGCCGAGCTCCTGGTCGTTGCGCACGTACAGCCGGCTCGCCTCGCGCACCGGCTGATAATCCCAGGGCGCATACCGGCCCGCGCGCAGCGCGCGGTACACGAGATGCCGGCGGCGCTGGCTCTCGAGGACGGCCGCGTGCACAGCGGGAAGATCCCATCTCTGCCCCACCTCGGCGCGAAACTCGCGCGCGCGCGGCAGGTGCGCCGGGTCTCCCGCGAGATTCACGAGCTCCTCGGGATCCTCGGCGAGGTCGTAGAGCTGATCGGGATCGACGGGCGAGTGCACGAATTTGTAGCGGCCGCGCTTGATCATCACGAGCGGCGCGATTGCGCCTTCCGCGAGATACTCGCCGATCACCTCGTCCCGGCCCGGCGCGCCCGCGAGCTGCGCCGTGAGGCTCGCGCCGTCGAGCGGCGTCGCGCAGTCGCCGAGCGTACCGCCCGACAGCTCGATCAGCGTCGGCAGGACGTCGACCAGCGAGGCGGACTCGCGCACCCGCCGCGCGGCGAAGCGCTTCGGCGCGTGCACGATGAACGGAATGCGGCACGCCGGCTCGAAGAAATTCATCTTGTACCAGAGGCCGCGCTCGCCGAGCATGTCGCCGTGATCGGCGAGCAGCAGTACGACGGTATCGCCGGCGAAACCCGCATCGGAGAGCGCGCCGAGCAGCACGCCGATCTGATCGTCGACGTAGGAGACCGCGCCGTAGTAGGCGCGGCGTGCGGCGTGCACCTGTGCGGGCGTCACGGGCTGCACATCCAGGCCGCAGACGTGGCGCAAGCGGCGCGAGTGCGGATCGAGCTGATCCGGGCTCATCTGTACGCGCGGCATGTCGATATCGACGCCCTCGTAGCGGTCCCAGTAGCGCCCGGGGATGACGTACGGGTCGTGCGGGTGTGTCATCGAGGCCACCAGGCAGAAAGGCCGGCGGTCGCGGCTGCGCGCGAGGTCGAAGATTTTCTGCCGCGCCTGAAAGACGACGTCGTCGTCGAAGTCGATCTGATTGGTGCGTGCACAGGGACCTGCCTGCGTCACGGAATCCATGGTGTGGTACCAGCTCGGCCGCTCCTCGAAGTGCTCCCAGTCGGGCGTCCAGCCGAAGTCCGCCGGGTAGATGTCCGTGGTGAGCCGCTCCTCGAAGCCGTGCAGCTGGTCAGCTCCGCAAAAATGCATCTTGCCGCTGAGCACCGTCCGATAGCCGGCGCCGCGCAGATAGTGCGCGAACGTGGGAATCTGCGACGCAAACTCTGCGGCATTATCGTAGGCGCCGATGGCAGAGACCTGGCGTCCCGACAAGAACGAGAAGCGCGAGGGGGCGCAGAGCGGGCTGTTGCAGTAGAACGAATCGAACACGACGCCGCCCGCAGCCAAGGCGTCGATGTGCGGGGTCTGCGCGATGCGATTGCCGTAGGCGGGCAACGCGCGCGCCGTCAATTGATCGGCCATCAATATCAGGAAATTGGGCGGGCTTGTCACGGGAGCTCCTCGTCTCATCGCCGGATCATTGCATGGGCCGTCCGCCGCAGCGTGCCGAGGACGGCCTTTTCCGGGAATGCGCGTTTCGGAATCGCGTGAATAGCGCGGCTTTTTTGCTGGAACAGCACGATACGCTCGTTCTCCTTGAACGCCGCGAGCTCGCTCCACGGAATCCGCTCGACGATGGCGTCGGCCGGCTGAATGCTCACGCCCTGATCGTCCCACACGGCGATGGTCACGCGGCGCAGCGTATCGTTGCGCTTGAATGCCGCGGCTGCCGCTTGCCGCACCTTGTTGATTTGCGTGATCCGAAACGCCCCCAGGCAGGCGGTCAGGCCGATGAGCAGCGGCAGCGAGCCGAAGCTCAGGTTCGACACGGACAATGCGAAGAGACCGATCAACACCGCGGCGAACAGGCTGAACTCAACCCGCGGCCGCACGCCGAGAGCGAGCAGCCGAGCGGATGCGATGTCCTCGGCCTGCAATGTATATTCCACCGGCGCCATCGGGATTCACGGGTGCTTCGCCGTTTCCTGCGCGTGGTAGGCGACCCAGCTTTGGTCGATGAGGTAGGCGTGGATGTTCTCCACGTCGCGCTCGCTCAGGATATCGTCGAACCGCTCCATGCCCGCCGCGCCGAGCACACCGTGCAGCACGATGTCCTTGAACTCGGCATGCAATCCGGCATTGAGCCGGCGCAGGTCCGGCGTGACGTTGATGCCGAGCGCATGGCAACGGGAGCATTCCTCGACGAACTTCACCTCGCCCGCATCGATGTCCGCCTTGCGCGCCGTTTGTTCGGGCGGCTTCTCGAACGGCTGCTCGACGCGCGCCGGCGGCGTGGGCACTGCGCCGCCGCCGAGCTTCAGCGCAACGATGCGATTGGTATTCTCGAACTTCATGGTGGCGCTCGAGGGTGGCACGGCGCCTTCGGCGATACCCGTGCCGCCGTAGCCCATTTGCACGGCGACATATTGCTCACCGTTCACCGCATAAGTCGTGGGCGCCGCCATGATGTGGTTGCCCGTGTTGATGACCGTGAGCACCTTCCCCGTGTCAGCCGCATACACCCACAATCCGCCGCTGCCGCGGCCCTGGAACACGAGATTGCCCGCGGTGGACATGACACCGCCGTCGTAGCCGCGCATGCCGCTCGAGGTCTCGTGCTCCCAGACGATTTTCTGAGCCGCCGGATCCCAGGCGCGGATGAGCTCGCGCACCAGCTTCACCTTGCGCTCGGCTTTCAGCTCCTTGAGGTCCGGCAGCGGGCCGTACAGGCGCTTCAAGTCCGCTGCGTCATAGGAGTCGTCGGGGAAAATGCCGTTGGTCGTGAAGAAGCCGTCGAGAAACTTCAGCGCACCGCCGTTCGTCCCGAGGTCGACCCAGACGCTGGGCGTGTCGATGACCGGGATGTACACGAGATGCGTCTGCCCGCTCAAGGACATGGGATTCCAGGTGTGAGCGCCCGACCACGCGGGGTAGATATTCTTGGGCGAGCTGTACCAGTCGGCCTGCGGCGTGATCGCCGGCCGGCCCGTCTTCATATCGACGCTCGACGCCCAGTTCATGTAGGTGAAGGCCTTCGCGGAGAGCAGCTCGCCGCTCGCGCGATCGAGAACGTAGAAGAAGCCGTTCTTATTCGCCTGCATGAGAACGTGGTGCTGCGCGCCGCCGATCTCGAGATCGGCGAGGATCATCTTTTGAACGGCGTCGAAATCCCAGTGATCGTTCGGCGTCGTCTGGTAGTGCCACGCGAGACGTCCGGTCTCGGCATGCAGGGCGATGATCGAGGCGGTATACAGCCCGTCGAGTTTGGAATTGCCGAGCTGCTTCAGATCATAGGGCGCCGCGTTGGCCGTGCCGAAGTACACCAGCCGCAAGGCGGGATCGTAGGCGAAGCCGTCCCATACCGTCCCACCGCCTTTGTACTGCGGATTGCGCTTGGGATCCCAAGTCTTGGCCGCGGCCGCGAGATCCGGCGTTTCCAGCGGCCGGCCCGGTTCCGGCGGCACCGTGAAGAACCGCCACCTGAATACGCCGCTCGAGAGATCGTAGGCCGAGACGTAGCCGCGCACGCCGCCGTGCCCCATGTCCGCCCCGCCATTACCGATGACCACTACGTCGCCCGCGATCTGCGGGGCGCCCGTGCTCGCGTAGGGCAGCCGGTGATCGACGATGGTGTCGACCACCCACACCGGCTTGCCGGTCGCCGCATCGATCGCGTGCAGCCGGCCATCGCCCGAGGCGACATAGACCTTCCCCTTCCACACGGCGACCCCGCGGTTGACGAGATCGCAGCACGGATTCCTGGCCGGGAACCAGTCGCCTTTCGGATCGTAGCGCCACCGCTGCTTGCCGCTCGCGGCATCGAGCGCATACACATAGCCCCAGGTGCCGGAGGTGTACATGACACCGTCAACGACGATCGGGGTCGCTTCCTGGCCGCGCTGCGGGTTCCCCAGATCGTAGCTCCAGGCAAATCCCAGCTGCTTCACGTTGCCGGCGTTGATGTCCGCGAGCGGCGAGTAGTAGCTGCCTTGCCCGTCGCGGCCGCCGGTGAACCAGTTTTGCGGCTCGGAATCGGCGGCTTTGAGACGGGTCCCGTCGAGGGCGGCCGGTGTTGCCGCGGCCCCAAAGGCGAGCGAGGCGGCGGAGGATACTGCCGCGAGGGCGCATATCAAGGCGGCAATCGATACCGAGTAGCATGGACGGCGGCCCGTGCGCACTGCGGCGCCGGCGAATGGATGGGTGGGTTGCAACACGAGTCTCCCTGGACGAAACAGCCGAAAGCTTAGCGGACACAGCGCATTACGCAATAAAATCGCGTGCCGGCCGTTTGAGCGCACGCCGGCCGCCCGACGCCTGATCGCCGTTGGAACGAAGCCTCAAAGGAGTATCGGACGTGATCCTGAGCATCGAGGACCTGCGTACGCTTGCCAGGCGGCGCATACCGCGCGCCATTTTCGACTATGCGGACGGTGGCTCCTATCAGGAGGCGACGCTGCGCGCCAATGCAGCGGATCTCGATGCGATTCAGCTGCGCCCGCGCGTCATGATCGACGTGTCCCACATCAAGCTCGCGACCACCCTCGTCGGAAGCGAAGCCTCGATGCCCCTGGCCATCGCGCCCACGGGCCTTTGCGGCCTGTACCACGCCGACGGCGAGATCCTCGGTGCCCGTGCCGCAGCGGCCTTCGGCATCCCGTTCTGCCTCAGCACGATGTCCATCTGCTCGATCGAGGACGTGCGCGCGGCGACCGATCAACCGTTCTGGTTCCAGCAATATCTGATGCGCGATCGCGGCTTCAACCAGGCGCTGATCGAGCGCGCGATCGCCGCGCGCTGCTCGGCGCTGGTGCTCACGCTGGACCTGCAGATCCTCGCCGAGCGCCGGCGGGACGCTCGCAATGGCCTGTCGATTCCGCCGCGGCTCACTTTGCGCAATGCCTGGGAAGTCGCGACCAAACCGGTGTGGGCGCTCAAGGTGATGTTCGGCAAGCGGCGTACCTTCGGCAATCTGGTGGGGCACATTGGCGGCGCGGGCGGCGCGGGCGGCGCGGCGACGCTCGCACAGTGGACGCATGCTCAGTTCGATCCCACGGCGAACTGGCGGGACGTGGAATGGGTGCGCAGCCGCTGGCCGGGCCGATTGATCCTGAAGGGCGTCATGGATGCCGATGACGCGCGCTTTGCGCTCGCATCGGGCGCCGATGCGGTGGTGGTGTCGAATCACGGCGGGCGCCAGCTCGACGGGGCGCCATCCTCGATCTCCGTGCTGCCGGAGATCGTCGCGGCCATCGACGGGCGGTGCGAGGTGCTTTTCGACGGCGGCATCCGCTCCGGTCAGGATCTGGCGAAGGCCCTGGCTTTGGGGGCGCGCGGCGGCATGATCGGCAAGGCGTTCCTGTTCGCGCTCGCGGCGGGCGGACAGGCCGGCGTCACGCGTGCGCTCGAAATCATTCGCGACGAGCTGCGCGTGACTCTGGCGCTCACGGGTACCAGCGATGCAGCCGCCTGCGGACCGCATATGCTGCGAATGCGGTAGCGCCTACAGGCCAAAGGGCCTTCATCCTACTCCCGGACCTTTCTCCAGCCGAGATCATGCCTCGATGCTCTTTCGCGCGCTCGCCTGCGACTACGATGGCACCCTGGCCCGGGACGGCCGGGTCGACGAGCCCACACTCGAGGCGCTGCGCCGCTTCAAGGCGACCGGCAAGCGGCTCATTCTGATCACGGGACGCGAGCTGGCCGACTTGCGTGCCGTGTTCGGTTGCACGGATGAATTCGACGCCGTAGTCGCCGAGGATGGCGCGCTCTTGTACTTGCCCGCCGCGAAAGAGGAGCGCCCGCTCGCGCCCCCTCCGCCCGAGCGCTTCGTCGCCTCGCTCCGCGCAAAAGGCGTGAAGCCCCTGTCCGTGGGACGCAGTGTCGTCGCCACCTGGACGCCCAACGAGACCGTGGTGCTCGAGACGATTCGCGAGCTCGGGCTCGATTGGCAACTCACCTTCAACAAGGGCGCCGTGATGTGCTTGCCGCCCGGCATCAACAAGGCGAGCGGCCTCAAGGCGTGCCTCGGAGAGCTCAAGCTGTCGGCGCACAACGTCGTGGGCATCGGCGACGCCGAGAACGATCAGGCTTTTCTCGCCGCTTGCGGGTGCTCGGTGGCCGTTGCAAATGCGCTCGAGACGGTGAAGGAGAACGTGGACATGCGCACCACGGCGGACCGCGGCGCCGGGGTCGCCGAGCTGATCGATCGCTGGCTCGAGGATCCCGCCGCGACGTTTGCCGATATTCGCCGGCACGACATCTACCTCGGCGAGTCGCGCGCGAACGGCGTGGCCGTCATGCTGCCATCCGACGACGGCGCCGTGCTCATCGCGGGCTCCTCCGGAGTCGGCAAGACCACGTTGACCCATCTGCTCATCGAGCGCATCGCGCAGGGCGGCTACCAGTTCTGCGTGGTGGATCCGGAAGGCGAGTACGACAACCTGGAGAGCGTCGCGCACCTGGGCGACGCCAAGGCGACACCGGCGCCGGAAGACGTTCTGAGCGTGCTCGAGACGCCCGATGCGAGCGTCGTGGTGAATTTGCTCGGTCTGGACGTTCCGGAACGTCCCGCCTATTTCAGCAAGCTGCTCGGGCAAGTCAGCGGCTTGCGCGCGGCGACCGGCCGTCCCCACTGGCTCATCCTCGACGAGACGCATCACTTGAGCCCGAGCACTCAAGACGTGCAGCACAACGCGCTGCCGGATGACCTCTCCTCGGCGGTGTTCATCACCACCGACCCTCGCCATCTGTCTCCCTCCGCGCTCGGCCGGGTGCGAACCGTGATCACCGTCGGACCCTCTGCGCCGCAAGTGCTCGAGGATTTTTGCCGCACGGTCAAGTTGAGCACGCCGCAGGTGCCGCTCGCGCTCGAGGACGACACGGTGCTGGTATGGGGCCTCACGGACCTGCCGCCCCAGGCGGTGGCCGTCGCCAAGGCCAAGCAGACGCACCGGCGGCATACTCGAAAGTACGCCGAGGGTCAGCTCGGTGAGGACAAGAGCTTCTACTTCCGGGGCGCCGCAGGGGCGCTCAAGCTGCGCGCGTTCAATCTCGCGACCTTCCTGCAATTGGCGCAGGGCGTGGACGACGATACCTGGCTGTTCCATTTACGGCGCGGCGATTACGCGCGCTGGTTCCGCGAGGCGATCAAGGACGATGAGCTCGCCGCCGCAGCGCAAGCCGCCGAGGCGACGCCGGACCCCGCCGAATCCCGTGCCGAGATCGCCGAGGCCATCAAGGGCCGTTACGCGCCCGCATTGGTGGGCTGACGCGAGGCTCGAGGACGGGTTGCGACAGGTGCAGGGATCCTTAGAAAGGCAACTCGTTCTCCACGGGCAGCCACGCGCACAGGCTCACTTCGCACGGATCGCTGGAATGGCTCACTCCGCCGGCGAGCGCCGCCATGCGATGACGAATGGCCGCCAGCTCGTAAGATTCGGTCGGCGGTCTGTCCTCCGGCGGATGTGTATCGCCGCGACCGCTCACCGACAAGGTAACCCGACGGTCGGAGCCGCCGAGCACGAGCGTGATGGAGCGGACCCATTTCAAACCGGGCACGGAGGGATACCGGTCCTCTTTTCGGCGCCTCAGCTCCACGTGCGCCGCCGGGCAGCGTCTCGCGCGAGGCGTTGGCGGAATGCGCCGTAGACACGGCCCACCGTGAAGCTCACGAGCGCGAGATTGAGATAGAACCTCAGTGTTTTTCGCATGCGCAGCCATGTTCCCTCCGACCGGCGCGCCTGCCAACTCTCGGCACTTGCCTTTCTGCGTCAGACAGCGACTCATATGCCCCGGCCGAGCCGGGGTCGAGGAGTCCCGCACCGTGTAGGCGGAAAGCCAGTCGCGCTGTCCTACGGAGTCCGATGCGCACCCCCCACCGGAACCTACGGCTGAACGAGTCATGCGCCTCCTGTCGGGAGGAGGGCGCGCGTCATACGCTGCCCAGGGTCATCCCGCCCGCCCAGGGTCATCCCACGAGGGGAATTCGATGCAAGACAAGGACGACGATGCGTCGCGGCAGAAGCCGGCGAAGACGGGGTCCACCGACGAGTCGATCGGTCGGCCGGATAACTGGCGTGAAGGCCGGTATCAACGCGACGGGGCGCGCGTGGACCAATCGGTCAACGAGCCCTCGCAAAGTGCGCCGAAGCCGCCCCCGGCCGAGCAGCAAAAGCCCGTGACGCGGCGGGACTACGAAAAGTAGCGGTCGCCGGTCTCGCAACTCCCTCAGAGCGAAGGCAGCGGACGCGGCTCACCGCGCGGGAACGCGGCATCGATGCGGGCGGTGTCGGCGTCGGTCAAGTGCAGGGTGCCGGCGCCCGCATTCTCGCTCGCATGGTCGCGGCGCGCAGCCTTGGGGATCACGAAACTATTCGGATGGCGCAGGAGAAAGGCAAGCGCGACCTGTCGGGCGGTCGCGCCGTGAACGGCGGCGATCTCCTGCAGCACGCGACCGTGGCGGGTGGTTGGATCGTAGGCGTCCGGCGATTCCCCGAAGGGCGTGTAGGCCACGACCGCGATGCCGCGCTCTTGGCACCAGGGGAGGACGGTGTGCTCGATCGCCCGTTCTTGCACGTGGTAGAGCACTTGATTGCATGCGGGAAATCCGGCGCCGGTGACCGAGGCCGCCTCCTCGAGATCATCGACGTCGAAATTGCTCACGCCCCACGCACGAATCTTGCCGCTCGAGCGTAGCTCCTCGAACGCGGCAATGGTGTCCGCGAGCGGATGGGCGCCGCGCCAATGCAGCAGATAGCAATCGAGCCGGTCGGTCTTGAGGCGTGAGAGAGATTTTTCGCACGCGGCGATCGTGCCCCGGCGCGAGGCGTTGGAGGGCAGCACTTTCGAGACCAGAAACACCTCGTCGCGCCGGCCCGCGATGGCGCGGCCGACGACAGACTCGGCGGCGCCCGAGCCGTACATCTCCGCTGTGTCGATGTGGCACATGCCGAGATCGAGGCCGTGTCGCAGAGCATCGACCGCATCGCTCGGCGATTGCTCCGAGTGCCAGGTGCCCTGGCCTACGACCGCGACGCGCGGACCCCCGGGACCAAAGACGCGCAGATCCATGCTCACGGCAACCGGCTCACGGCGGGCGGCTCACGGCAGGCGGCTCACGGCAGGCGGCGCGACATGCGCAGGGCGGGCTCGCGCCCCTGGTAGTAGCCCTGCACCACGTCCAGCGACTGGAACCCGAGGCTTTGATAGAAAGCCCGGGCACCGCCATTGGTCTCGCGCAGCTCGAGATCGATGCGAAAGACGCCGGCCTCGATGGCGCTCGCCGAGAGCCAATCGATGAGCTGCCGCCCGAGCCCTTGTCTCCGATGCTCCAGGCCGACCGCCAGCAAATTGAGGTGCGCCACTTGATCGCCGAAATGCATGATGGCGAAAGCGGCGATCTTACGCTCGCGACGGCCGATCAGCACGCAGCAATCGCGCCCCAGGATCGCGCGGCGCACGCGCGCCGGCGTCCAAGACCACGAGAGCCCGTGCTCGATCAAATCGCGGGACATCTCGGCGATTTCCAATGCGTCCGCATGGCGGGCGAGGCCGAGCAGCGCGAGTTCGGACATCAGCGGCCCTCGTACTCGAAGGCGGCGAGAGCCTGCTGCGGGGTCGCAGTCATCACCGGCTGCGATACCGGTCCGTTGCCGAGACGAGCTCGTGGATGTTGCCGGGCTCGAATGCCGAATGGCCGGCGTCGGGCACGATGCGCAGATCCGCCTCGGGCCACACGCGATGCAAGTCCCAGGCGCTGGTCGTGGGACACACGATGTCATAGCGTCCTTGCACGATGGTCGAAGGGATGTTTCGAATGCGCGGCACGTCGTCGAGGAGCTGTGTCTCGCTGCGCAGAAAGCCGCGGTTCACGAAGTAATGGCATTCGATGCGCGCCACGGCGAGGGCGAACTGGTCCTCGCTCCACTTGCGTATGTTGTCGAGGTTGCTGTGCAGAAAGCTGGTCGAGGCTTCCCATACCGACCAGGCGCGCGCGGCTTCGAGCGCCGCCCGCTGATCGGTGCCGGTCAGACGATGGTGATAGGCGCGCAAGTAGTCGTCGCGCTCGTCGACCGGGATGACGTCGCGGTACCCTTCCCAGCAATCGGGAAAGATTTCCGAGGCGCCGTGCTGATAGAGCCAGCGGATTTCTGCGTAGCGCAGCAAGAAGATGCCCCGCAGCACGAGCTCCGTCACGCGCTCCGGATGGGCTTCGGAATAGGCGAGCGCGAGCGTCGAACCCCACGAGCCGCCTAACACCAGCCAGCGCTCGATGCCGAGGTGTTTGCGCAGACGCTCGATGTCGGCGACGAGATGCCACGTTGTGTTCTCCACGAGGCTGGCACTCGGGCGGCTGCGGCCGCAGCCGCGCTGATCGAACACGACGATGCGGTAATGATGAGGATCGAAGAATTGACGGGCGCGGCGATCCGAGCCCGCTCCCGGCCCGCCGTGCAGGAACACCGCGGGCTTGCCGGCGGGGTTGCCGCATTCCTCGTAGTACAACTCGTGCACATCCGAGACACGCAGGTACCCGTGCTTGAAGGGCTCGATGGGCGGGTAAAGCTCGCGCCGCGGAGGGACGAGGACGCGGGCGGAGAACGATGCGGCCTGTGCCGCCGGGCGGGATCCGGAGGAGCCCCTTCGCACCGCACCGCGCAAGGCCTTCGGCCGCTTCGCGGGCGCCCGCTTCGCCGGCGTGCCCTTCGACGGGGTGCGAAGCGCCCTCGCCTGGACACGAGCGGCCTTGGGATGTGCGTCTTTTTTCTTCTTCGTCATCGCGATGGTTCCTCGGATTAGAGCGCTCGCTGGACCAAAGGACCCAAGGGCCTGCCGCCGAGCAGATGTAAGTGCAAGTGGTAAACCTCTTGGCCGCTGTCCGGATTGCAGTTCAAGATCAGCCGATAGCCGCTCTCGGCGATGCCGTACTGACGCGCCAGATCGCGTGCGACGATGACCATATGACCGATCAGCGATTCATCCTCGTCGGCGATGTCATCCGTTGTCGGAATGGGCTTGTTGGGCGCGATGAGGATATGTACCGGGGCGGCTGGGCGGATGTCCAGGAATGCGATGACCCGGGAATCGCGGAAAACGACGGTGGCGGGCAGCTCCCCCGAGATGATTTTTTCGAAAAGCGTGGGCATTGGCGCTCTCGAATGCCATGAAACCATAAAGATTAGCAGGAATACCGAGGGCATTATTGTTGCAACGCACCATTGGGTTTGGAGACGGCTCTGCGGAAGGCAAAGTGAAGGGGTGGGGGCCGAATGGAAATGGGAACGATTCTCATATACACTCGCTTTCATGCATCTGACACATGACATGGTCGCCCAGGATACGGTCGCCAAGGATAGCGAGGTGAGACTCGCCGACCTCGCTATCGGGACGGCGGCGCGCGTCGTGTCGGTGTCTTCGGGCGAGGGCGCCGCGCCGCTCGAAATGGGGCGCCGCCTCGCGGAGCTCGGCTTTTTGCCGGGTGAGCCGGTGCGCATCGTCGCCCGCGGATTGCTCTCCCGCGAACCCCTCGCGGTGCGCGTCGGAACCGGCACATTCGCGCTGCGCCTGTTCGAGGCCGCCTGCATTCGCGTTTGCCCGGAGCAGTCGCTACCCGGATAGGGCCATGGATGCCCTCTTGCGCCCGGACCCGAGTCCCTTAGTCGCCCTGGTCGGCAACCCGAACTGCGGCAAGACGGCGCTCTTCAACGTGCTCACCGGAAGCCGCCAGAAGGTGGCCAACTACGCCGGCGTCACCATCGAACGCAAGGAGGGCACGCTGCAGACGCCGTCGGGCCGGCGCGTGCGCATTCTCGACTTGCCGGGTGCCTACAGTCTAGATGCGCTGACTCCGGACGAGCAGGTCACAGCGGATGTTTTGCTCGGACGGCGGGCGGGAGAGAGTGCGCCGGACTTCGTGGTCTGCGTCACCGACGCTACCAACCTGCGGCAGAACCTGCGGCTCGCATTGAGTCTAAAGCGCCTCGGCCTGCCCATGGTGGTCGCGCTCAACATGACGGATATCGCGCGCCGCAAGGGCATCCTGATCGATGCGCGCAAGCTCGAGCAGGAGCTCGGCGTGCCGGTGGTGGAAACCGTCGGCGTCAAATCCTCGGGCGCCCAGAGGCTGGTGGAGCTGCTCGATTCCTCGGTGCTGCTCGCGCCGCTCGCACCGCGTGCCGCCTGGCGCACGCCCACCCCCGCGGATCTCGATCACGATCAGGCGGAGGTACGCCGCATCCTCGACATCGTGGGGGGCGTGCGCCGCGAGAGCGTCACCGTGAGCGACAAGCTCGATGCCGTGGTCCTGCATCCGGTCGCCGGGCCCTTGATACTCGCCGCGATTCTTTTCCTGGTATTCCAGGCCGTGTTCGCCTGGGCGCAGGTGCCCATGGATGCGATCAAGGCGGGTGTCGGCGCCTTCGGCGGTTGGGTGGGCAGCGAGATGCCGCCGAGCCTCCTCAAGGGATTGCTCGTCGACGGCGTGCTTGCCGGCGTCGGCAGCGTGTTCGTCTTTCTGCCCCAAATCATCATCCTGTTCTTTTTCATCCTGGTGCTCGAGGATTCCGGCTATCTGCCGCGCGCCGCATTCCTGCTCGACCGCGTGATGGGCAGCGTCGGACTGTCGGGCCGCGCGTTCATCCCGCTGCTGTCGAGCTTTGCGTGCGCCATTCCCGGGATCATGGCGACGCGCACCATCCAGAATCCGCGCGACCGGCTGGCCACCATCATGATCGCGCCTCTCATGACTTGCTCGGCGCGCCTGCCGGTCTATGCCTTGATCATCGGTGCCTTCATTCCGCGCCGCACGGTCGGGCCGGGACTCGAGCTGCAGGGATTGGTGTTGTTCGCGCTGTATATCCTGGGCGTGATCAGTGCGATGGGCGTGGCTTACGTGCTCAAGCGAACGGGGTCCGCCAAGCGCTTGCAATTCCTGATGCTCGAGCTGCCCGCCTATCACTGGCCGAACGTACGCACGCTCCTCATCGGGCTCTGGCAGCGGGTGGAGATTTTCTTGAGCCGCGTCGGCACCATCATTCTCGCCTTGATGGTGATCCTGTGGGCGTTGAGCTCGTTTCCGGCACCCCCGCCCGGCGCGCCCGGGCCGGCCATTCAGTACAGCATCGCGGGGCATCTCGGCGCGTGGCTTGCCGTGGTGTTCGCGCCGATCGGCTTCAACTGGCAGATCTCGATCGCGCTCGTGCCGGGACTGGCAGCGCGCGAAGTGGCGGTGGGGGCGCTCGGCACTGTCTATGCGCTCTCCGCCACCGGCTCGGACGTGAGCGGTGCGCTCACCCCGTTGATTGCGCAGTCTTGGAGCTTGCCGACTGCGCTGTCGCTGCTCGCCTGGTACGTGTTCGCTCCGCAGTGTCTCTCGACGCTGGCCACCGTCAAGCGCGAAACCAATTCCTGGCGCTACCCGCTCATCATGGCGGCCTATATGTTCGCGCTCGCGTACGCCGCCTCGTTCGTCACGTACCGGGCGGCGCTTGCCTTCTCGAGCTGACGCATGCGCCCCGGACCCAGCCCATGAGCCCATTGCTCGACGCCGCTCTGGTCGCGATCGTGCTCGCTGCGAGTGTGGTGTACGCGCTCTATTCGCTCGGACCAAAGTCGCTGCGGCGGCGGCTCGGCACGGCGCTCGCCGACCTTGCGGCGCGGGCGCCGGCAGCGCTGCATCTCGGCCGCATCGAGCGCCGGCTGCGCGAGGCGGCGGGCGGATCGGGAGCCTGCGGCGGCTGCGAGAGCTGCGCAGCGGGCGATGTGCGCGAGGCCGACGGCAAGGAGACCCGTGTGCCCGTCGCGAACATCGGCAAACGCGTCGGCTAGCGCGGCATCATTCACCGGAGAAGCGCGGCGCGCGCTTGCCGCGAAACGCCTGCACACCCTCGGCGAAGTCCTTGGTGTCGCCGAGCTCCTGCTGGAGGGCGGCCTCGAGCGCGAGCTGGTCGGTCAAGCGCTGCGCCGGCTGCTCGTTGAAGACTTGCTTGATCCGCTTGAACGCCTGGGTCGGTCCGTCCCCCAGGCGGCGCGCCAGATTCTCGGCCTGGGGCATCAGCTCCGCGTCCTCGACGCATCGCCAGATGAGCCCCCAGCGCTCGGCTTCGGCGGCCGGCAAGGGATCGCCCAAGAGCGCAAGTCCCTTGGCGCGCGCCGCGCCGATGAGCCGCGGTACATGGAAGCTGCTGCCGAGATCGGGCATCAAGCCAAGCTTTGGAGCAAAGAGCTGCACGAACGTGGCCGAGCGCGCGGCGAGCACGATGTCGCCGACGAGCGCGAGGCTCATGCCGGCGCCCGCGGCGATGCCGTTGACTGCGACCACCACGGGGACGGGCAAGTCAAACCACGCGCTCACCATGGGATTGAAACGCTCGCGCATGCTGGCGCCGACGAGCTCGCCCAGGGTGCGCGCGGGTGAGTTGATGAAATCCTCGCCCATGAGATCGGCGCCCGAGCTGAAGGCGCGTCCGGTAGCGCTCAGCAGCACCGCGCGGATCGTTGCGTCGCACTCGATGCGTTCGGCGGCGGCCCGCAGCTCATCGACCAGCTCGCCGTTGAGCGCGTTGAGCCGCTCCGGCCGGTTGAGTGTGACGTAGGCAATGCGCTCGCGCTCCTCGAATCTCAGCGCCGTGAATTCCATGTGATCACCTTGGTCGCGCGGAAGTCGCGAGTGTACCCCACGCGGCAGTCGGTCATAATGACCGCTCGTCAACCACCCGTGTGCGATCATGCCCTTGCCCGCCCTGCTCGAGAACCGCTTGCGATTGCCCATCGTCGGCGCACCCATGTTCATCGTCTCGACGCCCGTGCTCGTGGTGGCGCAATGCAAGGCGGGCATCGTGGGCAGCTTTCCGGCGCTCAATGCCCGCCCGTCGTCGCAGCTCGATGACTGGTTGAGTGAGGTCACCGAGACGCTGGCGAGCCTCGAGCGCGCGAATCCTGGCACGAAGATCGCGCCGTTCGCGGTGAATCAGATCGTGCACGCGAGCAACGAGCGGCTGGAGCACGACGTCGCTCTGTGCGTGAAGCACCGCGTGCCGATCATCATCACGAGCCTGCGGCCGCCGGCGGAGGTGGTGAGTGCCGTGCATGGTTACGGCGGCATCGTGTTCCATGACGTGATCAACCGGCGCCATGCCGAGAAGGCTGCGGAGCAGGGCGTCGACGGCATCATCGCCGTGTGCGCAGGCGCCGGCGGTCACGCGGGCCTGTTGAGTCCTTTTGCGCTGGTCAAGCAAGTCCGGGAGGTCTATTCGGGCACCATCATCCTTGCGGGTGCCATGAGCACGGGCGCGGACGTGCTCGCAGCGCAGGCGATGGGCGCGGATCTTGCGTATCTCGGCACGCGCTTCATCGCCACCCTCGAGTCCAATGCACCGCCGGCTTATAAGCAGATGGTGGTCGACAGCGGCCCGGAGGACATCGTGTACACCTCGCTCTTCAGCGGCGTGGGCGCCAACTTCCTGCGCGACAGTGTGAAACGCACGGGGCTCGATCCCGATCACTTGCCTGCCGCGGAGAAGACGAAGATGAGCTTCGCGGAGGGAAGCCACGAGTACAAGGCGTGGCGCGACATCTGGAGCGCGGGGCACAGCGTGAGCGGCGTCCACGAGGTGTCGCCGGTGAGCGCGCTGGTCGAGCGCATGGCCGCGGAGTACGAGGCGGCGCGCTCGCGCCTCGTTCCGCAATCCCCCTGAGCTGAAGCTCTTGCGTCTCGAGGCCGACCAACTGCCCGCAGCGCTCGCGCGAGGGCTCGCGCCCATTTATCTGATCTCGGGCGACGAGCCGCTGACGGCCGGCGAGGCGGCGGACGCGGTGCGCGCCGCCGCCCGCAAAGCCGGCTTCACGGAGCGCCTGGTGTTCTCCGTCGATCGCTCCTTCGCCTGGGACGAGCTGCGGCAAGCTGCGCGCGAAATGTCCTTGTTCGCCGAGCGCCGGCTGTTCGAGCTGCGCATGCCGACGGGCAAGCCCGACAAGGGCGCGGCGCTGCTCGCCGAGATCGCGAGCGCGCCGCCCCCCGACGTGGTTTGTCTGCTCATCACCGGCAAGCTCGACTCGAAGACCTCCGATTCCGCCTGGGTGCGCGCCATCGAGCGCGCCGGGGTGTGGGTGCGCGTGTGGCCGGTGGGACGCGCGGCGCTGCCCGCCTGGCTGGAGAGCCGCGCCTGCGCGCTCGAGCTGCGCCTCGCGCCCGGTGTCGCGCAATCGATTGCCGATCGCGTCGAAGGCAACCTGCTCGCCGCCAAGCAAGAGCTCGACATGCTGGCGCTGCTCGCGAACGGCGCGGCCGTCGATGCCGATCTCGCCATGCGCGCGATCGGCGACAGCGCGCGCTACGACGTGCTGCAGCTCGGCGAGGCCGCGGCCGCGGGCGATGCGCCGCGGGCGCTGCGGGTGCTCACGGGACTGCGCAACGAGGGCGCGGAACCTGCCCTCGTCTTGTGGGCGCTGCTGCGCGAGCTGCGCGGCATGTATCAGGCTCGCGAGGCGCAGCGCCTGGGATCGCGACCGGCGCCGAGCGCCTGGAATCTGGCGGCTCGGCCCTCGCAGAGCGCCCTCGGCCGACTGCGCAAGCTCCCGCTCGAGCGTCTCCTCGTGCAGGCATCGCGCACGGACCGGATCATCAAGGGCCTCGCCGTCGGGGATGCCTGGTCCGCCGTCACGGCGCTCGCGGCGGAGCTCGCCGGCGCTTTGCAAGGCACCCCGGATTCAGGCAGGGTATCCGTATGAATCCGATGGGCATATTCGGCGGCACCTTCGATCCGATCCACTATGCTCATCTGCGTACCGCGTTCGAGCTGCAGCAGGCGCTGCGCCTGAAGGAGATCCGCTTCCTGCCCGCCGGCAATCCGCCGCACCGCGATCAGCCCATCGCCGATGCGCAGAAGCGGCTCAAGATGGTCGAGCTCGCGATCGAAGGACAGCCGGGATTCGTGGTCGACGATCGCGAGGTGCGCAAGGAAGGCCCGTCCTATTCGGTGGAGACGCTCGGCGAGCTGCGCCACGAATATCCAGACCGGAGCCTCTGTCTGATTGTCGGCATGGACGCCTTCCTGAGCCTGCCCAAATGGCATCAGTGGCGCGACCTCCTGCAGCTCGCGCACCTGGTGGTGGCGCACCGCCCCGGATGGCGCGCACCGGGCATGGGGCCGCTCGGTGAGATGCTGGTCGATCGGGGTACCGGGCGAATCAGCGACTTGCACGAGCAGCGCGCCGGCTGCATCTATATCCACGCCGTCACGCAGCTCGAGATCTCCTCCACCGAGGTACGCCAGCTCATCGCCATGGGACGCGATCCGCGCTTCCTCATGCCGGACTCAGTGCGTAAACTGATCCTCGACACCCACTGCTATGCCAAATCACGGACGCCCTAGTGCCCCTCGAGAAAAAGCCTTCCCGTACCAGACCTACGAAAAAAGTCGAGGACGGCGCTGAACGCGGCGCCGCACCCAAGTCCAAGCGCAGCGCCGGCGTGAAGGCGGCGTCGAAGCCGGGCGCCGCTGCCCGCCAACCGCGCGCGGCGGCCAAAGCGGCGGTCAAAGCGAGCGCAGCGGGCAAATTCGGCGCGGCACCGAGGGGGCGCGGCGTGCAGACGCCGGCGGCGGCGCGGGCCGCGCTCAAGTCCGTGATTTTGGGCGCGCTCGACGATATGAAGGCGCTGGAAGTGAAGCTGCTCGACGTGCGCGGCTTGACCGACATCGCCGATTACATGGTGATCGCGAGCGGCACGTCCGACCGGCACGTGCGCTCGGTGGCGCAGCGCGTAGTCGAGAAGACCAAGGAGGCCGGGTACCGGCCGCATGGCTGCGAGGGGCTCACGGACGGGGATTGGGTGCTGATCGACCTGCACGAGATGATCGTGCACATCATGCTGCCGCGGGTGCGCGAGTTCTACGGGCTCGAGAAGCTGTGGGATATGAGCGCGAAGCGCATCGCACGCGCGTAGGCGCGTCACTCTACCGCGCATGAAGTGCCGCCTCATCGCCGCCGGCACGCGATTGCCGGACTGGGTGAACACGGGATTTCGGGAGTATCAAAAGCGGCTGCGCGCACCGCTCGTTCTCGAGCTCGAGGAGATTCCCATCGTCATATGCCGACCGGGCGAGAATCCCGGGCCCGCGATGGCGCGCGAGGGCGAGAGGATGCTCGCGGCGCTCGGCCCGAAGGATCACGTGGTCGCGCTCGAGGTCTCGGGCGCCTCGATGAGCACGGCCGAGCTCTGCGTCTGGTTGAACGCGAAGCTCCGGCGGGCGAAGCCCCTGGCGCTCTTGATCGGGGGGCCGAACGGTCTCGCGCACGCCTGTCTCGAGCGTGCCGACGAGCGCTGGTCGCTATCTCCTCTCACGCTGCCGCACGCGCTCGTGCGCATCTTGGTCGCCGAGCAACTCTACCGGGCGATGAGCCTTGCCGCGGGTCACCCCTACCACCGGGCGTGAAAGCGGCGCCGCCCAGGGCGGGCCCGCGCGCGGGGCGGTCAAGGTATCCTTTGCGCATGGCCACAGATTTCGTCTACCTCGCCTCTGCATCGCCGCGCCGGCGCCAGCTTCTCGCGCAGATAGGCGTTAACTTTCAAATACTTAACGTCGACGTCGATGAATCCATCGCCGCCGGGGAATCGCCGGAGCGCTATGTCATACGGGTGGCCGAGGCGAAGGCGGCCGCAGGTCTCGCGCGCCGCGAGGCGGCCGGCCGGGCGCAGAGTCCGGTGCTCGGCGCCGATACCGCGGTGGTGGCTGCGGGTGCGATCCTGGGCAAGCCCGCCGATTGCGCCGATGCAGAGCGCATGCTCGGGCTATTATCGGCGAGCACACATGAGGTGCTGACGGCGGTTGCACTGGCCATCGACGGCGGCGTCCTGTCGCGCTTGAGCCGCAGCGAGGTCACGTTCCGCGAGATCACGCGCGCGGAGGCGCGGGATTACTGGAACACGGGAGAGAGCCGCGACAAGGCCGGCGGTTATGCGATCCAAGGATACGGTGCCGTCTTCGTCGCCGCATTGCGCGGCAGCTACTCGGGCGTGATGGGGCTGCCGCTTTACGAGACGGCGCAAATGCTGCGCTCGGCGGGCGTCCCGCGCTGGTTGCAAGCGATCGCGGCGACCGATGGGCACTGAGATTCTGATCAACGCGAGCACCCACGAGGCGCGCGCCGCCCTGGTCGAGAGCGGCGTGCTCCAGGAAGTATTCATCGAGCGGCCGAATCATCGGGGGCTCATCAGCAACATTTACAAGGGTCGAGTCTCGCGCGTGCTGCCCGGCATGCAGGCGGCCTTCATCGACATCGGCATGGAGCGCACCGCGTTCCTGCATGCCTCCGACATCCTCGATACGCGCCACGCCGGCTTGGGACTCGAGACTCCGCGCAACGAGAACATCCGCGCGCTGGTCGCCGAGGGCAACGAGATCCTGGTGCAGGTGGTGAAGGACCCGCTCGGGACCAAAGGGGCGCGGCTCACCACTTACATCACGCTGCCGTCGCGGTTTCTCGTGTACATGCCGCAAGGCCGCGGGGTCGGCGTGTCGGCACGCATCGAGAACGAGACCGAGCGCGAGCGGCTGCGCAGCGTCGTCCAGGCCGGCCTCGAGCCGGATGAGGCCGCGGGCTTCATCGTGCGCACCGCCGCCGAGGACGCAACGCAAGAGGCGCTGCGCGCCGACATGATCTACTTGCGCAAGCTCTGGGAGTTCGTGCGTCATCAAGGGCTGCGCACGAGTCCGGGCCAGCTGGTGCACGCCGATCTGCCGCTGCACCTGCGCATTCTGCGCGACTTGCTGCGCCCCGGCGTCGAGCGTGTATTGATCGATCAGCCGAACGCGCACCGTGAGATGCGCGAGTTTGCCGCGACCTTCATCCCCGAGGCATTGCCGAGAATCGAGCTGTATACCGCGCAGCGCCCGATATTCGAGCTGCACCACGTCGAGGAGGAGATTCAGAAGGCCCTCGATCGCAAGGTCTCGCTGAAATCGGGCGGCTATCTCATCATCGACCAGACGGAGGCGATGACCACGATCGACGTGAACACCGGCGCTTTCGTGGGACATCGCAATCTGGAAGAGACCATCTTCCGCACCAACCTCGAGGCCGCAGTGACCATCGCGCGGCAGCTGCGGCTGCGCAACCTGGGCGGCATCATCATCATCGATTTCATCGACATGGAGGAGCCGGAGCACCGCCGCCAGGTGATCCAGGCCCTGGAGAAGTCGCTCGGCGACGACCATGTGAAGACCAACATCTCCTCGGTTTCCCCGCTCGGGCTGGTGGAGATGACGCGCAAACGCACGCGTGAGAGTTTGGAACATCTGCTGTGCCAGGCTTGTCCGACGTGCGAGGGCAGGGGGTTCGTCAAGACGGTCGAGACCGTCTGCTACGAGGTTTTTCGCGAAATCATGCGTCAAGCGCGCCAATTCGAGTGCCGCCAACTGATGGTTCTGGCCCATCAGGACGTGATCGAGCGGCTCCTCGACGAGGAATCCTCGGCACTCGGCGAGCTCGAGCTGGTGACCGGCGTGCCCATACGGCTGCAGACCGAAGCGCTCTACGGCGTCGATCAGTACGACGTCGTGCTCCTGTAAATGATTCTGCGCAGAACGTTCAAGGTACTGCTGCTCATCGCGGCGGGATTCGCCGCGTTGACTTTATTGCTCATGCTGGCGCTGAAGCTCGCGCTCGATCGCGCGCCTGAGTATCAGGCGCAGATCAAGGACTGGGTATACCGCCGCAGCGGCTATCAGATCGCCTTCGCGCACGTCTGGCCGGCCTTCCGCTGGTATGGGCCGGAGCTTTACTTCGATGCGCTCGAATTGCGCTCCCCCGACGGCCGCCGCGTCCTCGCCCGTGCCGGCGGCGGGCGGATCGGGGCGGACATCTGGCAACTGCTTCAGAACGGCAAGCTGTTCGCGCTGCGCGTCGAGCTCGATGCGCCGACGATTGCGATCCAGCGGCTGGGCCCGGGCCGCTTTGCGCTCGGCTCGGAACTCGTCTGGAGCGACGAGCCGGGCTCCGTGTCGCGCCTCGCGTTGAACGACCTGCCTGCGGGGACGCTGGTGATCCGCCGCGGTCGGATCGTGATGCAGGACTGGAATGCGGCGCTGCCCCGGCTCGAGCTGCACGACGTCAATCTCGACCTGACGCGCCTCGCGCGCTTCGCCTCGGCGAGCTTCTCGGCGCAGCTGCCCGCGCAGCTCGGCGGCCGCCTGAATGTCTCGGGCACCGCGCGCGGTGCGGACCGCATCGTCGAGCTGCGCTGGAACGCGCTTGCGAGCGCGAGCGGGATGTCCTTCCCCGGCTGGCGCGAGCTCCTGCCGGATTATCTGACGCGCCTCGATGCGGGCACCGGCGCTTTCCAGGCGCTGGTGAGCGGTCGCGGCGCCGACGTCGAGCGCGCCGAGCTCCAGTTCAGCGCGAGCGGTGTCGTCGCCCGGCTCGCGGAGCGCCCCAACGCCGTCATGGATCAGGTGAGCGGCGCGCTCTCGCTCGCACACACGGCCGATCGATGGACGCTGGTCGGGCGGCGGCTGCGTGCCGTCTCGGCGGGACGCCAGGATCCCGACAGCGAGTTCGAGGCGCGCTGGCGCGAGAGCGAGACGGGCATGCTGGAGCTGCATGCCGAGGCGAATTACCTGCGGGCAGAGGCCTTGCTTCCCCTGGTCGGACTCATGCCGCAGAAGGATATTCGCGAGCGCTTGCGCGATCTCGCTCCCACGGGCGAATGGTCGGACATGCGCCTGACCCTCGCGCGCGCCTCCGGGAGCACGGGCTGGCGTTTCGACGCCCGCGCGAAGTTTCGCGACATGGGCTTCGCGCCGGTCGGCCGGGCCCCCGGTCTTCGCGGCCTCTCCGGCGCGCTCGTCGGCACCGAAGCGGCTGGGCACGTAAGCATCGATACGCATTCCGCGGTTTACAACTGGCCCGATCAGTTTCCCGAGCCCATCGCACTGCCGGCGCTCAAGACGACGCTCTACTGGAGACGCAGCCCGCAGGAGCTGCTCATGGCGACCTCGGATCTCGAGGTGCGCACGCACGCGGCGCGCGTGCGCGCGAAGCTCGCCTGGTCGCAGCCTGCCGACGGGAGCTCGCCCGTGTTGACCCTGGCGAGCTCCATCGACGACGGCAATGCCGCCGATGCGCCGCTCTATTTTCCGCATCAGCTGCTCCCGCCCGGCGCGCTGCAGTGGCTGGACCGTGCCTTCGTCGCGGGTCATCTCTCGCACGGCGATGCCGTCTTCCAGGGACCCGTGCGGCGTTTTCCGTTTCGCGACGGCGGGGGACTCTTTCTCGTGCGCTTCAACATCGACCACTTGACGCTGGATTACCGGGAGGACTGGCCGCGCATCGAGAATCTCGCGGCGCATGGCGAGTTCCGCAACCAAGGCATGAGCGTCAGGGTGACGAGCGCACAGGTGGGTGCGCTCAAGGTGGATTCGGCCGAGGCGCGTTTCGTCGACTTCAAGACCGGCGAGATGGAGGTGCACGCCGCCGCGCACGGCGACGCCGCCGATGCGCTCGGATATCTCGCGGCCACGCCCCTCGATGCGATGGCCGAGCACGGTTTCTCGAGCGTTCAGGGCTCGGGCGCTGTGCGATGCGGTGTGGACCTGTTCTTCCCGTTCAAGCAGTTCGACGCGCGGCGCGTGCTCGTGCACGTGGATCTCGAGGACGCGACCTTGAGCCGTCGCGGCGCGAGTGTCGACGCGACGGACATTGCCGGCAGCGCCGACATCGACGGTGCTCAGGTCGTGCGCGCCGACGTGCGCGGGCGGGTGTTCGGCGGACCTTTCCAGATGACGGCGCGCGCGCCTCGGCGCCCGGGGAGCCTGCGCACGCAGCTCGATTTTCGCGGTACGTTGAACGGAGAGACACTGCGCACCGAGCTCGGGCTGCCTGCCGCCGTTGCGATCGGCGGTCAAACGGACTGGCGCGGGGTGCTGCGCATGACGCCGGAGCCGTCGCGCGAGCGCTCCTTACGCCTCATGTCGAGTCTTGCGGGACTCGAGCTCGGTCTGCCCGCGCCGCTGCAAAAAGCCGCGGAGACTTCGCTGCCGGCGATGGTGGACATCCAATGGCCCGCGCCGAACGTGACGCAGCTGCGGGTGGCGCTCGCCTCGGTGGTGCGTGCCGATGTGACCTTGAGCGACGATCCGAGCGGAATCAAAATCGCGCACACCTCGGTCTGGTTCGGCGGCGCGGAGCCGCCGGTGGGCGATGCGGCGGCTCTGAGCGTCGGCGGCGACGTCGACGAGCTCGATCTTGCCGGGTGGCTCAAGCTCACCTCCGGCGCGAAGCCCGCCAAGCCGCTGTCAGCGTATATGCGCTCGGCGAAGCTCACAGTGGGCCGGATCGACTATCTCGGCGTGTCCTTGCGCGACGTCACGCTCGGACTCGCCGCGGACGATGGCGGCTGGCGCATCGCGCTCGATGGCCCGAACGTGAGCGGCCGGATGTCCTTGCCCGGTCCGGACGGTCCTTCGGCGCCGTGGGACCTCGAATTCGAGCGGCTGAGGTTCGGGGATGCGGCGGCCGCCGATGCGGCGGCTCCCGGCGCGGATGCCCCGGCGGCGGTTCCCGGGCCGGCGCTCGATCCGCGGACGCTGCCCGCTCTGCGCTTCCACGCTGCGGAGCTCGCCTGGGGCGACCGGCAGTTCGGCGAGGTGCGCGCCACGGTCGTGAAACTCGAGGACGGCATCAGCCTCAAGGAGCTGACGGCGACGAGCGCGAGCTACGGCGCGAACGCCACGGGCGAGTGGCGCGTCGGCGGCAGCCACCTCAAAGGCATCATCACGAGCTACGATGTGGGAGAGACGATGAAGCAGCTCGGCTTCGCCGCGGTCATCCAGGCGAAGAGCGGCGATTTGGCGTTCGATCTGAACTGGCCGGGTGCGCCGACTGGCGAGGCGCTGTCCGGGGCCGCCGGCAATGTGCGGGTGTCGCTCGGGAAGGGCCAAATCGTCGGCCTGAAGCCCGGAGCGGGCCGGGTGCTCGGGCTCGCGAGCTTTTCCGAGCTGCCGCGCCGGCTGGCGCTCGATTTCAGCGACGTCACCGACAAAGGCTTCGCTTTCGACACCGTGCACGGGGATTTCGAGCTGCACGACGGCAGCGCCAATACGGATGACGTCGTGGTCAAGGGTCCGGCGGCGGAAATCGGCTTGATCGGGCGGGTCGGCTTGAAAAACAGGGATTACGACCAAACTGCAGTGGTGACGGGCAATGTGAGCAGCACCCTGGCGCTTCCGGCCTTCGCGGCCGGACCGATCGTCGGCGGCGCGGCGCTGTTGTTCACGCAGTTGTTCAAACAGCCGCTTAAGGGCCTGGTACGAGGGTATTATCGAATTACCGGTACCTGGGATAATCCCATCGTCGAGCGGATCAAGAGCGCGGACGCCCCCACGGCGACCGCGGAGGCACCGAAATTATGAGTACTGTAGCTGCGATTCAAATGACCTCGGGGCATCGCGCCGAGGATAACCTCGAGGCGGCCGCCAAGCTGTTGCGCGAGGCGAAGGATGCGGGCGCGGAGATCGCGTGTCTGCCCGAGAATTTCTCCTTCATCGGTCTCAAGGATGCCGACAAGCTCGGCGTGGCCGAAGCCGATGGCTCGGGACCCGTTCAGCAATTCCTGAGCGAGACGGCGCGTGCGCTCGGGCTGTGGATCCTCGGCGGCACCACGGTCATCAAGGGCGACTCGGCACGGCGGGTTGTGAACGCTTCACTGCTGTTCGATGCTCAAGGCAAGCGCGTCGCGCGCTACGACAAGATCCATCTCTTCGACGTCACCATTCCGGGCCGCAACGAGCAGTATCTCGAGTCGACGCACGTCACTCCCGGCCGCAAGGTGGTCCTTGCCGATACGCCGGTGGGCAGGCTCGGCATGTCCGTCTGCTACGACATGCGCTTTCCGGAACTGTACCGAGAGCTCGTGGCGCGGGGCGCCGAGTGGCTCGCGATGCCAGCCGCCTTCACGGTGCCGACCGGGCGGGCCCACTGGGAGCCGCTCCTGCGTGCGCGGGCCATCGAGAACCTCTGCTACGTCGTGGCCCCCGCGCAGTGGGGCACGCACACCAGCGGCCGCGAGACCTACGGCGACAGCTTGATCGTGGATTACTGGGGCCAGGTGCTGTCGCGCCTGCCGAGCGGAACCGGGGTGATCACCGCGCAATTCGATCTGGCGCGCCAGGCGGAGACGCGGGCACGCTTCCCGGCCCTGGAGAATCGGCGCCTCGGCGTGCGCGCCGACGAGGCGGTGTCGGCATGAGCGCGGCGCCGCTCTTGGACGTCGCGCAGAGAATGATCCTGGCGCCCTCGGGATTGGACCAGAACCGCCTCGCCACCGTGCTCGGCACGCTCATGAGCCGGGGCGTCGACTATGCGGATCTGTATTTCCAGCTGTCGCGCGAGGAGTCGTGGTCGCTCGAGGACGGCATCGTCAAGGACGGCTCGCACAGCATCGAGCAGGGCGTCGGCGTACGCGCCATCAGCGGCGAGAAGACCGGTTTCGCATATACCGATGAGGTGTTGTTGCCCGCGCTGGTCGAGGCCTCCGAGGCGGCGCGCGCCATCGCGCGCAGCGGCGGGCGCAACGCCGTCAAGACCTGGCAGCGCCCGCCGACTCACCGACTGTACCTGCCCATCGATCCCCTCGAGGCGGTGCGCGATGAGGACAAGGTCGAATGGCTGATGCGCATCGATCGCGAGACGCGGCGCATCGATCCGCGCGTGAAGCAAGTCATGGCCTCGCTCGCGGCCGTGCACGAGGTCATCCTCATCGCCGCGAGCGACGGCACCTTGACCGCCGACGTGCGGCCGCTGGTGCGGGTGAATGTCTCGGTGATCGTCGAACAGAATGGACGCCGCGAGCAGGGCTACAGCGGCGGGGGCGGGCGCTTCGGCCTGAACGAGCTGCTCCAGGGCGACGGCCCATTCGTGCACGCCCGCGAGGCGGTGCGCCAGGCGCTCGTGAATCTGGAGGCTATCCCGGCACCGGCGGGCTCGATGCCGGTGGTGCTGGGCGCGGGCTGGCCGGGCATCCTCCTGCACGAAGCCATCGGGCACGGGCTGGAAGGGGACTTCAACCGCAAGGGCACGTCGGCCTTCTCGAATCGCATCGGCGACAAGGTGGCCGCCGACGGGATCACGGTCGTCGATGACGGCACGCTCGACCGGCGCCGTGGCTCGTTGAACGTCGACGACGAGGGAACGCCCACGCAGTGCACCGTGCTCATCGAGAACGGCGTGCTCAAGGGATACATCCAGGACAAGCTCAATGCGCGGCTCATGGGTATGGCACCGACCGGCAACGGGCGGCGCGAGTCGTTCGCGCACATGACCCTGCCGCGCATGACCAATACCTACATGCGCGCAGGCTCCCGGGCGCCCGAGGAGATCATCGCCTCGGTCGACAAAGGGCTGTACGCCGTGAACTTCGGCGGCGGCCAGGTGGACATCACGTCCGGCAAGTTCGTGTTCTCGGCGAGCGAGGCCTACCTGATCGAGAACGGCAAGCTCGGCGCGCCGGTGAAGGGCGCCACCTTGATCGGCAACGGCCCCGACGTGCTGACGCGGGTCAGCATGGTGGGCAACGACATGAAGCTCGACGGCGGCGTCGGGACCTGCGGCAAGGAAGGCCAGTCGGTGCCGGTGGGTGTCGGTCAGCCGACGTTGCGGGTGGATGCCCTGACCGTCGGCGGCACCGGTTGATGCGCCTACTGGTTGCGCTCTTGCTGATTGCCGGCTCCATCAGGGGCGGCGCGGTGCTGGCCGCCGATCCGGCGGCCGGCGATCCGGGTCATGCCGGCGCCCGGCTGGGTTTTGCGCCCGACGTGCAGGCGGCGATGGCGAGCATCGATCCGGAGCGCATTCGCGCGCACGTGAAATTCCTCGCCGACGATCTGCTCGAGGGCCGCGGCACCGGCACGCGCGGCGGGGACATCGCGGCGCGCTATATCGCCTCGCAATTCGAGCTCTACGGGTTGAAGCCGGCCGGGGACGACGGCAGCTATCTGCAACGCGTCGATTTCCATGGCGTGCAGACGCTGCCCGCTACCTCGGCTTCCCTGCTGCCCTCGCAAGGCGCGCCCATAGCGCTCAACCTCGGCGAGGATTATGTGGTCGGTAATCAGACCCAGACCGAGGGCATCGACGTCGACGCCCCGGTCGTCTTCGTCGGCTACGGCATCGAGGCTCCGGAATATCGCTGGAACGATTTCAAGGGCGTCGACGTGCGCGGCAAGGTGGTGCTGGTCATCGTCAACGAGCCGCCCTCGAGCGATCCGAAGTTCTTCGCCGGCGATGCCCTGACCTATTACGGGCGCTGGACCTACAAGTTCGAGGAAGCGGCCCGCAAGGGCGCGATCGGCGCGCTGCTCATCCACCGCACCGATCTTGCGAGCTATGGCTGGAACGTGGTGAGGAGCTCCTGGAGCAACGAGCAGGTCTATCTCGCCAATGACCACGATCCGAAGCTCGAGGCGGCGGCGTGGATCCAGCTCGACATGGCACGGCGGCTGTTCGCCGCTTCCGGCCTCGACCTCGACCAGATGATCGCGGCTGCGGGAACGCGCAAGTTCAAGGCGCGGGAGTTGCCGGTTCGATTCAAGGCGCATATCGAGAGCCGGGTGCGGCAGTTCGTCTCCTACAATGTCCTGGGGATCCTCCCCGGCGCGGATTCCGGGCCGGCCGCGCAAGCGGTGATGTACACCGCGCACTACGATCACCTCGGCATCAATCCCGCCCTCGCCGGCGACAAGATCTACAACGGGGCGGTGGACAACGGCACGGGCTGCGGGATCCTGATCGAGCTCGCCCACGCCTATGCGATGTCCGCGGCGCGGCCTGCGCACTCCGTGCTGTTCGCCTCCGTGACGGCGGAGGAGAAGGGTATGCTCGGCTCCAAATATCTCGGCCAGCATCTGCCCATCCCGGCGCCGCAAATCGCGCTCGACTTGAATTTCGACGCGGTGCCGCCCATCGGCATGCCGGAGGCGGTAAACGTCACCGGGGCCGAGCGCACCACGTTTTTCCCCGTGGTCGAGAAAACCGCCGGCGCCTTCGGCTTCGACATCCAGCCCGATGCCGAGCCCGGCGCGGGCCATTACTACCGCTCGGATCATTTCAGCCTGGCGCGCGTCGGCGTGCCATCGTTCTCGATCAACACCGCGCTCAAGTTCGTCGGCCACCCGCCGGAGTGGGGCAAGGCGCAGCGTGAGGAGTACACGGCCAAGCGATACCATCAGCCGAGCGATGAGTACACGCCGGACATGGATTTCGCCTCGAACGCGGCGCTCGCCAAGTTCGGCTTTGCGCTCGGCTGGCAGGCCCTTACCGCCGAGCGGACGGTGAGCTTCTTGCCGGGCGATGAGTTCGCGGTCAAGCGCCAGGCACGTTAGTCGGGGTGCGCGTTCGGTGATGCATGTTGTTTGAGGAGTGGATCGAGCAAGCCTACTCGCTCGGCGCGAGCGACCTGCATCTCGAGGCCGATACGCCCATCGTGGCGCGGATCCGCGGCGAGCTGCAAACGGTCGGCGCGACCATCTCGGGTGCAACGCTCCAGCAGGTGGCGCGCGATCTGCTGGGCGATCAATGGCAACGGTTCCTCGAGCGAGGCTCGGCGGACCATGCCGAATCCGTCGGCGGCATCCGCCTGCGGGCCAACTTCTTTCAGACCGTGCGCGGCATCGCGGTTGCAATCCGGCTGCTGGCGCCGAGCGTGAAGGATCTGCGCGTCTGCAACTTGCACAAGGATCTGCGCAAGTTCGTCGAAGCCTCGAGCGGCCTCGTGATCATCTCGGGGCCCACCGGGTCCGGCAAGTCGACGACGCTCGCCGCGCTCATCGAGGAGATCAACGCGACTCGCGCCCGGCACATCGTGACGCTGGAAAGCCCCATCGAGTACTTGTTCGCCAACCGCCAGTCCTTCATCCGCCAGCGCGAGATCCCGACGCACTCGCCGAGCTTCGAGCAGGGCATCATCGATGCTTTGCGCGAGAATCCCGACGTGCTGGTGATCAGCGAGATGCGCACGCCCGAGGTCATGCGGCTTACGCTGAACGCCGCTGAGACCGGTCATCTCGTGCTCGCGACCATGCATTCGTCGAACTGCGCGGAGGCCCTGTCGCGTCTGTGCATGTCCTTCCCCGAAGGCATCCAGGGGAGCGTCCGGGCGCAGCTCGCCGATTGCCTGGTGGCGGTATGCTGCCAGCGCCTCGAGTTCCTGAGCGCGGCGCGCCTGCACGTACCTCGCTGCGAGATCCTGCTGCCGACCTCCGGCGCCCGCGGCACGATCCGCAGCGGTAACTTCAGCCAGATCGCCACCGTGCTGCAGTCGGGCGGCGAGGAAGGCATGTGGACCTTCGACCGCTACCAGCGCTGGATGGAGCAGGTGACCGACTGGGTGCGCCCGCCCTCGTCGGCCGCCCTGCGCGTGCAGGGCGACCCGGCGGTTCGCGCGGCACAGGGACGCCCGGCACAGGGGCGCCCGGCACCGGGGCTGCGCACGGCCCCGGAGCTGCACCCGGCGACGGGGCTCCGCGCGGGAGCAAGGCCGCTCTCCCCGCGTGCCGCGGGCGCTGCGGTGCCGACTCAGACGCGCGCGGCGCAGGGTCCGCCGAAGCCCGGCTCCGGGAGTGCCTCGTCGGGCGAGGAAATCATCGATGTCCCCGCCGAGGAGATGGATCTGGCGGCGCTCGCCGAGCTCGCCAAGAACGCGATCGAGCGCAAGACCTGAAGGGCTGCGCCCCGGGGGCGTTCGCAGAATGGCCGCGCGGGCGGCTTCGGCGCGGGCGGTATGCGAGCGAATTTATACAATATTTTTATACCGCTCCTTTTAGTATGCGCAGTTGTCGGCTCACTGCCGGAATCGGACCCATGGACGCCCTCTATTTGCTCATCCTCGCCGGTCTCTACGCGCTCACTCACGGGCTCGTCTGGGCGCTCGGTCGCCTGAGGAGCGCGCCGTGAGTCCGATGCACATACTGTCGGGACTGCTCGCGCTCGGCCTGTTCGGCTATCTGCTGTTCGCGCTGCTCAAGGCGGAGAAGTTCTGATGGCCCCCGATACCCGGTTCGTGCTGCTGCTCGTGCTATTCCTCGCGGTCCTCGTGCTTTGCACGAAGCCGCTCGGGAGCTACATCGCAGACATCATGGAGGGCCGCCCGAACCTCGCCCTGCGGCTGGGCGGCCGCCTCGAGGCGCTCATCTATCGCATCTGCGGCGTCGAGCCGGGACGCGAGATGGCCTGGAGCGAATATGCCATCGCACTGATGCTGTTCAACATCCTGGGCGCCGTCCTGGTGTATGGCCTCATGCGCCTGCAGGCGTTTCTACCCTTGAATCCGCAGAGCCTTCCGGCGGTCGGCGCAGACACGGCATTCAATACCGCCGTGAGCTTCATCACCAATACCAATTGGCAGAGCTACTCGGGCGAGTCGACGCTCGGATATCTCGCCCAGATGGCGGGACTCGCCGTGCAAAACTTCCTGTCCGCCGCGACCGGCATCGCGGTGGCGATCGCCCTGATCCGCGGCTTCGCGCGGCACGGCACGAAGACCATCGGCAACTTCTGGGTGGACCTCACCCGCTGCACGCTCTACCTGCTCCTGCCGCTGTCCCTGATTCTGGCCATCGTGCTCGCGAGCCAGGGCGTCGTGCAGAACTTCGCGGCTTACAAGGATGCCGCCACGATCGAGACCTTGACCTATCAGAATCCCAACACGGATGCCGCGGGCCACCCGATCGTGGATGCGGCGGGCAATCCGGTCACGGAGACGGCGACCACCGGCACCCAGACCCTGCCGATGGGCCCGGTCGCCTCGCAGGAGGCGATCAAAGAGCTCGGCACCAACGGCGGGGGATTCTTCAATGCGAACTCTGCGCATCCGTATGAGAACCCGACGCCCTTGACCGGCATACTCGAGACGTTCGCGATGTTCCTCGTCGCGTTCGCGCTCACCTACACCTTCGGGAAGATGGTCGGGGACGTACGCCAGGGATGGGTGCTGCTCATTACCATGCTCATCCTGTTCGTGCCTCTGGTGCTGCTCGCGTTCCACGTCGAGCAGCACGGCAATCCGCTCATTGCCCGCGAGGGCGTCGACCAGATCGCGAGCGCCGTGCAGGCGGGCGGCAACATGGAAGGCAAGGAGACGCGCTTCGGGATCGCGGCCTCGGCTCTCTGGTCCGCGGTCGCGACGGGCACGTCGAGCGGTGCCGTCAACAGCATGCACGACTCGCTCATGCCGCTGGGCGGCTTCGTACCGATGTTCCTCATGCAGCTCGGGGAGGTTGCCCCGGGAGGCGTCGGCACCGGCATTTACTCGATCCTGATGTTCGCCGTCCTCGGGGTGTTCATCGCGGGCTTGATGATCGGCCGCACCCCCGAATACCTCGGCAAGAAAATCGAGACGCTCGAGATGAAGCTCGCGTCCGTGTTCATCCTCACCACGCCCTTCGTCGTGCTCATCGGCACGGCGGTAGCCGTCCTCACGGATGCGGGCAAGGCCGGCATCTCGAATCCGGGCGCTCACGGCTTCAGCGAGATCCTGTATGCGTTCACATCGGCGGGCAACAACAACGGCAGCGCATTCAGCGGCTTGTCGGCCAACACGGTGTTCTACAACGTGTCCACCGGACTCGCCATGTTCATCGGCCGTTACTGGCCCATCATGGCCGCGCTCGCCATCGCCGGATCGCTCGCGCAGAAAAAGCGCGTGCCCGTGACCGAGGGCACCATGCCGACGCACGGCCCACTGTTCGTGGCCCTGCTGATCGGCTCGATCCTGCTCATCGGAGTCCTCACCTACGTTCCCGCACTTGCACTCGGCCCCATCGTCGAGCACTTCATGCTCCCGGGCGGCCGCTGAGATCTCAGATGTCGCGCCGTCAACTGCCGCTCTTCGACCGTAATCTCATCGGACCCGCGCTGATGGAGTCCGTGCGCAAGCTCGATCCGCGGGTGCAGTGGCGCAATCCCGTCATGTTCGTCGTGTACATCGGCACCATCGTCACGGCGCTGCTCTATGTGCAGGCGCTCGCCGGCCACGGCGAGGCGCGCGCCGGCTCGATTCTCGCGATCTGCATCTGGCTCCTGTTCACGGTGCTGTTCGCGAATTTCGCCGAGGCGCTCGCCGAGGGCCGCAGCCGCGCGCAGGCCACGGCGCTGCGCGGCATGCGCCAAACGGTCATGGCCAAGAAGGTCGTGAAGCCGGGCGAGCGGCGGACCACGCTGGTGAAGGCCGAGGATCTGCGCAAGGGCGATGTGGTTCTGGTGGAATGCCACGACGTCATTCCGGCGGATGGCGAGGTGATCGAGGGCGTCGCCTCGGTCGACGAGAGCGCCATCACCGGCGAGTCGGCGCCGGTGATCCGCGAATCGGGCGGGGACTTCTCCTCGGTGACGGGCGGCACCCGCGTGCTGTCCGACTGGATCCTGGTGCGTGTGTCGGTGAATCCGGGAGAGACCTTTCTCGATCGGATGATCTCGATGGTGGAGGCCGCCAAGCGCCAGAAGACGCCCAACGAGATCGCGCTCACCATCCTGCTGGTCGCCCTCACGCTGGTATTCCTGATCGTCATCGTGACGCTGCTGCCTTTCTCGCAGTTTGCCGTCGAGGCGAGCAAGACGGGCACGCCGGTGACGCTCACCGCTCTCATCGCGCTGCTCGTGTGTCTCATCCCGACCACCATCGGCGGACTGCTCTCGGCCATCGGCGTAGCCGGCATGAGCCGCATGATGCAGGCGAACGTCATCGCGACGTCGGGCCGTGCCGTCGAGGCGGCCGGCGACGTCGACGTGCTGCTCCTCGACAAGACCGGCACCATCACGCTCGGCAACCGCCAAGCCTCGCAGTTCCTGCCGGCGCCCGGAGTGACCGAGCAGCAGCTCGCCGACACCGCGCAGCTCGCATCGCTCGCGGACGAAACGCCCGAGGGACGCAGCATCGTCGTGCTCGCGAAGCAGCGGTTCAACCTGCGCGAGCGCGACTTGGGTGCGCTCGGCGCGCGCTTCGTGCCGTTCTCGGCGGTCACGAGAATGAGCGGCGTCGACATCGGCGAGCGCCAGATCCGCAAGGGTGCGCCGAATACCATTTTCAAATACGTCGAGACGCTCGGCGGACAATGCCCCGTCTCGGTCGAGGAAGCCGTGCAACGCGTGGCCCGGCAGGGCAGCACTCCGCTGGTGGTCGCGGAAGGCCCGCGGGTGCTCGGCGTCATCGAGCTCAAGGACATCGTCAAGGGCGGGATCAAGGAACGATTCGCCGACCTGCGGCACATGGGCATCAAGACCATCATGATCACCGGCGACAACCGCTTGACGGCCGCGGCGATCGCTGCCGAGGCGGGCGTCGATGACTTTCTCGCGGAGGCGACGCCCGAGGCGAAGCTCAAGCTGATCCGCGAGCACCAGTCGCAAGGCCGCTTGGTGGCCATGACGGGCGACGGCACCAACGATGCGCCGGCGCTCGCGCAGTCGGACGTCGCCGTTGCGATGAACACCGGCACCCAGGCGGCCAAAGAGGCCGGCAACATGGTCGACCTGGACTCGAACCCCACCAAGCTCATCGAGATCGTCGAGACCGGTAAACAGATGCTGATGACGCGCGGAGCGTTGACGACGTTCTCCATCGCGAACGACGTCGCCAAATACTTCGCCATCATTCCGGCCGCGTTCGCGACCACTTATCCCGAGCTCGGCGCACTCAACATCATGCATCTCGGGACGAGCACCGCGGTCCTGTCCGCGGTGATCTTCAATGCGCTGATCATCGTCGTGCTGATTCCTCTCGCCATCAAGGGAGTGAAGTACCGACCGCTCGGCGCAGGCCCGCTGCTGCGGCGGAATCTGCTCATCTACGGCCTCGGCGGCATCATCATTCCCTTTCCGGGGATCAAGCTGATCGACATGCTGCTGGCGGCAATGCCCGGGCTGGCCTAGCCGGCCGCGCCTGAAGGACGATCCCCATGCTCATGCGTCTGGCCCGCCCCGCCGTTTCTCTGCTGATCGTCATGACGGTGCTGCTCGGATTGCTCTATCCGATCGTGGTCACCGTCGTGGCGAAGACCGCCTTTCGCAGCGAAGCGGACGGGAGCCTCGTCTACCAGGACGGCAAACTCATCGGCTCGACTCTCATCGGACAGAACTTCTCGGATCCGAAGCACTTCTGGGGCAGACCCTCAGCAACGACGCCGCAACCTTACAATGCGCTGGGATCCACGGGCTCGAATCTCGGTCCCCTGAACCCGGCGCTGCTGAAGCAGGTCGAGGATAATCTCAAGGCGCTGCGCGCCGCGGATCCCGGCAACCGAGTGCCGGTCCCGGTCGACCTCGTGACCAACTCCGCGAGCGGTCTCGATCCGCATATCACTCCGGCGGCCGCCTACTACCAGGCAGCGCGCGTTGCCCGGGCACGGAGCTTACCCATGGGCCAAGTCGAGGCTCTCATCGCCGCGCATGAGGAGCACGCACTCCTCGGTGTGCTCGGCGAGCGGCGGATCAACGTGCTCGAACTCAATCTGGCGCTCGATCGGCTGCATTGACACAGCTACGCTCCCGGCGCCGCGCTCGCGCGGTTGACGGGCCCCCGTTTGACGAACTGTAACCTTCGTGGTCACATGCGAAGGCGCGCCCACGCGAGCAAACGGAATTCGCGGATCAGCCATGGCCGAGATCGAGCGCCGAGACCCGGATCAACTGCTGGCCGACGTCCAGCGGCAAGAGGCTCGGGCGCGGCGCGGACGGTTGCGCGTTTTCTTCGGCGCCTCGGCGGGCGTCGGCAAGACCTACTCCATGCTCGAGGCCGCGCGTGCGGCGTTTGCGGGCGGCGCCGACATCGTCGTCGGCTACGTGGAGCCGCACGGCCGGGCCGAGACCGAGCGCCTGCTCGATGGGCTCCCGCAGCTGCCGTTTCTGCAAGTGCGCTACCGCGGCATCGTGCGCCGCGAGTTCGATCTCGACGCCGCGCTCAAGCGAGCGCCCGCCATCGTTCTCGTCGATGAGCTCGCCCACTCCAACCTGACCGAGGGGGAGCCGCTTCCGCGGCACGCCAAGCGCTGGCAAGACGTGGAAGAGCTGCTCGACGCGGGCATCACCGTATGGACGACGCTCAACGTCCAGCATCTCGAGAGCTTGAACGACGTCGTGGCCGGGATCACCGGCGTGCGTCAGCAAGAGACCCTGCCCGATCGCATCTTCGACGAGGCCGACGAAGTGGAGCTCATCGACCTGCCGCCCGACGACCTCTTGGAGCGGCTGAAAGCCGGCAAAGTGTACGCGGCGGCGCAGGTGAGCAAGGCGGCGGAAGGGTTCTTCCGCAAGCCGAATCTGTTCGCCCTGCGAGAACTGGCATTGCGCCGCACGGCCGACCGAGTGGATGCGGCAGCGCTCGAGTTTGCCGCGCAGGCTCCGAGCTCGCGTCCCTGGCTCGCGCGCGACCGCTTCTTGATCGCGGTCACGCCGGACGGACAGGCGGAGGAGCTGGTGCGCATCGGCAAGCGCTTCGCCGACGCGCTCGACGCCGAGTGGATCGTGATCTCGGTGGAGACGCCGCAACTCCTCAAGCTCTCCGAGGTCGAGCGCAACCGCCGCATCGATGTGCTGCGGCTCGCCGAATCGCTGGGCGCGGAGACCGTCACCATCGACGGCGCGTCGGCCGCCGACGCGCTGCTCGAGTACGCGCGCCTGCGCAATGTCACCCGCATCGTCACGGGCGAGGCGAAGCGCACGGGCTGGCGCGCGTGGCTGCGGCGCTCGACCACCACCGAGCTGGTACGCCGCGGCCGCGGATTCGACATCTCCGTCATCGCACGCCGCAGCACGCGCGGCCCGGATGCGAGCAGACACGACGCGGAAGGCGCGCCGCACGAGATCAACTGGGAACGCTACTGGGCGGCGCTCGCCATCTGCGGCTGCTGCACGGCCGCCGCGGCGGTCATGTACCCGTATTTCGCCCTCACCAATCTGGTGATGGTGTACCTGCTCGGCGCCACCGTGGCGGCGCTCCGGCTGGGGCGCGGACCCGCGAGCCTCGCGGCGGTCGCCAACGTCATCGTTCTCGATTTCTGCTTCGTGCCGCCGCGCTTCACGTTTGCGATCAGCAATCTGGAATACCTCGTCACCTTCGCCGTCATGCTCGTGCTCGCGCTCGTCATCGCCAATCTGGTGGCAAACGTACGGGCGCAGACGCGCGTCGCCGGTGCGCGCGAGCGGCGCACGTCCCTGCTCTACGCCATGAGCCGGGAGCTCGCCGCCACGCGCGCCTTCGACAACCTCTCACGCGTCGCGGTCAAGCACGTCGCCGAGACCTTCTCCGGACGGGCCGCCGTGCTGTTGCCAGACTCGCGCGGGCGCTTGCAGGGACCGCGGACCGCGGACGCGGCCACGCTCGAGGGCCCCGACCTATCGGTCGCCCAGTGGGTATTCGACCACGGCCGGCCGGCAGGGCTTGGCACCGATACCCTGCCGGCGGCGCGCGCGCAGTACCTGCCGCTCAACGGCACGCAGCAAACGCTGGGCGTGCTGGCCGTGCAGCCCGCCCAGCGCCGCCGCTTGCTCCTGCCGGAGCAGCGCCATCTCCTGGAGACGTTTGCCGGCCAGATCGCACTCGCCATCGAGCGGGCGCAGCGGACGGACGAGGCCGAGGCGGCCCGCGTCGCGGTGGAGACCGAAAGCCTGCGCAATTCGCTGCTCGCCTCGATCTCGCATGATTTGCGCACACCGCTGGCCGCGATCATGGCGGCGAGCCACGCGCTGAACGACGCGAAAATGCAGCCTGACGCGGACACCCGCGCCCGCCTCGCGCGCGTCATCGAGAACACCTCGCAGGAGATCTCCGAGCTCATCTCGAACGTGCTCGACCTCATGAGCTTTCAGTTCGGCGAGGTGCATCTCAACCGTGATGCGCACTCGGTGGACGCGCTCGTCGAGGGCGCGCTCGCGCGGCTCGAGGGACGTCTCGCGCGGCATCCGGTGGAGCTCGCGCTCCCTGCCGATCTGCCCCTGGTCGACGTGGATGCGGCGCTGGTCACGCGCGCGCTGGTCAACCTCCTGGAGAACGCCGCCAAGCACACGCCGGCCGGAACGCGCATCACGGTCTCCGCCGGCCTCGAGAGCGACGCCGTGCGCCTGATGATCGACGACAACGGTCCCGGATTGCCGTCCGGACCGCCCGAGCAGCTGTTTGCGAAGTTCGAGCGCGGCAAGAGCGAGGCGGACGTCGGCGGAGCGGGCCTGGGGCTCGCGATCTGCAAGGCCATAATCGAGGCGCATGGCGGCCGCATCACGGCGGCGCAGCGGCCCGGAGGCGGTGCGCGCTTCACCTGCACGCTGCCCACGAAGGCCCCGCAGCGCGCGGCGCCCGCGGCCGCCTGACTCGAGGCCTGCGCCGCTGCGCACGCCGCTAATCAAAGAGCTCGGCCCGTGCATGGCCGTCCGGCAGCAATGCGAGCGATTGGCCGGGCGCTGCGACCAGCGCCTCGGTGAGGTCGGCGGTCAGGTCGATGGGCCCGCCGAAGGCGACGTATACGGCCGGAGCGGCATAGGGCGCGCCCGAGGCGCGCCAGCCCGGGGCGCGCCAGCCCGGGGCGCGCCAGCTCATCAGTCGACACCTATCATGACGTTGGAAGCCTTGATGATGGCGTAGGCCTTCGCGCCGGAGCGCAAGCCGAGCTTCTCGGCCGATTCCTTGGTGAGATGGCGACGACCTCGAGTCCGGGCGCGAGCTCGACGATCACCTCGCTGTCGACAGACGCCGGGGGGATTTGACGGTCGCGGGAAGTACGTTGCGTGCGCTGAGCTTCACGGGAGCCTCCTCGAATGGCTGGTGCGGCATACTACCGCCGATGTGCTTGCCGTTGGGAGAGGTGGCGATGGACGAAACGACGCACACGGGAGGCTGCCTCTGCGGCGCCTTGCGCTATGAGGTTCGCGGGGAGTTGCGCGGCGTGGTCGCCTGCCATTGCTCGCAGTGCCGCCGCACGAGCGGCCACCATTCCGCCATGACCAGCGCGGCGAACGAGCGGCTGTCGTTGACTTCCGCCGCCACCCTCGTCTGGTACCGCTCCTCGGCGAGCGCCGAGCGGGGATTCTGCAGTGTGTGCGGGAGCAATCTGTTCTGGCGGCCGCAGGGAGAGGGGCGCACCTCCATCGCAGCCGGCACGCTCGATGCGCCCACAGGCATCGCGATGGAGCGGCACATTTTCATCGGCGAGAAATCCGATTACTACGAGATCACGGACGCGCTGCCAAAAATGGCCGGATGGGAGTAGACCGCGCTGTAACGCGGCGCGAACATTATGGCAAAAATCATTTCGTCGCTCGATGGCGACGAGTTTTGCGCCGGCCGCGGATGACATTCAATAGCGTGCGACGCGTCGCATCTCGCCGCGTGTCCCAGTCGATAGGCTGGCTACAGTTTCAAAACCTCGCCGGAGTTTCCATGATCGACAAGTCAATGACAGGCGCATATCAAATCAACCTGCCGAAGGATCTTCTCTCCGAAGCGAGGAAACAGCCGAAGCCGAAGAAGGAGCACCTCAAGGTCGAGGGCTGGCGCACCTCCTGGCTGACGCGAGTCTCGGAGATCTTCATCGGCAAGGATTGAACTGCTCCAAACCGCCGCGCCCCGGGTGTGCGTGGCGCGGCGCCGTGGCTCGACGGCATGCGATTACATGGGGATATAAGTCAAATCGGCCGTTTAAGGCGCCGTTGCGGGTTTAACATCTCCGCGGAGATCGGAACCCCATGCGCCTGTCCAAACCGCTCTATGAATCCCTGCCGCTCCTCTACGGGGTGATCGGCACGGCTGCCATCGCGATCGCCTATTTCGAGCCGGAGCGCATTCGCTCAATCGTCGCCTTCGCGATCGGACTCCTCGCCTCGATCGCCGCGCTGACCGTCTTCCTGCACCGCCAGGATCGGCGTGCGCTGAGCCGCGAGTACCGGGGCGATAGCCTCGACCTACGGCAAGGCTGAAGGGCCCCACGCCCAGGCGAGGCTGAAGCGCCTCACCCCCGCTTCTCGGCTCCCACCTCCGCCGTCTCGAGGGACTGGCGCGCCCGCGCCGAACGCTCGTCGATGTACATGATCTCGTGCTGGCCGACGAGCACGACGTCGCCGTCATTCAAGTTGTGACGGCGCACGCGCTTGAGTTTCACGTAGATGCCATTGGTGCTGTTCAGGTCCTCGATCACGCACGAGTCCGGCTGAGTCACGATCTGGCAGTGATGGCGGCTGATGAACTTGCTGTCGATCTGCAGATCATTATCCGGGGTGCGGCCGATGACGAGTCTGCCGGGCCGCAGCTCGCGTTCCAGGATCGTCGTGCCGCCGCTCGCGAGCAAAATGCGCCCGACCGTCTGTCCGGATTCCACGGGGGCTGCACCGTCCAGTTGCGGCGGCTGCGACGACTGCATCGACTGCATCCGGTTGGTGCGGGCGGCGAACTCGACCCACTGCAGCTCGCGCAGCGCGGCCTCGAGATCGTCGGCGGTGACGACGTCGCTCTCGCGGCCGAAGGCCGACATCATGCAGGTGTCGCAGAGCGTGTTGATCAGGCGCGGAACGCCGCCGGTGTAGCGGTAGATCGTCGGGTAGATATCCTCCGCGAAAATCCGCCTTCCCTGAGAGCCCGCGACCTCGAGCCGGTGATCGATATAGGAGGTCGTCTCGGCGCTCGACAGCGCGGACAAGTGAAAGCGCAAGCGCACGCGTTGCACGAGCTGAATCAGCTCCTTGGAATTGAGCTTGTCGTTGAGCTCGGGCTGTCCCGCGAGGATGATGCGCAGGACCTTCTCCTTGGTCGTTTCGATGCCGGAGAGCATGCGGATCTCCTCGAGCACCCGGTAGCTCAGGTTCTGCGCCTCGTCGATGATCAGGACGACTTTGCGTCCGGCAACGTGCTGCTCGGTCAGAAACTGGTTGAGCGTTGCCAGGACCTCCACCTTTTTCATGTCGAACGGCGTGAAGCCGAACTGCACGAGCACGGTCTGCAGGAAAGCGGTGGGGGAGAGTTGCGTCTGATTGATTTGCGCGACCACGACGTCCGCCTCGAGCTCGCGCAGGAACGTCTCGATCAGGGTGGTCTTGCCCGCGCCGATTTCGCCCGTGATCACGACGAAACCGTCGGTGAACCAGATGGTCGACTCCATGTACGCCTTGGCGCGCGCATGCTGCTTGCTGAGATACAAGAACTGCGGGTCCGGACTCAGCCGGAACGGGAGCTCATGCAGTTTGAACAGTTCTAGGTACATTTCGCAGACAGTCTAACGCGAGTGGGTGGAATCGCCCGCTTCAGGACCAGGTAATCGATTTTAGTGCATTCGCAAGCGCCCGGTCGCGCTCGCCCGGCCGGGCCTTCAGAATGGTGCAATGGCCGAGCTTTCGGCCCGGACGGGGCTCTTTGCCATAATCATGAAAGGCAAGCCCCTCGACGGTCAACAGCCGCTCCCGGCTGGGCATCTGTCCGAGGAAATTGATCATTGCCGTGTGTCCGAGCGGCCGGGTGCTGCCGAGCGGCAGCCCGCAGATGGCGCGCAGATGGTTCTCGAACTGGCTGGTCACGCACCCCTCGATGGTCCAGTGCCCCGAGTTGTGCACGCGCGGCGCCATCTCGTTCGCGACGAGGCGCCCCCTCACGACGAAGAACTCGATGGCCAGCACCCCCACGTAGTCGAGCTCGCTCATGACCCGCTTGATGTAGGTCCGAGCGGTGCGCTCGAGCCTCGCGCTCGTGTACGGGGCGAGCCCGTAGCGCAAGATGCCGCCGGCGTGGGAATTGGCCGAGAGCGGGTAGTACGCGATGTCTCCCGCAACGGACCGGGCGGCGATCAGCGACACCTCGCGCGAGAAGCGTTGCAGTTTCTCGTAGATGAGCCCCTCGCCGCCGATGAGCTCCCACGCGGCATCGACGTCCGCGCGCCGGCCGATCTTGCACTGCCCCTTGCCGTCATATCCCAATCGTCGAGTCTTGAGGATGCCCGGCGTGCCGAGCCTGGTAGCGGCGCGCTCGAGATCCTCGCGCGTATCCACCGCCGCATGCTCGGCCACCGGAATTTTCAGCCGTTCGAACAAGGCCTTCTCGTGCAGGCGATCCTGCGAGACCTCGAGCGCGGCGCGCGGCGGACGAATGGCCGTCAACTTCGACAAAGGCGCGAGAGCCTTGCCCGAGATGTTCTCCCAGTCGAAGGTCAGCACATCGCTCTTCGCAGCGAGCTCCTTGAGAAGATCAGCGTCCTCGAGCGCGCCGGTAAGGCTCGGCGCCACTTGAGCGCCGGGAGTATCCGCGCTCCGATCGAGGAACGTGCAGCGGATGCCCAAGGGATACCCGGCAAGCGCCAGCATGCGCCCCAGCTGTCCCGCCCCCACGATGCCGACGTGTAGAAATCTCAAGGCTGACGAGGATCGGGCTTGTTGAGCACTGCCGCGGTCTGCGCCGAGCGAAATGCATCGAGCGCGAGACGCACGTCCGCGGCCTCGTTCGCGAGGATGGCGGCGGCGAACAGCGCGGCGTTGCGCGCGCCCGCGGCACCGATCGCGAAGGTGGCCACGGGAATGCCGCTCGGCATCTGTGCGATCGAGAGAAGCGAGTCCAGCCCGCCGAGCGTTTTCGTCTGCACGGGCACGCCGAGCACCGGCACGCTGGTCTTGGCCGCCGTCATCCCCGGCAGGTGAGCGGCTCCCCCGGCGCCCGCGATGATGGCTTTGAGACCGCGCTCGCGCGCCGACGCGGCGTACTCGAACAACAGGTCCGGCGTGCGATGCGCGGAGATGACCCGCACCTCATGCGCAATCGACAAGGATTCGAGAGTATCGGCCGCCGCCTGCATCGTCTCCCAGTCGGACGACGATCCCATGATGATGCCGACTCGGGGTTTCATCCGAGCAGCTGCCGCAGAAACGCGAACAGCTCCCGGGCTCCCGCCGGAGGCCTTTGCTCCAGACGCTCGCGCCCGGCCTTTTTCAGAATTCTGGCGAGGGCCTCGCGATCCGCCTGCGGATATTCCTCGCACAGCATCGGCAGCGCCGTGTCGGGCTCGGAAAGCAGGCGGTCACGCCAGCGCTCGATCCTTTGAAAATGCCGGATCTCGGAATCATGCCGCTCCTTGCGCTCGGCCAGCTTCGCGAGCACCGGTTCGGGATCGATCTGCCGCATCAGCTTGCCGATGTACTGGCGCTGCCGTACCTGCGCGCCATGGGAGGGGAGCCGGCGCAGATCGCGCAGCGCCACGAAGAGCTTTTCCGGCAGGTCGAGCGCCGCGATTTCCTGCTCCGGCAGGGCGGACAGCTGCACGCCGAGCTCCTGCAAGGAGGCGGCCTCGCGCTTGCGCGCGCTCTTGCTGAGGCGCTCCGCCTCGGCGTCGCGGGTCTCCTCGGGTCCGCTCTGGGCAACCATATACGCCATGCTACCACCTCTGTGGCCGGGCGAATTACAGGCTAGAATCCGGGCAAAGCTCAAGCGGAGAACATGATGGCTATCGCGCCCGCCGACCCTGTGCGTCGCCTCACCCTGGGCGACCTCGAATCGATCATCGAACGCGCCCTCGAGGAGGCGCGCGCGCGCGGCGCCACGCAAGCGGAGGCTGCAGTGAGCCAGGATAGCGGCCTTTCCGTGGGCGTGCGCCTCGGCGAGGTCGAGACGCTGGAGCATCAGCGCGACCGCAGCATGGGAATCACCGTGTACTTCGGCCATCGCAAGGGCTCGGCGAGCACGGCGGACCTCTCACCGGACGCCGTGCGCGCGACCGTGGCGAAGGCCTGCAGCATCGCGCGCTTCACCGCGGAGGATGCGTGCTCGGGCCTGGCCGACCCCGCACTCATGGCGCGCTCCCCGCCGGACCTGGATCTTTTTCACCCCTGGAGCCTCACCGCCGAGCGCGCCATCGAGATCGCCAGGACTTGCGAGGCGGCGGCCCTTGGGTTCGATGCGCGCATCAACAACTCGGAGGGCGCCTCGGTCGCCACGCACCAGGGACTGCATGTCTACGGCAACACGCACGGCTTCGTGGGCGGGTATCCCACGACTTCGCATACCCTGAGCTGCGTGGTGCTCGCGGGCACGGGCGAGGACATGCAGCGCGACTACTGGTACTCGACCTCGCGCGACTGGCACGAACTCGAGGATGCCGAGGCCATCGGCCGCGAGAGCGCGCGGCGCACGATCGCGCGCTTAGGCCCTGCCAAGCTCTCCACGCGGCGCGCCGCGATCCTGTTTCTTCCGGAGATGGCGCGTGGGCTGATCGGGCATTTCACCGCGGCGATTCGCGGCAGCAGCCAGTACCGCCAGTCCTCGTTCTTGTTGAACTCGGCGGGACAGCAGGTGTTTCCGGCGGGGTTCTCGATCGCCGAGCGGCCGCACATTCACAAGGCCATGGGCAGCGCGCCCTTCGATGAGGAGGGTGTCGCGACGCGCGACCGCGAGCTCGTTACCGACGGGGTCCTTACCGGCTACATTCTCTCGAGCTATTCGGCGCGCAAGCTCGGGCTCAAGACCACCGGCAATGCCGGGGGGGCGCACAATCTGGTGGTTGCGCCGACCGCGACCGGGGGACGCGAGGCGATGATGGCGCGCCTCGGCACGGGACTTCTGGTCACCGAGCTCATGGGACAGGGTGTGAACGGCGTGACCGGCGACTATTCGCGCGGAGCGGCGGGATTCTGGATGGAGAACGGCGCGATTCAATATCCGGTGGCCGAGATCACCATCGCCGGAAATTTACGCGACATGCTGAAGGACATCGTTGCGGTCGGCGACGATGTGGATGCGCGCGGCGGGATTCGCGTGGGATCGGTGCTGGTCCGCGAGATGACCATCGCCGGCGAGTGACAGGGCCGGGCAATCGCCCGCGCCGGCCGGCGCCTGTTCAGGTGCCGTCGATAAAATCCGCGAGCGATCGGTCGCCGAGGTCGCGGTGCACGGTTGCGTCGATGTGCGCGATGAGCTCCCGCGCCTGTGGGAGCGCATGCCCGACCAGAATCGCGCGGCCGTGCTGCGGCCGGCGCAGCGCCTCGATGATGTCGGAGAGCTTGATGTGGTGGGGATCGCGCCCGGGCACGAAATATTCCTTCTCCGTCGCGACCAGGAGCGTCGCCTGCTCCAGACAAGCGACCACCGGCGCGAGCGCTGCGCCCGGGACATCGAGCGCGTCGGCGAGGCGCGCCGCATTCCAGTGCACGGCGCCGCTCTGATAGTCGCGTCCAACCAGGTACATCACGGAAACGCCGATACTTTCATGTGCGTTCGCATCGAGCGCAAGGGCAGTGTGCCCATGCGGGAGGTACTGCGGAAACTGCACGTAGAAGGCAAGCGTCGCCCCAAGCAGCAAAATCAGCCAGCTCAAGTACACCCAGATGAGCGTGGACAGCACGATCGCGAAGCCCGAGTAGACGGCCACGAGCGTCGAGGAGGAGACGAGGATCGAGGTGAATATCTGGCCGACGAGCGCCCAGACGACGCCCGCGGTCACGCCGCCGATGAGGGCGGCGCGCGCCTCGACGCGGATGTTCGGAATGAACATGTACATGAATACGAACACCACCGAGACGATCACATAGGGCAGGACTCCCGCGATGCCGGTCAGCACCCAGGCAAGCGGGGCGATGGAATCGAGCCAGCGCGCGGTGGGGCTGTGCAGCGCGGAGCCGAGAAGTCCCAGCGCGACGGCGAGCAGGATCGGGCCTGCAATCATCACGCTCAGGTACTCGGCGAAGCGGCGCGCGAAATTACGCGCGTGCTGTACGCGCCAGACGAAGTTGAAGCTCGTCTCCACCTTTTGAATGGTGGTGACCACCGTATAGGTGAGAAAGACGAGCCCGAGCGAGCCGAGTACATCGCCGCGCATGTTGGACACGAATTCGAGCAGCGACTCGGTCAGCTGGTTGGAGGCGACGCCGAGCGGGCGGAAGAACTGATGCAGGATGAAGTGCAGGTCCGAGCGGGCGCCGATGCCTTTCAGGATTGCAAAGCTGAAAACCATCAACGGCACGAGCGAGAGGAGCGTGGTGTAGGCGAGGCTCATGGCCCGCACCGCGATCTCGCCTTGCAGCCAGTCGCGAACGACGGCGGCCGGATAACGCAGCAGGCGCAGCACCGGCCCCCAGGGTGGGCCCATGGTGCGCGACCGTTGGAACAATCCGTCCTCGAGACGCTCGAGCGCGGTGGGCATGCGCTCAGCCAGTCAGTAGCTTGAGCGCCTTGCGATAGTTGTCGCTGGTGCGCGCGATGATGTCCGCCGGCAGGTGCGGCGCGGGCGGCTTCTTGTTCCAGTGGAGCGATTCGAGATAGTCGCGCACGAACTGCTTGTCGAAGCTCGGCGGACTGATTCCGGGGCGATAGGAGGCGACCGGCCAGAATCGCGAGGAATCCGGCGTGAGCACCTCGTCGATGAGCATGATGTTGCCGGCCTTGTCGACGCCGAACTCGAATTTCGTGTCGGCGATGATGATGTCGCGCGCGCGCGCGTGCTCGGCGGCGAGAGCGTACACCGCGAGCGCAATGCGCCGGACGGCAGCGGCATGCTCGCGGCCCACCAGGCTCACGATCGCCTCGAAATCGATGTTCTCATCGTGGTGTCCGGCGGGCGCTTTCGAGGCCGGCGTGAATATGGGCTCGGGCAGCGCATCCGCCATGACGAGCCCGGGCGGCAGCACGATGCCGCACACCGATCCGTGCTGCTTGTAGTCCTTGTATCCCGAGCCGATCAGATAGCCGCGCACCACCGCCTCGATGGGGAGCGCCCGCAGCTTCTTGACGATCATCGAGCGGCCCTCGAGCTGCGCCCGGTCCTCGGGATCCTGAACGATGTCCTCGAGCTTGAGAGCCGTCAGGTGGTTCGGCACCAGCGCGCGCGTTTTCTCGAACCAAAACTCGGAGATCCTGGTGAGCACCTGACCCTTGAAGGGGATGGGATCCGGCAGCACGACGTCGAACGCCGAGAGGCGATCCGTCGTGACGATGAGCAAATGATCGGCATCCACATCGTAGATGTCGCGCACCTTGCCCTGGTGAATCTTGCGAAGGCCGCGGACGCGGCTCTCGAATAACGGCGTGGGTTGCAACGAGTGATCCATGCGTGCGGGCGGCTGCTACCATTGTGGGGGAAGGTCGGCGATTGTCGCCGTTGCGCGGCGCATAGGTCAACGAATGGCTTGGAAAGGAACGATTTTCGGGGCGATGGTCGGCCTCCTGCTCACGCGCACCGTCACGGGCGCGGTCGTCGGCGCCCTCATCGGCCTATTGTTCGACCAGAGCGTCGGCCTCGGCTTTTCCTTTCCCGGCTCGCCCGCCGCCTCGGTCTCGGAGGTGTTTTTCCGAACGACCTTCGAGGTCATGGGGCACGTCGCCAAGTCGGACGGGCGCGTATCGGAAGCGGAGATCGATGCGGCGCGGCGGCTCATGCAGGAACTGCGCCTGGGGCCAAACGAGATCGGCGCCGCAATCGAGTGCTTCCGCGCCGGTAAGTCGCCGTCCTACGATGCGGGTTTGCGCATCGAGCAGCTGCGCGAGGCTTGCGGTCTGCGTTTCGACTTGCTGGCCGCGTTCATCGAGCTGCAGCTGCGCGCGGCTCTTGCGGGCAACGGGATTTCGCCGCCGGCGCGCCGCATCCTGATGCGCGTCGCCGAGCGCCTCGGGATGTCGCAATTGGAGTTCGCCCGCATGGAGGCCGCGGTGCGCGCACGCCACGCCGGGCGCGGCAGCTACGCGGGCGCGCAACCGCAACGGCCGCTGTCCGAATGCTATGCCGAGCTCGAGGTGGGCGCGGGCGCGAGCGATCAGGAAGTGACCAAGGCGTATCGTCGACAGATGAGCCGCCATCATCCCGACAAGCTCGTCGCGAATGGGCTGCCCGAATCGATGGCGGAGTGGGCGAAGGAGAAAACGCAGCGCATCCAGGAGTCTTACGAGGCAATACGTGCGGCGCGCGGCATGCGTTGATAAAGTAGCGGCATGGCAATCCTCATCGCACCGTCCATCCTGTCCGCCGATTTTTCCCGCCTCGGCGAGGAAGTGAACGCGGTGCTCGCCGCGGGCGCGGACTGGATTCACTTCGACGTCATGGACAATCATTACGTGCCCAATCTCACCGTCGGTCCCATGGTATGCGAGGCGCTGCGCAACGCGGGCGTCACGGCCATCGTCGACGTGCACTTGATGGTCACGCCGGTCGATGCGCTGGCCGCGGATTTCGCGAAGGCGGGCGCCTCGCGCATCAGTTTCCATCCCGAGGCGACCCTGCACGTGGACCGAACCATCGAGCACATCCGCGAAGCCGGCTGCGCGCCCGGCCTCGTGTTCAATCCGGCCACCTCGCTCGACTGGCTGGATTATGTGATCGACAAGATCGACACCGTCCTGATCATGTCAGTGAATCCGGGGTTCGGCGGACAGAGCTTCATTCCGCAGAGTCTCGGCAAGCTCGCCGAGGCGCGCGCGCGCATCGAGGCGAGCGGGCGGGATATCCGGCTGGAAATCGACGGCGGAGTGAAGCCGGACAATGCGGCAGAAATTGCGCGCGCGGGCGCAGACACTTTGGTCGCGGGATCCGCCATCTTCGGCAGCGCCGATTATGCCGCGACGATCCGCTCGCTAAGAGCGCAGGCCGACGTAGGTTTGCGGACGAGACCCGCCGGCCGCTAGCGGCTCCTGCGGTGCGGCGGCGCCTGAGCCGGGCGCGCCTCAGCCGCCCGGCCCTTGACCGGCCGTGCTATTCGTCGTCCTCGTCGTCGTCGTCGTCCTCATCGTCCTCATCGTGCTGCTCCGGGCGCGGCGTCTTGCCGGCCGAGGCCGCTCCGGCCTTCACCGGCACGATGAGGGGGCGCGTCTTCACTTTCGGGCGCGCATTGAACACCACGATGGTCTTGCCGGTGGCACGCAGGAGTCCCTGCTCTTCCAGCACTTTGAGAACGCGTCCCGCCATTTCGCGGGAACAGCCCACCAAGCGCGACAATTCCTGCCGGCTCACCTTGATCTGCATGCCCTCCGGATGAGTCATCGCGTCGGGCTCGCCGCACAGGTCCATGATCGCGTGCGCGACCCGGCCGGTGACATCGACGAAGGCCAGGTCGCCGAGCTTGCGGTTGGTGCGATCGAGACGGGTTGCGAGCTGAGTGGCCAGCTCGAAAATCAGTCCGGGGCTTTCGGCGGCGATCTGCCGGAAACGCGGGTAGGTCATTTCCGCGAGCTCGGATTGCTGCCGGGTGCGTACCCAGGCACTGCGGGTGGGCTGTTCGTAGAACAGGCCCATCTCACCGAAAAATTGCCCCTTGTTGAGGTAGGCGAGAACCATCTCGTTACCGTCCTCGTCCTCGATCATGACCTCGACCGATCCCGAGATGATGTAGTAGAGAATGTCCGGCAGATCACCCGCGTGGATGATCACGGTTTTGGAGGGGACCGTCCGGATACGGCAGTAGCTCAAGAAACGATTGATCGCAGGGATATCGCTTAAGGCTTTTGCCACTTCTTCCATGGTCTCTCCCAAGTCTGATGGTCGTGAAAACGCCCGTTCTGGCGCCCCCTTTTATTACATAAGTACTGGAATCGCAAGCAGTAAGTCATAGCCAGTAGGATCCGCGAGTCATCAGTCGCGAGGTCAGCCGCATTGCTTCCTTCACCCACCGGGGCAGCGCCGCGGCGCCAAGCGTCTGCGCTTTCGCGCCGTGCCCGATCTCGTCGTGCTTCATCTGCTCCACGATGGCGCGGCTGCGTCGGTCGGCCGCGGGCAACCGATCCAAATGGTCTTGCAGGTGCGATTCGACCTGCCGTTCCGTCTCGCTCAGGAACCCGAGGCTGGTCCGGTCGCCGAGGGCGCCTGCAGCTAAGCCGATGAGAAAGGACCCCGCATACCAGAGCGGATTCAGAACGCTCACGCGCCCGTCGAGCTCGGCGATGCGCCGCTCGCACCAGGCGAGGTGATCGAGCTCTTCGGCCGCAGCCTGGCTCATCGCCGTGGCGGCTTGCGCATTGCGGGCGGTGAGAGCCTGCCCGCGGTACAGCGCCTGGGCGGCGACCTCGCCGGCATGGTTCACACGCATGAGCCGGGCCGATTCTCGGCGTTCGGCTTCTTCGAGCACGAGCTCCCCCCCGGGGCCGGCCGGCAACGCCCGCGCAGCTCGCGCTGGGGCGGATAAGACATTGATTGTCTTGCCAATTTCTCCCAAGACACGGTCGGTTGCACTGAGTCTGCGGGGGCTCACCGATACATTATATTATAGAGAGCCTGGAAAGCGGGTCGCATGGGGGGCTCGGCGCCCATGCGGGGCGTCCGACCGGATTCGCCGGCCGAGGACGGGCTGGTCTTGTCGTCCCGGTTTCTGTACACTTTCGCGCCTTTCGTTGGGACCTACCGTCCGGAAACATTCATGCAAACCGTATTCTCAAAGCCCGAAGAAACCCGCGGCGACTGGTATGTCGTCGATGCGGCGGGCAAGACCCTGGGCCGGCTGGCCTCCCAGATTGCTCATCGTTTGAAGGGCAAGCACAAGCCGACTTACGCGCCCCACCAGGATCTCGGCGATCACATCGTGGTCATCAACGCGGGCACCGTGCGCGTCACCGGCGCCAAGCTCACCGACAAGTGGTATCACCAGCATACCGGCTACGTCGGCAACCTGAAGAGCACCACGCTCGAGAAGCTCCTCAAGGAGCATCCCGAGCGCGCGATCCAAATTGCCGTGAAAGGCATGCTGCCGAAGGGCCCTCTGGGGCGGCGCATGTACCGCAAGCTTCACGTATTCGGCGGCAACGCCCATCCTCATCAAGCTCAGCAGCCCAAAGCGCTGGAGCTGTAAACGCTAGGAAATATCTCATGGCATTGAGCTCCGCCAATAA
>Ga0302324_100000923_pt1 | contig 73704 bp, 60 predicted proteins | sample Palsa_T0_1_FD_201949 | JGI IMG/M metagenome (GOLD analysis project Ga0302324, IMG submission 201949) | Peat permafrost microbial communities from Stordalen Mire near Abisko, Sweden - Palsa_T0_1 | ecosystem: Environmental > Terrestrial > Soil > Palsa > Peat permafrost | place: Sweden: Abisko...
GCCCGGCAGCTACAAGCTGTTCGCCTGGGAAGCGGTGGACATTAACCAAGTGATGTACGATCCGGATTTTGTGACATCGTTTCTTGCGCAGGCGCAGAGCGTTGAGATATCGGAAGGCAGCAAGGGGAGCGTACAGCTCAAGCTGATCACACAGTAAGCCGCGCTACATCGCCAGCAGCGCGGCCAGCAGGTCGATACCGTCCCATAGATTCTCCAGCCGGATGTTCTCGTCGAAGCTGTGCTGATTGTTATCATGATTCGCGATCGGTACGGCGATGGTGGGCGCGTGCAGCGTTTCTTCGATCATGTAAAGCGGAACACTGCCGCCCATGGTCGGCAGCTTTACCACCGGGCCGCGCACCGATTCGGCCGTGCGCAGAACGAGCTGCGAAATCGGCAGATCCATGGAAGTGCGCGCCGCATTGTAGCCGCCGGGCTCGACAACTACCTTGGCGACTTTGGCGTGTGTCAGCCGGGTTTCCGCATCGGGATCGCGGTCGACGATGTAGTAGCCTTGCTTGCGGATATGGTCGATCACGCGTTCGGCCGCGGTGTCGTGATCGATCCCTTTCACTAAACGATGTCGAGCGACGCCGTGGCGGATGCCGGAATCACGTTGCTGGCTTGCGCACCAGTGCGCGCCGCACTCATGCCACGGATGGTCAGCGACGGCAGGTTCAATAGCTCAACTAACCTCGTGCCGCCGCCTTCGGTGCCGCCCAGCCATAGCTCGCGCATCAGATCGCGATCCACGTCCGGCGCTTCGGCCACGGCGCGGCGCTCGGTCTCGCTCAGCGGCTGGATGCCATCGTAGTAATGGTCGATTGTGACGCGGCCGTCGTCATCCTTCATCGACGCCAACAGCCGCGCCAGCATCATCGCCGGGTTGGGCGCCCAGTTCCCGTAGTGGCCGCTGTGCAACTCGCGCTTCGGACCATAGACGGTGATGTCGAGCGAGGTGATGCCGCGCGCGCCGAACACGATTTGTTGCCGGCGGCTCTAGTGCACAGGACCATCGCAGATCAGCCAGACGTCGCTCGAGAGCAGCTCTTTGTATTTCGCGAGGATGCTCGCCAAGTGCGGCGATCCGGCCTCCTCCTCGCCTTCGAATACGAACTTGATATTCGCGCGCAGCAGAATTCCGGCGGATTTCAATGCGTCGAGCGCGGTGGCGATGGCAATGATCGGCGCCTTGTCGTCCGACGCCGACCGCGCATAGATGCGCCCATCGCGCAGCACGGGTTGCCACGAAGGCGTAGCCCACTCCTTCGGGTCGAGCGGCTGGCCATCGTAGTGCGCGTAGAAAATTACCGTGCGCGCGGCTCCGGGGGTATGGATATCGCCGAACACCACGGCCGGCGCGTCTGGCACTGCCAACAGGGGCGTTGGCACGCCGCGCTTCTCCAGAATGGCGGATACCGCCGCGGCATTGCGCCGGATGTTCGGCACATCGCTCGCCAAGTTTGGAATGGCAAGCAGGCCCATGAACTCCGCGAGGATGGCCCGCTCGTGCGCGACGCGCCATTCATGCGCCGCCGAGACGGCTGGGTTCGACTGGGCACTTGCAAGCGGTGCGAAAGCCGCGAACGCAATCGATAAAAGGGCAAATCTCAACTCAACTGACCTTTGCTACTCTGTGTGCGAACGGGATTTCACGCCACGTTCTGTACTCGCGGGTGAAATGGTCGTCGTTGCCGATAATTCTACCCTGGGGAACTCGTATTCAAGCGCAGTACACCTAATTTGAGGGCACAAGCGTGAAGAGCCACGTGTCGTCAAGGAAGCCACTATTATTTTCTCCACTGAATAGCACTAAGCCCCGGGTGAGCGGGTCGAAATCCAGGCCAGCAACCCATCGGGCTGGCGGCCGGGTAGCCGGAAGCCTCTTCGTCCAGTCTTTCCCATTCCAGGTCCAGGTGTCGTTCCATGCCTGTCCGCTGTCAAAGTCGCTGCTCCCGCCGAATAATACGACAGCGCCAAGGTTCGCGTCATAGGTTAGACAGGTCGTCGCCCGTGCGGCTGGGGCTACTGCGGGGAAGAGTTGGGTCCATGTGACACCGTCCCACGTCCACGTATCGCCGAGATAAATACCGGCCCCGCGGTTACCGTTTCGGATGTCGCCGCCAAAGAGGATGACTGTTCCATTGGCCGCGTCATAGGTTACGCCAGTTCGCCGCGCGGAGGGGCTGGTTGCGGGAAACTGCTGGGTCCAAGCTTTCGTCACACCATCCCACGTCCATGTGTCGCCCAGAACATCCTGATTGCTCAGTAAGCCTCCAAAGAACACGATCGTTCTCGTGGCCGCGTCATAGGTCATTCCCGGTGTATCAAACTGGCGTCCTGGAGGGGAAACAGGGGGGAACTGCTGGGTCCATGTGACACCATCCCACGTCCATGTATCGTTGAGATTCGTTCCACTGGTGTCGACTCCTCCGAAAAGCACAACGACGCCAGTAGCCGCGTCGTACGCCATCCCAGGGCCCTGCCGGGCCGGCGGAGAGGCAGGAGGAGACAACTGGGACCACCCGTGGTTCGAGGTCCAAGTCCAGGTGTCGCCATACGCGATGTAGGGGACACCAGTCCCGTTGCCGCCTCCAAACAACACGGTCGAGTGAGCAGCGGAGTCGTAAGTCATACCCATGCAGCACCGGGCGGAAGGAGATGACGGTGGGGAAAGCTCGACCCAATTGAGCGTTTGTGCCGCGGCCATGGCGGCAAACAATTGGATCGCTGCAACACCGTGCAGAATTCTTGTGGACTGTGTTCCTGGGAGAAACAACCTTTTCCTCCTCGTTGGCCTGATCACCACGATTGTAGCCTGCAGCCCAGGTCTGACGGACGGTCCATGACCGCAGGGAAACTGGGGGCTTCCTACTCGAATGGAATGTCCACCTCGGCAAAGCTGCCGGGTGTTGCCGCGTTCACAGCAAGCGCCACCCTATCAACGTAACGGCGCAAGGTCGGCCATTGCTGGTTGGCGATTACCACGAAGGCAATTTTTCGCCCCGCCAGGTTTTGCTGGTAGCGCATGTTTTTGTCGGTAGTCAGTAAAAGTTCGAAGCCTGCGGCCTCAGCCTCTGCTATCAGTTCGCCGTTTGCCAGCCGATCCCATCCGCGTTCGACGGCTTCAACTACCACATGACCTTGAGGGCATACCGGAGCGGGGCAGGGGTGCCGTTATCAAATAGTATGAGCATCGACCCCGCGGGCCGGCTGCTGCAAAGCCGGTGGCGCGTCAAGGCTCCGCGCCGCAAACTCGATCACCGCTACCACCTGTTCACGCGACAAATGGAACCATTCCATAATCTCGTTGATCGACGCACCCACTTCCAGAATGTCAAAGACAACGGAAACCGGCGTCCGCGTGTCCCGGAATACCCATGCGCCGCTGCGTTTGCCGGGAATACTTTCCACGGCGGGGCATTGTGACCAGTCGAGGGTTGCTGTTGCCATGATCTGCGCTCCTTCTTTCAGGTTACGTCACTGGGGCAGCGGAGTGGGACGGGGACCGCGCTGCAGCGGGCTCCGCGCGAGCTGTGGCCCAAACTGAAATGGCCCGTTCGTGCGCCACGCGCCATTCATGCGCCGCAACGGCAACTGGGTTCGACTGGGCATTTGCAAGCGGTGCGAAAGCCGCGAACGTAATCGACAAAAGCGCAAATCTCAACTCAACTGCCCTTTGATGGGCAACTCGCGGATGCGCTTTCCGGTAGCCGCAAAAACTGCATTGCAAATGGCCGGCGCGATGGGCGGCACGCCCGGCTCACCCACTCCGGCCGGCGCCGCATCGTTGGTAACGATGTGCACGTGCGTCTCAAAAGGCGCCTGGTTCATGCGCGCCACGGGATACCGGTCGAAGTTGGATTGCTGTATCCTGCCGCCCGCGGCGGTGATCTCGCCCATCAGCGCGATACTCGTGCCGAATACGGCCGCGCCTTCAAACTGAGACCTCACCCGGTCGGGATTGATGATCCGCCCGGCATCCACCGCAATATCCACGCGCGGAATCCGAATCTCGCTGCCGTGTACTTCCACCTCCACCACGGCCGCCACGTAGGTAAGAAAGCTACGATGCGCCGCAATACCCAGCGCGCGTCCGGGCGCCGCCTTCTTGTTCGCCCAGCCGGATTTCTGCGCGGCGATTTCGACGACATTCCGCAGCCGCGCCGTATCGAACGGAAACTTCGGATTGCTCGGCCCGCTCTGCTTCATGCCCTCTTTGCCGAAATCGATGGTGCGCGGCTGCCCGATCAATTCCAGCAGGTATTCCACGCGATCGCGTCCGGCCGCCGCAGCCAGTTCATCGGTAAACGTCTGCACGCCGAACGCATGATAGATATTCGAAACCGAGCGCAGCCATCCGATGCGCACATGCGCCTTGGCCGGGCCATTCTCCACGCGCAGGTTGGGGATCGGATAAGGGATATCCGTCCATCCCATGCTGAGTTGGAAGCCGCCGTACTCTTCATTCGGATTCCCTTGCATGGCGATCGGCGGGAAGACGCTGCGCTGCAGCCACGCCGTGGGACGGCCGCTGTCGTCCACCGCAGCCTTGATGTACAGCGCGGCCGGGGAATGGAAGTAATCGAAGTGCACGTCGTCCTCGCGGCTCCAGACGATCTTTACCGGCTTGCCCACCTGCTTCGAGAGCAGCGCCGCTTCGGCGACGTAATCCGGCTTTGACTTCCGCCCGAATCCGCCGCCCAGCAGCGTCACATGGCACTCCACGTCTTCTTTCTTGATGCCTACAGCCCGCGCCACGGTGTCCTGCACGGCCTGCGGATTTTGGGTACACGTCCAGGTGACCACCTTGCCGTCTTTGAACTCGGCGACGGCGGCCAGCGGCTCCATCGCGGCGTGCGCCAGCAGGGGCGTGTAGTAAGACGCCTCCAGAATTTTGCCGGCGTTGGCGAACTCCGTATCCACGTTCCCCATCTCGCGGGCCACGCGGCCTGGTTTGCGCGCGGTGTCGAGCATCGCCTGCTTATACGCAGCCGAATCGTAAGCGGCGTTCTCGCCTAAATCCCACTCGATTTTCAGCTTTTTGCGTCCTTGGAGGGCCGTCCAACTATTGTTGGCGATCACCGCCGCGCCGCCCAGCGGCTTGAACCCGTATGGCGGCTTGGCCAGATCCAGCATCACCACCTGCTCGACGCCCTTCACCTGCCTGGCTTCGGCATCGTCGCAGGTTTTCAGCGAGGCGCCCATCACCGGGGGGCGCTCGATAGCCGCATAAACCATTCCCGGCATGCGCGCGTCGATGCCGAACGTCGCTTGGCCGGTCACAATGGGCTTCAAATCGACGATGGGAATATCTTTGCCGATGTAGCGGAACTGATCGGGCGTCTTCAGCCGGGTGGCGCCTTGTTGGGGGGCGGTCGCGGTCGAAGCCAATTCGACGAGTGCACCGTACGCCAGCTTGCGGCCGGTCTTAGCGTGTACGACAAAGTGGTTCTGCCCGCGACATTCTTCCGGCGACACACCCCATTTGGTGGCCGCGGCATTTTCGAGCATGTTGCGCGCCGTCGCGCCGGCCGTCCGCAACGTATCGTAGAAATCGCGCACGGAACACGAGCCGTCAGTGTCTTGTGAGCCGTACTTCGCATCGCCCGGCGCCTGGATCACCTGGACGCGTGCCCAGTCCGCTTCCAATTCGTCCGCCACAATCATGGGCAGTCCGGTGCGGCAGCCCGTACCCATCTCAGAGCGATGCGCTACGATCTTCACCGTGCCATCCGGCTCGATGCCCAGATATACGCTGGGCTGCCAGGTCAGTGCACCCTTCAGCTTCGGGACCAGCGGCGCGGATATGACCAGCGCACCGGCCGAAAATATCTGGCCCAGAAATCCGCGGCGCGAAACATTGCAGATATTCGGGGTCATGCTTGCACCCCCGCCGCCATCTTGATCGCCTGGCGGATTCGCTGATATGTGCCGCAGCGGCAGATGTTGCCCTGCATCGTGGCGTCGATATCGTGGTCGGTGGGATGCGGTTTGCTCTTCAGCATAGCGGCCGCCTGCATGATCTGGCCGCTCTGGCAATATCCGCATTGCGGCACGTTGCATTGCTCCCAGGCTTTCTGCAGCGGATGCTCGCCCGCGGCGCTCAGCCCCTCAATGGTGGTGATGCGCTTGCCCGCCGCCGCCCGCATGGGCGTCTGGCAACTACGCGCCGCGTCGCCGTTCAGGTGCACGGTGCATGCGCCGCACAGGCCCAGCCCGCATCCGAATTTCGTTCCGGTCAGGCCGAGTTCGTCGCGCAGGTACCACAGCAAGGGCATGTCGGGATCGCCGTCGAAGCTGGCGCGTTTGCCGTTGATGGTCAGTTGGATCGTTGGATTCGCCACGGGTCACTGCTCCTTCTGGCCAGTATACCCCGCAAGGGGCGATGCCTGGTCGCCGCTCTCTCTCCCGCACTGGGATAAACTCTCCTCATGGTGTTCGGCAAGCGTCTTCGCGAGGGAGTTCGTCTGGGAAAAATCACTTGCAGTGTTCGCATCTGGTTGCGTCCCCACGTCAAAGTGGGCGCCCGGTACCGTATGGAAGAAGGTGAAATCGAAGTGGATTCAATCAAGTCGATCGGTTTTCCGGATATCACTCCGGAGTTGGCGCGTGAGTCGGGTTTCCTGGGTGTCGTCGATCTGCTGAAGGTCGCGAAGCACGGAAAAGGCGAGAATATCTATCTCATTCGGTTTCACTACCTGCGCCCGCGCGTCAAGCGCGCTGGTAAGCAGAAGTCCGCCTCTAGCGGGCTACGGGAAATCCGCGCAGACCGAATTCGTGTACCACGTTACTGAAATAATTGCGGCGCGAACTCGTCCAGGTAATTCCGCCAGTTGATCCAGGTGTGCCCGCCGGCGCTCTCGCGGAAGAACGGCGCGAAGCCATGTTTCTTCAGCATTTCGATGGTCGCTTTCGTGGTTGGGATCAGGCGGTCGTCACTCCCAGTGCCGAACCACAGCAGCTTCAGTCCCGGTTTCAAGGCGGCGTCGTCCAGCATGCCGGCACGCTGCTGCTCCCATTCGGGCGGAGGCACAGGGGTCGCCGGCCCGCCACGTCCAAAAGAAAAGACACCGGCGCTGAATACGCCTATGTAAGCGAACCTGTCCAGGTGCGACATCGAGATGTTCAGCGTTTGCCCGCCGCCCATGGATAGCCCGGCGATGGCCATGTGGGCGCGGTCGGCGAGCACGCGGTAGTGCTGTTCGACATAGGGCATGATGTCGCTTATGAAATCCTCGGCGAACTCGTCGCGCGTGGGTCGGGCGGCTCCCGGCACGGGCGGGGTGATGGAAGTATGGCCCGCCGGCATCACCACGATCATGGGCTGCGCCTTCTTCGCCGCGATCAGATTGTCCAGGATGAATCCCGCGCGGCCGACCGACGTCCAGGAATCGTCGTTGTCACCGGAGCCATGCAGCAGATAGAAGATCGGAAACTTGCCGCCGCCCATTTCATATCCTGGCGGTGTGTAGACATGCATGCGCCGAAACCGCGAAAGCGCTGTTGAATAATAAGTTACGGATGCCACGGCGCCATGCGGCACGTTGGCCGTGTCCATGAAGTCGGCGCCCGGTACGTAGACCAGGCTCCAGTCGTTGGTGTTCGACTCGCTTACCGCCGGATTTCGCGGGTCCATGGTAGGGACGCCGTCCACCATGAAGGTGTAGCGGTACGCGCCAGGGTCGATCGGGCCGACGGTCGCCGACCATACGCCGTCATCGTCCTTCGAGAATGCCGGGCCTTCGCGCGGCAGGCCCTGTATGTCGCTGGCACGCAGCCCGACCGTCTTCGCCTGCGGCGCCAGAATGCGGAACACGATGCGGTGGTCCGGCGAGACTTCGGGGGAAATCACCCTCATCGCCGGTTGCATAGCCGGCGGCGGAGGGGGCGGCGCAGTCTGCGTAGCCGCACCTTGCGCGCGCGCGATGCCTCCCGCAACCGGGCAGGCCAAAACAATGGCAGCAATCCACGATTTTCGTTTCATGAGCGATCCTCCTTAATCGGTAGGTCTAGGGCGTCTCCCAGCGTCCCGATTCGGCCGACCTGAACAGCGCGTCGATGACGGCCATGTTGCGCACGGCGTCCTCTAGGGGCACGGGAACTTCGCCCTGACCACGCACGGCTTGCGAGAAAAGGTCGCCCTGAATGGTGTACTGGTCGCACACCGGAAATGTTTCGGTTTGGATGCCGGCGCCGAACAGGTCGGAGCCATCGTCCACAAAGATTCGGCAGGGGCGGTCGGGAGGCGCGTTGAATGGAATTTCGATCTCGATCCGGCCGGCCGTTCCGAAAAACTGCATGCGCTGATAGGGAACCAGTTGCGTGGAGCAGGTGAAGACCGCCTGCCCGGAAGGGAAGTCGAGCATACCGGAAGTGAGGCGATCCGTATGCATCTCCGGGTCGCGCTCCAGCAGGGCCATCGCACGCCGCGGTTCCTCGCCGAAGATGAAGCGCGAGGTGTTGATGGGATAGCAGCCGATGTCGAACAGTCCTCCGCCGCCCCATGCGAGCACATTGCGGATGTTGGCCGGGTCGCGATTGAAGTAGCTGAAGAAGCCCATGACGGCGCGCAGCTCGCCGATGCGGCCGGCGCGGACTAACTCGCGGGCGCGCAGCCATTGCGGATGCGTGCGCACCATGAAAGCCTCGCCCATCTTCACGCCGGTGCGGGCCTGCGCTTCGAGCAACACGCGGGCTTCGACGGCGTCGAGGGCCAGCGGCTTTTCGCAGAGTACGTGCTTGCCGGCCTCGGCACAGCGCACCGACCAGGGCACGTGCAGATGATTAGGAAGAGGGTTGTAGACCGCCTCGATTTCGGGATCGGCCAGCAGTTCCTCATAGGAACCGTAGGCTTTCGGGACGCCGAGCGCGGCGGCAGCTTTTTCGGCCATCGCCAGATCGCGCGAAGCGATGGCAGCGATCTCACACCACTCGCCGCGCTGCATGGCGGGTATGACTTTCTTTATGGCGATATTGGCGGCGCCCAGGACGCCCCAACGGACTTTGCGCATCATTCCTACCCCAACGTTCCACAATACAGCATTGCAGAAGGGAAAGGAGACACGTCGTAGCCTAAACTGGAATCACATGGAGAATGTGGAGCTGGAGTCGCTGTTGGCTGATCTGGACTCCGAACGACTCCCCATTACCGATGAACTCCTGCTCACTCTTGCCAGCATCGCCGATCAATCGAGTCCTCGCAGCCCGAACTGCCGCTCCTGTGATATCGTGATGCCGCCGCATGCGATATTGGTCCTGATTGGCCGAGTCGCGACAAAGCATCGTGGTGCTGGTGGGCTTGCCCGGGTCGGGTAAATCGACCTGGCTGGAGCGGCAGGGGATCGCGGGGATCTCATCGGACTGGATCCGCCAGGTGCTGGCGGACGATGCCACCGACCAGACGATTCACGCGCGCGTGTTCCTGACCATGCGGTACCTGCTGCGCCACCGGCTGGGGATTGGGCGGCCGGTTTCCTATCTGGATGCGACGCACCTGACGCCCGAAGAGCGGCGGCCGTATATCCAAATCGGGCGATGGTACGGCTGCGACGTGGAGGCGTTGTACTTCGATGTACCGCTCGACGTCTGCCGGGAGCGGAACCTGCGGCGCGATCGGGTGGTGCCGGATGACGCCATGGAGCGCATGGCGGGCAAACTTGTGGCGCCGGATGTGGCGGAAGGGTTTGCAAAGATCACGGTACTTACCGGGTGAGGCTTTACGTCCGCCGAGATCGGCACGTTGGTAGGCCGGAATCGGGATCAACTGGGGTCATGTCCGTATTTTTCCAACCGTGCCAAGTGAATCCTGTCACTATCCCGGTTAGCGGTCTGTTTGTTCTGCTTCAGGTGTTGTATCGAAATAATCGAAATGGGTATGTTACCCAATTGAGTCTGAACACGATCATCCCATGCCTCGCCAAAGCTGACGACGCCATCAATGGAGGTTATTACATCTATACGTAGAGGAGCATTACCAAACTGAAAGACGATGTGTGGTTGGGTCAAGTCGTGGACGGTGAGATCGGCCATGGGAGCGCCAAATTCGACAAGAGTACGGTAGGTTCTGTTAGCGTTTTCTGAAGTAGATTCAATCCAGATGTCCAAATCCTTCGTATAGAACGGTTCGGTGTATTTCATAACGGCGTATCCACCGACGATGAGATACTTCACTTTATTGTGATTAAGGAGTCTTAAAAAATCCTTGAAATCTGGCTTCAGTTCCAAGTTCGTACCTTTGAACGCTTCAGTAGTCTCAACCATCTCCCATGCCGCTTTGAAAATCGCGACATCGCCCTGTTGCTGCCAGAAGTCAACATCAAACTGGCGATCTGGGAATTCACCACGGACAACCCGGCTCATTTGGGTAGCGGGAGTAACGAATTGTTTGAACGTCTTCATCGCATGTCTCTATATATTTTAGAGTCTATGCGTGGTGCCACTAATGCCGGACCGGCTCGTCCTTCTCCACCTTGCCGTCCCGGATATGAATCACCCTATGGGCGTGCAGGGCGATATCGTGCTCGTGCGTCACCAGGACGATGGTGTTGCCCTGCTGGTGGAGGCGCTCGAACAGCGCCATAATCTCGTTGCCGGTGGCGCTGTCCAGGTTCCCCGTAGGCTCGTCGGCCAACAGAATCGAAGGATTATTCACCAGCGCGCGCGCAACGGCCACGCGCTGGCGCTGGCCGCCGGATAGCTCGTTAGGCTTGTGCATCATGCGCGCTTCCAAGTCCACCTGGCGCAAGGCGGCCTTGGCCCGCTCGGTGCGCTGAACCGACGGCGTACCGCTATAGATCAGGGGCAGTTCCACATTGTGCAGGGAGGTCGCGCGCGGCAGCAGGTTGAATGTCTGGAAAACGAAGCCGATCTCTTTGTTGCGGATGCGCGCGAGTTCGTCGTCCGTCATCTCGCTCACCAGCCGGCCGTTGATGTAATACTGCCCCTTGCTGGGCGTGTCCAGACACCCGATCAGGTTCATCAGCGTGGATTTGCCGGACCCCGACGGGCCCATGATCGCCACATACTCGCCGCGCTGGATGACGATGTCCACGCCCGAAACCGCGTGGATCTCCTGGTCGCCCATGATATACGTCTTCCACAGGTCGTAGGTGCGGATAACAATGCCGTCGCGCTTCAGTTGCTCGCCGCGTTCGATCAGTTCTTTCTCTGCGAGTGCTTGTGCCATGGGTAGGGCTCGCTCTCTGTGGAATCCGTGCCGCCTACGCCTTCTGCGGCAGCGGCGACTTGTTATCCACCTTCACCTGAGCTTCGTTGCGCAGCGTGCGGATCACCTGGTAGCTGCCGGTAACGATCTCGTCGCCGTCTTTGAGGCCACTGAGAACTTCGATGTCGGTCGCGCCGGTGATACCGGTTTCCACTTTGCGGAATTCAGCCTTGCCGCCGGCGATCACGAACACACCCTGCACCTCCTCTTTCTTGGCCTTTTCTTCGGCGGGAGTCAGCTTGACGGCCGTGATCGCAGCCGAGCCGGTCTTGGGCTTCACTTCGAGGTCGCCCTTCTGGCGGATCGTGAGCGCCTGAATCGGAATGGTGAGGGCCTTCTGGCGCGTGGCGGTGGTGATCTTGGCGGTGCAGGAGAGGCCCGGGCGGATCTCGTCGGGCGGGTCGTCCATGGCCACCACAACCTTGAAGTCCTTGGCTTCCTGGCTGGAGACGGCGCTCTGGGAAGCGGCCAAGCCGGTGGAGCGGAGGATCGCGGTGTCGCCAATCTCGATCACGTGTCCCTTGAAGGTCTTGTTCGGGATAGCGTCGATGGTGATGTCCGCTTTCTGATTGAGCGCCACGCTGACGATATCGGTTTCGTCCACCTTCACCTCGGCGGTGATCAGGGACATGTCGGCGATGGTCATGATGTTGCTTCCCGCCAGGTTCGTGACGCCGGGTATCACGGTCTCGCCCTCGCGCACGGGCAGGTTCGTCACCACTCCGTCGATGGGCGCGAAGGAATCGAACTTGTGGAGCATGTCGGTGTCCAGCGTCAGCACCGCCTTAGCTTGAGCCACCCGGCGTTGCGTCGCCGCCAGTTGCGCGGCCGTCTGCTCGCGCGACGAACGGGCTTGCGCCAGGCGCGTCTCCTGTTCGTTCAAGGAGGCGGCGGCCGCGTCGTAAGCCGCCTTCTTGGCATCGAAATCCTGCTTGGCCAGAAGCTGTTCCTTGAACAACTCCTTGGCCCGGTCGTAGTCCAGCTTGGCGTGGTCCAGACCAGCCTGGGAATTGTCAATCATGGCCTGCTGCGTGCGCAGGTTTTCGTCCGCGACCTTCAGGCCGGCTTCGGCCGCATTGGAATCCGCCTCGGCGGAGCTCACTTGCGCTTGTTGGGAGGCCACCTGCGCTTCCGGCTGGATATTCTCGATTCGCGCCACCAACTGATCCTTCCGCACATGGTCGCCTTCCTTGACCAGGATCTTGGTAAGTATGCCCATGGCGTTGGCGCCGATATTGATATAGTTCTTGGGTTTCACCTCGCCCGACGCGGTCACCAGGCTGGTCAGGTCCTGGCGAACCACCTTTCCGGTCTGGACGGCCACCACGCCACGCTTACTATAGACGGTGCTGGCATAAACGCCGATGCCCAGCGTAAGCACAACCAAGACGATGAGGATGATTTTCCATTTGCTCTTCACGAATCGAGACTCCTAGCTTGCCGACGATAATTAGACGCAATTCTTAACGGGAGAGTTCAATAAACATATTAACACCCGCGTGGGACAGGCCCGGGCATTCGGCCACCCCAAGCCCACCCCCAGAAGGACGCGCTTTCTTCGGCGCGGATGCTCGCGGCAAATCCTACGGCCAGCGGACGCTATCCGGGGGAGTTTCGTGGCACTGGTTGGAATCGGTCACGCCGGAAGAAATCTGGGCGCAGGCGTTTTCGGTAGCTGTCCGCAGCGCCAGATCCCGCGTGCTGGCCGCGGCCGTCCGGCAGGCCTGGCGCCCCTGGAAGGTAATGCAGACCTCGCAACGGATCCGATTGCGCCCGGTGTTCACCGTCGAATAAACGACGAAACCGACTACCAGGACGACGAACAGAATGCCCAGCCAAACGCTCTTTTTCACGCGAAGAAATTGCCCATATGGCGGAACTTGGCGTACCGTTGCTCTACGAGTTGATCGGGCCCCAGTTCGGCCAGGCTCTCCAGCGCCTGTAGGAGGCTGGCGCTCAGGGAACGCGCCGCGGCATCGGCATCTTCGTGCGCACCGCCCGCCGGTTCGCCCACCACGGTATCGATCAGACCCAGCTTCAGCAGTTCCTCGGCCGTCAGCTTCAGGGCCGCCGCCGCCAGTTCGGCCTTGGTCGAATCGCGCCAGATGATGGCCGCGCAACTTTCCGGCGAAATCACGCTATAAATGGCGTTTTCGAGCATCAGCACCCGATTGCCGACTCCCAGCGCGAGGGCGCCGCCGCTGCCGCCTTCGCCAATGCAGATGGTGATCACCGGCACCGCCAGACGGGCCATTTCGCGTAGATTGCGGGCGATGGCTTCGGCCTGGCCGCGCTCCTCCGCGTCGATTCCCGGATACGCTCCGGGAGTATCCAGCAAGGTTACTACGGGACGGCCGAACTTGGAAGCCAATTGCATGACCCGCAGAGCCTTGCGATAGCCTTCCGGCTTGGGCATACCGAAATTCCGATAGAGCTTCTGCTTGGTGTCGCGGCCCTTCTGTTCGCCCACTACCATCACAGGACGCCCGGCCAGGAACGCCCCGCCACAAACGATAGCCGGATCGTCACCGAACAGCCGGTCGCCGTGCATCTCCCGAAAATCCGTGAAGACGCGTTCGATGTAATCGAGCGCGTGGGGCCGCTTGGGATGACGCGCCAGTTGCACGCGCCGCCAAGCGTCCGCGCGGGCCTGGTCGGATGCCGGTAATTGTTGAGGGTCTGGCAAGCTAGTGGGTTCCGGAAACACTCCCCCAATTGTAACAGAGGCATACAGGCGCCCGCCGGTGTTGGACGGCTACTCATACCTGAGCGCCACCACGGGATCGACGCGCATGGCTCGCCGGGAGGGTGGGTAAGCGGCAAGCAGTGCGATGGCCAGGAACAATAGCGAGACGCCGGCGAAGGAGATGCCATCGACTGTATGGTGTCCATAGAGCAGACCGCGCAGCAGGTGTGAAACTCCTACAGCGAGCAGCATTCCGGCAAGCAATCCAGCCAGCACGGGGCGTGTGCTTTCGCGCAGGATGAGTCCCAGAACGTCGCGCTTCTGGGCGCCGACAGCCATGCGGATGCCGATTTCGCGCGTGCGCAGGACGACGATATAGCTGACCGTACCGTAGATGCCCATCAAGGCCAGCAGAAGGCCGAATAGGCCGACCGTAGACGCAATAGCCGCCACAAGGCTGGAACCGATGAACGATGGCGACTGGCGGAGCATCTCATCGAGAGTGGAAGAGGTTGCCGCCAGGTCGGGATCGATGGACGAGATCACCGCGTCGATCGATTTCGCGACCTGCGCCGGGTCGGACCGGGTCCGAATGAGCAGGGGGTGGTCTTGGAGCCGGTCTTCGGCCAACGGCAGGTACAGCTGTCTGGAGTCGCTGCCGTTAACCTCAGCGCCGCGTGTGTCGCCTGCGATGCCGATGACCCGGTAGACCGCTCCGTCTGCCAGAAGCTCGCTCCAATTGTGGAAGTGTTCGTCGGTGGCGCCCAAACGGAGGCGGCGGCCGATTGGGTTTTGGCCGGGCCAAAGTTGTTTGGCGGCCGATTCGCTGACAACGATGGAGTGCTCAGGCTGGCCCGCTTGCGATTGAAAGCTGCGGCCCAGAAACAGCGGAATGCCAAGGGTCCGGAAGTAGTTTGCCTGAACATAGGTGTAGTGGATCGACTGCACACTTTGCGCCGTGGACTTCTCTGCATCGAGCGGGGCGGCGGCTGTCTGAAAGAAGTTATTGCCCGGAGGCCGGGCGCTCGAGATGGCAGCTACCCCGGGCAGGGCCGCCAGGCGTGTGCGAAGCTCATAGACCAGCGCAGCCTTGCGGGCGGCGGTGTATTTGGACGCCTCGAGAAATTGCAAATCGAGATTCACGACATGTTTCCCGTCGTAGCCGGTTTCCATCTTTAGCGAGTTGATAGCGCTTCGAATCGACATGCTTCCGGCGATCATGAGCACCAGGGAAAGGGCCACCTGCGCGGCGATGAGGAAGTCCTGGATCCGCCGGCTGCGAACCGGCGACGTGCTGCTTCTGACGCCGGAGGAAAGCGCGGCGCAGGAGCTCTCAAGCGCCGGGGCAAGACCGAAAAAGATGCCGGCAACCAAAGAAACGCCAAAGACATAGGCGAAGATTTCGAAGTCTGGATTCACGTCGAAAATGAGCGTGCCATACTCGGCGGGAAAGGCTTCGGCTGCCAGGGCCACGGACACTTTCAGCAGCGCTGAGGTGAACAGGAGCGCTACGACCCCGGCTAGCAGGCCCAGCAAAGCGCTTTCCGTCAACAATTGCCTGACGACGCGCAGCCGGCTGGCCCCCAGGGACAGGCGCGTGCGCAGTTCATTCTGGCGGGATCTGGCGCGCGCCAGTTGCAGGCTGGCGACATTGGCGCAGGCGACGGCCAGCACCATCCCGGCGGCGGCCATGATGAGCAGAATGGCGAACTTCACTCCGTCATCCAGCTTGTGGGGGAGCGGAGAGCCCGGCGAGACGAGCGCAGTAGCGGGTTTAGCCGACTCTGAGCGCGGATCGTGCAGGGCGCGCAGGCGGCCGGCAAGCAGGGTCATCTCCGTCTGCGCCTGGCCCATGCGGACGCCGGGAGCGAGTCGGGCAAACAGGCGGCAGAACTGATTTTCACGGTTGCTTAGCCACTGCCCGTCGGCATGCACCAGCGGCTCGAGGCTGAGCGGAAGCCAGAAATCAGGCACGGCCACACTCGTACCAACGAAGTCGTGCGGCGTGATCCCGGCTACAGTAACGGCGGCGCCATTAAGACGGATCGTTTTTCCCAGCACCGCCGGATCGCCGGCAAACCGCTTCTGCCAGTAGTTTTCGCTGATCAGAACCGAGGGCGAGGCCGCCAGTCCGGTACCTATGGATTCGAACGTGCGCCCGCGTAAGGCCGCAACTCCGAGAATCTTGAAGTAGTTTTCGGAGACAACGAAGACGAAGGTGAACTCCGCATTGCTCGCCCCGGGAGGAAGCAACCCCAATCTTCCCATCCCCGATCCTGCCGCAGAATCCCGCTGGCTAATCACACCACCGGCATTCGAGAGCCGCATGTGCTCAGGGCTAAACGCAATCACGCCACTGAAGGAACGTGCAGAATCCCGATACGCTTCGTAGTCGGGATAGCTGAATGCGAAATCGGTGGCGCCCGATTGGCGGACCAGCGTAAGGTTAACCATCTCGCCGGGATCGCGGGCATCCAGCGGCCGGGCGATCATCGCTTTGTAGGCCGTGAAGACTGCGGTGTTGACCCCGATACCGAGCGCCAGGGCAAAGACCGCGACAGCGGTGAACCCGGCATTGCGATACAACATGCGGGATCCATAACGCAAGTCCTGGAGTACGGTTTCGTGCAGGATCGTCAAATCGACCTCACTCAGGAAGACGCGGCCCGGCGGCGATCATTACCAGGCCTGAAGCTGCCCGAACGGGCGCGCTTACTCCGGGGCAGGCGGCCGCCGGTCATGCCGCTCAAACAGGGTACCCTCCGCAGCGGTTACAACGATGTTAAAGCCGGGCAGCGCGAGGGCCGGGGCATCCGGGGTGCGGCGGGTCCATGCCACATAGCGTGGTGGAACTGGGCGGCTGAACAGCTTGCTGAGCGGGCCCGAATCCACGCTGTGCTGCAATCGGTGTCCCAGGAACGGAAAGTGCCAGCACGGCTGTTGGCTGAACTCGTCGTCTATAAGGTAGAACAGATCCTGCGAGCTGGCTTCATAGAGCGGCAGGTAGAGTGGTTGCAATTGATGCAGCCACAGTGGCCGGCGGCGCTCCACCAGCCAGGTTCCCGCCGAGAGACTGATCAGGACGGCGGCCACCGCCACGGAAATTCTCATCCTCCGCGCCAGCGACAGTGCAAACGCCAACAGGGCGCAACCGCACAGCACCGCTGGAAGCCATGGCCGATCCGGTGCGCGGCGCAATATAACCATGAACGAGGTGGAGCCCTGAATGGCTAACAGCAGAAGGATCAGGGAGCGAGGCACATGCATCCGGTAAAGCGCCCAGACCAGGCCGAGTTCGCCTACGAGGAGCGCTCCTTCCACATAGCGCAGGCTGTTCAGGTCGGTACGCAGAAAGACGAGGTCCCCAGGCCAGGCGCTGGCGCTATAAATGGAGCGGAAGTATACGAACCACGCGATCAGTTCAAAGAGTGCGAGCGCGGTAACGGCCGCGACCCGCCTCCGACGGACCGCGGCCGCCACCAGCACCAGGCTGCCGATGAGGATGGCGGGCAAGACAACCGGAAACAAGATTCCGGCGGGAGACAGCCCGCGCTCCGGCAGGAAGAGGAAACGCCACAATTGCGGATACCGCAGGCTGTACAGAATCGAGGTGCCGCTGAGGTCGGCGCGGCCCGGCAGGTGAATTGGCCCGAAGTTGATTTGATACGGATACACGGGATTCCCATACGCAAGCAAGTTGTGCAGGTAATAGTGGCCGACCGTCACGAACCAGAAGATTGCCATGACGCAGCCCGCACGCGCGGCGATCTTCAGATTTCCGGCGATCCACCGCGACGCGAGCATCGCAAAAGCCGCACCCCCGAGCAGCAGAACCACCGGCCCGCTGAACTTCACCGAAACGAAAGCCGCCGCGAAGGCCGCTAGAGCTGCATCCGCCGCTGTGGCCCTGCCGTTGGCGGCGCGCGCGGCCACCAGAGCGAACATCGCGTAACTGGCGGCATAGATCATGTCGGTCTTGATGGTGGAAACTCCGGACGGCCCCAGCCACAGGTGGGGGAACAACATGAGGAACGGGATCGCCCAAATCGCGAAGCGATCCGGCAGGTCCAGTTCGCGCGCGATCAGGAACAGCATCAGCCCCAGAAGGAGGACCGGCTTCAGGGAGTTGTACCAGAAAAACAGGTCGCTGGAGGTGAGCACAATGCCCGGCACGTAGCTCAATTCCCAGAACGGCACGTAGTTGTTGGCGAACTGGTAGGGGGTGGTCAGGTTTTGCACCCAGCCCATCATGGAATGCAGGTTGGCAAGCGAATCGACATCTTCGATGGGCCGGATCGAAAGCGCCAGCATCACGCCCAGCGCGAAACAAATCGCCATGGCATCCGGCACATAGGCCGCGGCCCACCCGCGCGGCTGGCGCTCCGCCGCGCGGCGCTGCCGGCCCCAGAGAATCGCGGCCGCCGCGAACACCGCCGCCGACGCCAGGTAGACGATGGGCCGATTGAGCTTCAGGAAGCAGAACACCGTGGCGCACAACGCGCCGATTGTGATGTTGCAGCAAATGATCAACGACAGTTTCAGCGGCGCGGAACGGATGCGGGCGAGCGCCACGTAGGAGATCGCGCTTACTGAGATCTCCCAAAACAGATACGCAATCGCCAATGGCGCAGTGGAAACGATTTCCCAAGGCACTCTGGCATACATCACGATTTTCCGGCGGCAGACCCGCGCAGCAGCTTTTCCAGCTTTTGCAGGGGTTCTTCCAGCCTTTGCAGTTCGCTCAGCACGCCGGCAAATAGATCGCCCGTTTTCGCGAAGCGTTCCGGGGCGTTGTAGATATTGAACTGGCCCGGCGTCAACCCCGGCTGCACTTCGCTCCAGGCCAGCGGCGTGGCCACGGGCGCGCCCGGGTAGGCGCGCAAGACATATGGCGCGGCGATGGTTTTCGTTTTGCCGTTCTGCATCCAGTCGAAATATACCCGGCCCTTCTGCCGCTTCGAAACCGTACGCGGCGTGGTGAACAGGTCCGGCTGGGCGCTCTGCACCAGGTGCGCCAGGATCTCGGCGAAGGTGCGGCTCTCATCGTAGCTGTAAATCGGCTCTAGCGGAATGTAAATGTGCATGCCATCGCCGCCGGTAGTCTTGGGATAGCCTTTCATCCCGATGGCGTCCAGCTTTTCGCGCACCAGCAGGGCGGCCTCCACGATCATATCGTAGGGGCAGTCCTGGGGGTCCAAGTCGATCAGCACGAAATCGGGATTGTCCAGCGTGGGCGAGCGGCTCATCCACGGGTTTTGGTCGATGCAGCCCAGGTTGACGAGATACAGCAGGCTGGCGCGGTCTTGGGCGAAGACATAGCGGATGGGCGCTTCCTTGTGGTCGGACTCAATTTCCTCCGCGCGCAGCCAAGGCGCGAAGGTTAGCGGCGCATCTTTTTGGAAGAAAAACTGCTGCGTGATGCCGTTCGGATAGCGCTTCAGCGAGAGCGGCCGGTCTTTTAGGTGGGGCAGAATAAGGGACGCGACCGCATCGTAATAGTTCAACAGGTCGCGCTTGACGATGCCCTCGACAGGGTAGAAGACTTTGTTCAGATTCGTGAATTTGAGCGGATGGCGGTCCACAGTGAGGGTAACTTCGTTGGCGGTGTCGGTGAGCAACGCCTCTTTGGACGGGCTCGGGGGCTGTCCTGCCATTTCGCGGACGCAGTCGCCGGGATTCACATCCGGACGCAGGCCGAGATATACCGGCGCGCGCAGCCTGCCTTCACCCGTCCAGTTGGCGAACTTCACCTCCGCCACCAGTTCGGGCTTTACCCAGGTTACGTCTCTGCCCACCTTTGGGGCGTCGGAGAAAGGCGAGTGCGGCGTAGTGAGCGGGTCCAGTTTCTGGCGCAGGAAGGCCAGCGCCTTCTGGTCGAAACCCGTGCCCACGTTGCCCGCCCAGACCAGTTTTCGCTTGTCGTACAACCCCAGTACCAGCGCGCCGAAGTGGTCGCGTTCGCCTGCGGTGAAGCCGCAGATGACGAACTCCTGCCGCTGGACGATTTTCAGTTTGATCCACTCGCTCGAGCGGCGCGATTCGTATCGGCTCTGGGCGCGCTTGGCCATCAGGCCCTCGATACCGGTCTCGCGGGCGGCTTGCAGCATGGCGTCGCCCGCGCCTGGAAAGTGTTCGGAGTAGCGCAACACGGCGGTGGGCGTCAGGATGGATTCCAGCAACTGCTTGCGCTCGATCAGCGCCACCTGCCGCAGGTCGTAGCCATTCAGATACAGCAGATCGAAAGCAAAGTAGACCACCGGGCGCGAACGGGCCATGTGCGATACGGCATTGGGATCGGACTGCGCGATGCGCGGCTGAATCAGCTCGAAGTGCGCGACGCCCTTGTCGTCGAGCGCCGCAATCTCGCCATCGAGGATGGCCTGGCCGGCGGCGACATAGTGCGGAATCACGCTGAGCTCAGGATACTGCTTCTCGCAGGAATGCCCCGTGCGGGAGACCAGGCGAATGGCTTCCTGTTCGATGAAGCATATCGCTCGCACGCCGTCCCACTTGATCTCGAACAGCCACTCGTCGCCGCGCGGCGGACTGTCGGCCAGGGCCGCTTTCATGGACGTGATGGCGGTGGGCATGGCCGCCTTCACGGCGCCCTTTAGCGAGGCTGGGCTGATGGCGGCGCTGGCTTTGGCGGGATGCGCGGATTTGACGGCGACTTTGGATGCGTGGCGTGCGGGCCGGCTCTTCCATTCGCGCTGCGGATCGCCGGCGGTCTTCTCTTTGGTCTTGCGCGCGGGCAAGCCCTGCGCGATTTCCTGCTGGGTGCGGCCGGAAAGCACGCTCCAAGCATATTGCTCGATGTCCCAACCGGGCACGGCGTCGGCGTCGCGCTTCTTGATCAGCAGCCACTCGTTGCCCTTGCCGCGATTTTTCATCAGGATCAGTGCGAACTCGCCGGAGACCTTTTCGCCGTGCAGCCGGAACTTCAGGTCGCCGCGCGCGATCTGCTCTTCGACGGGGGCGTCGTCCAGCAATTCCCACGTGCCGCGATCCCAGAGCATGACACTGCCCGCGCCGTAATTCCCGGCCGGGATGTTGCCTTCGAATTCGCCGTATTCGAGCGGATGATCTTCTACCTTTGCGGCCAGGTGCTTGGAGAGCGGCTCAAGAGAAGGGCCTTTGGGAACCGCCCATGAAACCAGCACGCCGCCGATCTCCAGACGGAAATCGTAGTGTAGGCGCGTGGCATCGTGCCGCTGCACGTAGAAGCGCGGTGCCGCGCCGGCTGCCGTGCTGGCCTTGGTTTGCGGAGGCGGCTCGGGAGTCTTTTCGAACTTGCGTTTGCGGACGTACTCTTCCAGTGCCATAAAGCCTTGCCCATCCTCCATTTACATGATATCTTCGGAACTGTCGATTGCCAAAGCGAGGTGATGCATTATGGCCAGCACTGTATGGAAGGGACATCTGACGTTCGGACTGGTTTCGCTGCCGGTGCGTTTATACAGCGCCGCGCGCGGCGAGACCGTGAGTTTCAATCTGCTGCACGCCAAGGATAATTCGCGCATCAAGCAGGTCACCTTTTGCCAGGCGGAAGACCAGCCTGTGCCGCGCAGCGAGTTGGTAAAAGGCTACGAGTACGAGAAGGACCATTACGTGGTGATCGACGAGGAGGACATTAAGAAGGTCGCGCCCAAGACCGCCAAGGTGATGGAGATTCTCGAATTCGTTAAGGGCGATACGGTGGATGCCATTTATCTGGAAAGCTCGTATTACATGGCGCCCGACGGGGGCGGCGAGAAGCCCTACGCGCTGCTGTTCGCCGCGATGGGGCAGTCGAATTATTATGCGCTGGCGAAGATTGCCATGCACAATCGCGAGCACATCGTGATCTTGCGGCCGGGCAAGAAAGGCATCCTGCTGCACACCATGTACTATGCCGATGAGATCCGGCAGGTGGACGAATTCCGCACCGACACGGACCTGGTGAAGCCCAACGAGTTGGCCATGGCCAACATGCTGATCGATACGCTGAAGGCGGATTTCGAGCCGGAGAAATACCACGATACCTATCGCGACAACCTGATGCGGATGATCGAAGCGAAGAAGGAAGGGCAGAAGGTGGTGGAGACGCCGGAGCCGCACATGGCGCCGGTGATCGACATCATGGAAGCGCTGAAGCGCAGCCTGGCGGAGAAGAAGAAGCCGGTGCAGGTGGCTACCGCGGCGGCTGGCGAAGCACCGGCGGAAGAATCGTCCGCCGAGCCCGTGGCCAAGAAGCGCGCGCGGCGGACGAAGGCGATGTGAGGCGGCTGAGCGGGTTCCGGAGCCCGCCCCACGCTTGACATTTTGCCGACATGAATGTGGCATAATGTAGTTGAGGAGTTTCGGGATGACCAGCACTGTACAGATGGCTGATTGGCTCGGCCTGCAGGTTCCGGGGACCGAGACGGAGGTGCTGCGTATCGTGGAAGGGAAGCTCGCGCCCACGGTCATTCAACGGCTGATTTCGCTCGGCCTGCAGCGCTCGGAGATTGACGCGGCCATCATTCCACTTCGAACGCTTCAGCATCGCCGCTCCCGGCGTGAAAAGCTGACCGTGGAAGAGTCCGACCGTGTGCTGCGCGTCATCCGGGTACTTTCGTTGGCGGAGTCCGTCTACGGAAGCCGGGAGCGGGCTTTAGCCTGGCTGCGAAAGCAGCACGCCCGGCTCGACGGCCGCGCACCGCTTTCGCTTCTGAATACGGACACAGGCAGCCGGATTGTCGAAGAACTGCTCGTTCAGATTGACGAGGGCATGTTCATTTAGATGATCCTCTGGAGGATCAGCCGGCATCGCGACCTCAGCGGAGCGGGCGGACTGAAGGTTCCTGGCCGGTGGCATTACGCCGGCCAGCCCATCGTTTATCTGGCTGGCAATCCGGCGGCGGCGCTCCTGGAAGTATGTGTTCATACCAGCGCGAATGATGTACCGCCGCAGTTCACGCTGCTGAAAATTGAAGGCCCGGAATCGCAAGTCCCGGTAATCAAGCCGGAAGACTTACCCGAGGATTGGAGGACGCGTTTCGAAGCAACTCGCGGCCTGGGGAAGGCGTGGCTGCGGAAGAAGGAGGGCGTTCTATTGCAAGTGCCCAGCGCCATTGTCCCTGAAACAGCCAATTACCTTTTCGACCCGATGCACATTGACGCGGCCAAGTTTCGTATTACGGACGTATTTGCGTATCCATTCGATATCCGCCTCAAAATGTAGCCCGCACTAATCGCAACGAAGTGCGGTCATGGGATCGGATTTCAGAGCGCGGCGCGCGGGCACATATCCCGCTAGCGCCCCCACGGCGAGCAGCGCGCTCGAAGCGGAAGCCAGCATCAGTGGGTCGAGGGGCGAGAGGCCAAAGAGCGTATGCGCGATGAACCGCCCAGCCGCCAGCGCGCAGGGCGCTCCTGCCACTATGCCCGCAAGTGTCAGCAGCAGCGTTTCGCGCAAGATCAAGCGCAGAATGCTGCCCGGCTGCGACCCCAGCGCCATGCGGATGCCAATCTCGCGGGTGCGGCGCGTGACCGTGTACGACATGAGGCCGCACAACCCGATGCCGGCGAGCAACAGCGCGGCGGCCGCGAAGGCGGTGGAGAGGATCGCCGTAGCGCGCTCGGCCACCAGTGTCCGATCGCTCATCTGCTCGATGGTCTTCGATTCCGTGACATATTCGCGGCCGAGCGACCGGACCTGATTATCCAGCGTCCGGGCAAGCCCGGCGGCCTGGTTCGCGCGGACGAAGAGATTGGTCGCCTCGCTGTATTGCGTGCAGGGCACATAGATCACGGGCTGGTTTCGATCGCGCAGATTGACCAGGCGCGCGCCGCGCACCACCCCAACGATCGCGAGGTTCTGAAACGTCGATTGCACACCGAATCGGACGCCTTTGCCGACGGCGCCGCCCACAGGGAACAAGCGGCGGGCAGTTTGGCTGTCGAGGATGGCGATTGAAGAATGCCGCTGGTCATCGCTCCATTCGAAATCCCGGCCGGAAACAACGGGTATCGCGAGGGTCTTAAAGAATCCGGGAGAGACGGCAGCCAGTGTGGCCAATACGGTGAGTTCCGGGTTCCCATCTGCGGCCAGGGGCGAGACCGTCTCTTTCCATCCTTGGTCGCCCGCAGGCACGGGCAAGCTCGAGACGGCGGCTGAAAGCGCTCCAGGCATGGCCGCGGCGCGCTCTATGAGCTGACGGCGGTAGCTGTTCATGTCCGGACCGTTGCCGGAGGCGGAAGGCAGGGGATGCAGGCTCGTCTCGAGAATGCCGGTCTTCTGAAATCCGGGATCGGAAGAGCGCAGGTTTTCGAAAGTGCGCAGCAGCAGCCCCGCGCCGAATAGCAGGACGAGCGACAAACCGATCTGGGCGACGATGAGAACCTTGCCCGATCTTCCCGCTACGTAGTTTGCGCCGTGCTGCCGCAGCGCCAGCGCCGGCTCCTGCCGCGACATTTGCCAGGCTGGGACCAGACCGATCAACGCTCCGGTTAGAATGGCAGCGGCTGCGGTGAAGGAAAAAACGCGCCAATCGGGCCTCAAGTCGAGGACCACGGGGTCCGACGTTCCCTGGGTGACGAGGCTGACCAGAAACGGGCTGCCCCAATGCGCGAGCGCCAACGCCAGCGCCGCTCCGATGGCCGACAACAGAAGGCTCTCGGTAAGCAACTGCAGGACGATCTGGCGGCGGGTGGCACCCAGCGCGGCCCGCGTACTTATCTCATGGCTGCGCGCGGCGGCTCGCGCCAAGGTGAGATTGGCCAGGTTCACGCAAGCGATCAGCAGAATCAGGACCACCACTCCCATCAATAAATAGAGGGGCCGCGAGACCTGCTTACGAAGGCTGGTATCGGCTCCGGCGGCGGCGGCCTGCACTGCCAGCCGCATGGAGAGGAACGACTGGCGGCGCGGCCCGCGGCTCTCGGTGGGGACAGTGGTCCGCAGCAGTTCAGGCCAGAAGGATGCGAGCTGCGTGCGCACGCGATCGATCGACACACCGCGGCGCATGCGGCCCGTGGCGAAGATCCACAACAGCCCGCGGCTGTCGCGATCGAAGGGCGCGGCCGCGATGGGAATGGTGACGTCGGGCGGCTCGCCGGGCGTCATCCCCGTGAACCACCGGCGGGTGACTCCGACAATGGTGAAAGGCTTTCCTTCTATGCGAATCGTCTTGCCGAGGGCGCCGGGGTCGCCACCGAAACGGCCCTGCCAGCATTCATAGCCGAGTACGGCTACCTGCGAATCTCCGCCGGTGAAATCTCCAGGCGCGATCAGCCTGCCGAGCAGCGGCACGGCTCCCAGCCCGGAGTAGTAATTGCCAGTGATCGCGCGCACGCCACCCAGGAACAATGCGCCGCCGGCTTCCACGTTGGAGAGCGCGGCGCCGGTCCACCCGTAGAGACCGGAGAACACACGCTCGGATCGCTCCAGCGCCTGGAACATGGGAAACGAGAACGGTACTCTGCCACCGTTGCGGTAGATGGGTGACAGCTCTACCAGTTGCCGCGGTTCAGGCACCGGTAACTCGCGAAGAAGGAGCGCGTCAAGGACACCGAAGATCGCAGTGTTGGCGCCGATGCCGAGCGCCAGGCTGATGGCGGTGACGGCAGCAAATCCAGGGCTACGCCGCAAGGTGCGCAAGGCGTAGCGGATGTTCTGCCAGAGCAACGTCTTGCTCCCCTAAACGACCACGGGCGGCGCAGGTTACGAGAAGGCGCCGGCCCACGCGCTTTTGACCAGCACGTAAATAGCCCAGGGCAGCACCACCGCGATGACGGCCTTCGAGAAAGGGAACTTGCGCGCCGCCACTGAGATTCCGGTGGCCAGCAGCAGGATCGTCCAAAAACTGAAGAGGTCGATGGATGTAGCCAGGCTGTAAAGGAACTTGCCGGAGTTAGGCGGAGGTTCCATCAATGCGCCGAGGTTGAAGATGAGCGGGTTCTGGAGATTGAAGTCATCGGGGTTCTTGGTGAACATCACGATGATCGCCAGAATGCTGGAGACCAGCCCGGGCAGCATCGCATAGGAGCTGATGGTGAACATCTGCTTGAAATTCAGAGACGCGCCCGCGCCCATCATTTTGCTCGTCAACAGGAGTATGCCGCCAATGACCAGCGCCGCTACTGGAATGAAGACCAGACTGCCCACGTACCCAAAAATCGGCGCGATCTTGGCACCCGTCTGGATGCGGGCCTCACGCTGATCGGCAGGCAGGTTTTGCGCGCTAGGATTGTTCTCCATAGTCTTACGGATGTAGCCTTCCCAGCCCACACGCGTGGTGTAGGTATAGGTGAACGCCACGGCGGCAAGGATCAGCAGAATCAGCGGCACAAACCAGTTTCGGGGCCGGGCGGCGATATCGGCGAAAGCTTTCTTCGGGTCGATGAACACGCCCGCGATGCGGCCGGCTTCACCCAACGGCGGAGCGGCATTTTCGGGAGAGGGTTGAGGTGTCATAAGAATCCGAGGTCCGAGGTGGGATTATAGCACCTTCAATTCTTCAGCGCATCCTTGATCCGGTCGGTCAACATATCCACGAACCGGTTGGGCACGAACCCGTTCATCCGGCTGACGACTTCGCCGCGGCGGTCCAGGACGATGGTGGTGGGAATCGAGGTGATGCCCAACACGCGGGAGAGCCCGTCTTCGAAATAGACGCGCTGCGGCGACCAGTTGTTTTCCTGCAGGAACGGGGCCACCAGTTCGCGCTCGTCGTCGGTGGCGATGGACAGAAACACGACGTCCGGCGAATCGTGGAAACGCTGCTCAACCTCCTCGTACAGCGGGTGCTGGGCGCGGCACGGGCCACACCAGGTCGCCCAGAAATCGAAGACCACGGCTTTGCCCTTCAACGAAGCGATAGGCAGCTTGCCGCCGTTCAGGCCGGAGATGGTAAACTCCAGGACATTGTTGGCCTGTGCGTTTGGATCGTTCCGGCGCAAGCGCAGGCTGCGGGCCGCCAGCAGGCCAGTGGTACGGTCGTAGGCTTCCAGGACGACGTCGCCCAATCCCTTTTCCGAGCCGTAGATTTTACGATAGATGTCGCCCAGTTGCGCGCGGTCCTTGGCGCGGTCGATGTCCGTATTGCGGCTATCGGGGATGGTGAAGGCATCGGCATAAGGGCCGAGCGCATCTTGATCCTTACCGGCGCGCGCCAGCCAGCGGCCGATTTCCCGGGCGGCCTCAGCCGACGGATAGGTTTCGTAACCCCGCCGCGCCAGCGCGATGGCCTCGTCGATCTTGCCCAGGTTTCCTGTGGCGCGCGCCTCGCAGGCCAACACGCGTCCTAATCCCTTATCCACTTCTTCCTGCGACTGGGCCTGGCTCATGTGGCCTGGCGCGGGCGTGTCGCGCGTCTGGCGCAACAGCTCTTCATACTGCCTGGCGTACTTCAGCGCGCGTTCCGAGGTATCGGCGGCGCTAGAGACCAGCAGGGCGCGGATGACTTTATCCAGAATATGCGCGTCGGACGGCGCGCGCGCCAGCACCCGTTCGCCATACTCGATCACGCGCTTGTCGTCCTTGGCCTCGATGGCCGCTTTGACCAGCGCCCGCTCGATTTCGTTGCGGCGGGTCGAATTCGGATACCGGGCGAGATGCCTCTCCAGAGCGCGTATAAAATCGACCGGGCTGTTGCCGGCCTCCGCCACGGCTTCGCTTAACTGTTGCGATTCCTCGTTAGCCGGTGTGGCCGGGGGCGCGTTCTGCGCCCAAGCCAGCATGCCGAAACAAAGAGCCACACAAAGAAATCTCATTTCGGCGGGGTGGCTGCGCACGGCGATGCGGCACACCTGAACTGGTCTGCCAAACCGGCCGCACGCATGCGGGCCTGATGCATGTAGCTCTCGTTCTTTGCGATGCGGTCGAGCAGCGGCAGATACTGTGGAGCGTCCACCAGGCGCTTACGGTCGTAGGCCTCTTCCAACAAGAGCACCGCCTTCATGACGCCCAGGTGGTCGTACTTGGCGGACACCTGCAGGTTGGTGAGCAGTTGCTCGGACTCGCTGATGCGCTCGAACCAGTCGGCCAGGGCCTGCGCCGAAAGATCCTCGGAAAAGTTGAACTGGACTTCGCTCTTGCGGGCCCCATCCACGAAACCGAATGTCTTCTTCCCCATGAACGCGACCTTGAGGGGCGACTCCAGCGGGTGGTCGAAGTAACCCAGCTTGGCGGCCAGGTCGAACAGCCCGGCGACCTCCGGCTCACTCAACTGAAAGCGCACCGGGTTGTCATCGTGCTCCTCTTCGCGGTAGTCGCCCGCTCCGGTCTTATCCACATTAATGGCCTCGAAGGCGGGCGTGCTGCCGGGGAAAGACTTGGAGAAGTAGAGACGCGGGACGTCCGCGGCGTTGGCCAAGCGGGCCGCCGCCAGGGACACGCACCAGAGCATCAGCAAACACCATTTCATTATCGAAAGGCGCGGCCTGAGAGGCCGCCGCAGGCCGAGGGCCTGCCCCACAGGCAGCCAACCCATCAGCTACAACCTTGCCAGCGGGCCCGCGTGACTGCGCGCGTCGCGTGGCAGATGGCCACTGCCAGCGCATCGCAGGCATCCTCGGATTCGATCATGGAGTCCAAGCCCAGCAGAGACTGCACCATCAACTGGACCTGCCGTTTGCCCGCTTGCCCATAGCCTACCACGCTGGTCTTGACTTCCAGCGGCGAATATTCGCCCAACTCCAACCCGGCCTCCGCGATGGCCAACAGGGCGACCCCGCGCACGTGCGCCAATTTCAAAGCCGTCCTGACGTTGGCCGCATAAAACACCTGCTCGACCGCAGCGGCCGCGGGGGCATGCTGCCGGATCACCTCGCGCAGCCCGCGCGCAATTACATGGAGGCGCGCTTCGAACGGGTCCTTGGCCTTGGTTGCGATCACGCCGAAGGCGATCAACTGGTGGCCGCCGCCATCGGATTCAATGACCCCGTAGCCGGTCCGCTGCGCACCGCAATCGACCCCCAGCACCAGCACTTTATTGGGCCAGCGCCTCCAACTCCTTCTCGTCGATATCGAAGTTGGAATATACGTTCTGCACGTCGTCCTGCTCTTCGAGCGCCTCGCTGAGCCGCAGCATAGCGCCTGCGTTCTTGCCCTCCAGACGCACCAGATTCTTGGGAAGCATGGCGACCTCGGCCGATTCCGTAGTGAGCTTGGCCTTCTCAAGGGCCGCGACAACGGATTCGTGAGCTTCGGGCGGGGCGACGACTTCCCACTGGTCGCCTTCATCGCGCAGGTCGTCGGCGCCGGCGTCCAGCACGATATTCATCAGTTGCTCTTCGCTGGCCTGCTCCCGCGGGACGTAGACGTGGCTCTTGCGCTCGAACATCCAGGCCACGCTGCCCACCTCTCCGAGATTGCCGCCATTCTTCGAAAAGCAATGGCGGATTTCGCTGACCGTGCGGTTGCGATTATCGGTGGCGACTTTGACGAGAACGGCGGCGCCGCCCGGCCCGTAGCCTTCGAACATGACTTCGTCGATCTGGCCTCCCTCAAGTTCTCCGGTGCCGCGCATAATGGCCTTCTTGATGTTGTCGGCGGGCATGCTGACGCCTTTGGCGGCCAGGATGGCGGTGCGGAGGCGGGGATTGGCGTCGGGATCGCCCCCATTGCGGGCGGCGATCATAATTTCCTTAATGATGCGCGTAAACGTTTTTCCGCGCTTGGCGTCCAGTGCAGCCTTCTTGTGCTTGATGGTCGCCCACTTCGAATGACCTGACATGGCGAAACCTCTTCGTGGGGCCGGCCTGCGCGGCCGGGTAGCTAGATTGTTATCAATTCGACAACTGAAGCATAACAGAATGAGTGGAGTGGCGACAACCGGGCCGGGCGGTTCGGGCGTGGCCGCTCGTGGCGGCCGGGTAGTGGTTGAAGTAAAATCAGCCGAGCAAAGCCAATTTAGCCAATAGAATCAGCAAGTGACCGTGCGGCAGGGTCCGCCCGATGGGCATGGAGGGTGAATATTCGGATTTCAAAGAACATGCGCGGATGCGCCTTCCGATTCGGGAAGCAGCCATTTTTGGATTTTCATGTTACATTGCGTAACATTTTGCGGCTGGGGCGGTTACCCCCATTTATTCACGGTAGCACGCCGACCATCTGTAACCGACGGACGTGGAACAGGGGGGGTGCTGTAAGTGACTGAATACACGGGAGGAATGGCGCGTAGCGAATTCCGGGGACCGTGGTGACCGGCCATGGCACGGGTAATGGCGCCAGCTTGCAGCGCGATGGCTACGCGCCGATCCTCCACACCTTAGTGACTCCGCTCGAGGCAATCAGGTACTTACCGTCCGGCGTAAACGAGGCACCGCAGCCTGCTTCCAGGAACTGCCGCCGGCCCTTCTTAATGTGGTCGTGAATAATCGAAGCCAGCCTTCGGCCCGATGACACCTCGTGGATGTGTACCGTGGGTAAGATCTCTCCTTTCTTGCCGGGCTCACGGGCGATCACTGTAATCAGTTTTCCATCCGGGAAGAGCGCGATCCCCCACTTACCGCTAAGCTGCAACCGGGCAACCTCAGTCCCGGTCTTGCCTTCGTAGACGCCGATAGAGAGCGGGGTATCGCGCCAAAACTGCCCGTCGCGAATTCCCCTGTTAATGTGGGTGGCCATGTAATCGCCCCGGGCGGAGACCGCCGTCGGAAAAGGCCTCAATCCGCCTCGAGGGGATGTATCCAGAGAACTTCGAGGTTCCCGGTTCGTCGGCAGACCAAGCCGTTGTCGAAAAAGTAGAGCACGCATCCCCTGTCGCGCGGGAGCACGAGGCCCGAGGGCGGTTTCGGGGCGCACCCTTCGGCGGGGAGCGCCTATCCGCATGAGTTCGCGGTAGCTTGGGAATTCAAGCCGCGAGAGCCATTCCATGCGCCACGGTTCGGCGGACCCAGTTCGTAGTGAGCAACCAGCAGCGTGCGGCCGTCGACTGGACACATCTCCTCATAATGGTGGCCCGGATCGTACGGGTGCATGCGTTCCGTGCGTTCGCCTAGTCCGAATATCGACAACTGCCTGTCGATGTTCGAGTTGCCCGGCCCCGCCGGCGAATTCCAAGAACAGCGCCTTGCCGTCCGCAAAAAACTCTGGCGCCATGGCTCTCTGATGAAAATCGCCAGTGTACACCGTCTCCCAGGTACCGGTTTCCACGAAGCGGAGAGGGCCGCGTTTCCACTCTTCCAGGCACAGCGTGGCGCCGTTCCGGGGAGACCGCCATCAGTTGCGCTGCGTCGAATTGCTGGACGAGCTTCACATTGACGCCTTCGGGAGAGGCGGCGCCCGTGGCGGACTTTCGGGCGAACAAGAACCCGAGTAGCGACGCCGACGGCCAAACCAAGTCCCGGCGCGAAAGCGTGGTTCCACGAGCACGCGTCATTGGATGCCCGTTTGTATCATACGTTACTATACTAACGGGCTCTCACAAATTATTCAGCATGCAAGCGCTTGCCCCAATAAATCCATGCGGATAACCGTTGCCGCAACGGTTACGCTACCCCTAAATACTTGTGCAGGCTAGCCTTGGGAGCGCACCCTCAAATCAGGAGGGGTAAATGCTCGGAAGACTGCTGGGACTGCTGTTGGCTTCTATCCCGATGCACATGATGCGGGTGGCGGGCGCGGAGTTGCCCGGCACGCAGGTGAGCGAGGCCATCACGTTGATCGAGAATGCCAAACAGAATCGGGACGCGGGATATTTCTACCGGGCGGAGGCGCAGTACCGCCGGGCGCTCGAGATCGTGGAACAGACATCCGGCGCGCGGAGTCCGGACCTGACTCCGGCGCTGAACGGGCTGGCCGAGCTCTACTTCGGCGCGCGGCGTTATACGGAAGCCGAGGCTCTGGCGCGGCGATCGGCGGCGGTGGTGGAGGACGGCTTGGGCGCTGGGCATCCACTGCTGGCTACAGCTCTGCACGATCTGGCAGCCATTTATCACGCGCAGGGGCAATACGCCAAGGCTGAGCCGCTCTACTACCGGGCGGTGGCTATTCGCGAGACGGCTCTGGGACCGAACCATCCGTTCGTGGCGGCCACGCTGGCCAATCTGGCGGCGCTGGAGAAGGCGCAGGGCGATTACGATCGGGCTGCGGAGCACTATGCCCAGGCCGTCCGGATACGCGAGGAGGCTTTCGGAACGGACGATCCACGGGTGGCGGAGGCGCGCGCAGATTATTCGGCAGCGCTGCGCAGGGCCGGCCATAATCGACGCGCAGACACGGCGATGGGGCGATCTGCATCTGTCCCGATTGGCGCTTCAATCGCCCAAACCGAGACGGCGCAATAGCTCCAGGAAGCGTGGGTCGGAACGCAGGTTGTCGTAGTGCGGCATCACCTTGGCATACGCGAGCATCGGATTGCGCTCCTGGTAGGCCGTATCCAGCCAGTGGAACGCCAGATCCTTTTCGCCGATGCCGGCATAAATCTGAGAGGCGTAGCAGGACTTTCCGGGTCTCTTCGTGCGAACGCACTGCTGAATCCAGTTCTCCACCAAGCGGCGGGCTTCCGCGTGCTTGCCCTGTTGCGCGGCAATGCGCGCACGAGCCGAGGTGTCGTCCACATTCGGAAAAATGGCGCGCATCGTCCGGATGACTGCTTCCGCCGCCTCCGGCCTGCCGCGCGCGGTCTCGACGCCCCGCAGCTCATCGTAGGCATGGTAGAAGCTGGGATCCAGTTCGATGGCTTTGCGGTACTGCTCCACGGCCCGATCGTATTCGCGCCGGTCGCTATAAATCATCCCGGCTGATGTAATCTTGTAGGGCGAAAGGGGATCGAGGGCCAGGGCGCGCTGGATTTCGGCCAGCGCTTCGTCCTGTCGTCCGAGGGGATTGAGATATGTGACGCTATAGGCGAAGTGGACGTCCGCATCGCCGGGGCTCAACTCCAAAGCGCGTTTGAACTCCCGCTCGGCGCCGGGCCAATCCCAGTCGTACAGGGCTTTGACGTATCCCAGTGAAACATGCGCGGCGGCCAGCGATTCATCCAGTTGCAAGGCGCGGTTGGCGGCCTGGCGCGCTTGCGGCATGGCCTGCCGCGCCTCGGACCAGCCAAACACCCCCAGCCAGGTGTAGCAGTCCGCCAAACCGGTATATGCCGGTGCATAGGCGGGGTCCTTGGCGATGGCTTGCGCGAAGTAGTCGATGCCCTTGCGAGCGCCTTCCGGCCGCCACTTATTCAGATGGAAGCGGCCCTGCAGATAGAGATTATAAGCTTCCAGATCCTGAGTCGACGATTGGACCAGGGGGCGGCCAGGGTCGCCGGCTACACGAAGCTCCAACGCCCCAACGATGGCGCGCGAGATCTCATCCTGCACGGCGAAGACGTCGGCCAGCCGCCGGTCGTACGTTTGCGACCAGACATGGTAGCCGTCGGCGACGCCGCTCAGTTGAGCGGTAATGCGCAGACGGTCGCCGGATCTTTGCACGCTGCCCTCCAGGACGGTCGAGACGTTGAGCTGCCGGCCCACGGCGCGAATGTCGGGGTTCTTGCCCTTGAACTGGAAGGCTGACCCGCGCGCGACGACGCGCAATCCCCGTACGTGAGTGAGAGCGTTGATCAGGTCGTCGGTCAGGCCGTCGCTGAAGTACTCGTTCTCCTTGTTGGAACTCAGGTTCACGAAGGGAAGCACGGCAATGGAAGACGAATCGGGAGCCGCAGGCCGCGGATGCGATTTGCGGGCCAGCAGGAAACCGGCGATCAGTACGGCCAGCGACAAAAACAGAAGAGGAGCGACTACGCGCCAATCCGTCCACCAGGCACGACGCGGCGGCGCGGCGGCGACTCTTTCAATCGGCTCAACCGGCTCGGCCGGCTGGCTTGGCAGAGTTTCGAAGCAGGGGAGATATCCGCCCTTGGGCAGATCAATCCGGACGGGGTCGGGGGCGCCTTCGGTCTGGTAATAGTCCTTCAGGCGCGACCGCAGTTTGACGGCTTCCACGCGCACGACGCCATCGAGGCGCGGGTCGTACGACGGGTTCCGGCCGAAGACCTCGACACCCAACAGCGTTTCCTTGAGTTGGTTCCCGGCGAGGGCTTGCTCGACGATGAAGCGCAAGAACCGGCCCGGGCGTTCCGCTGCGGCAAACGCGCGGCTGGCGACGATTTTATCCAACTGCGCGCGGATAGCCTCAGGCGACGGCTTTGCCGGGCCATGGGGGCTGGTGGCAACGGTTCCGTAAGGTTCCCGAGCGGAGGCGGGCACAGTCTTAATTGGATGATACGGGCGCATGAAAGGTTCGGTTCATTTTTCCGGAAAGAGCCCGGTTTAAGAGGTGCCCCGCAGGCAAAATTAGCGGCCCCACAATAAGCTGGACAAGCGTCCACATTTAGCAGTACACTATCTTCAGACAGCGAATTTCGATTGGTTTTAACCTCCATCCACGATTCCACCCAGCCGTCCGGCGCGGACAGACGTTGCATGTCCCGTTTCGTGTCAGCGGCAAATCTTAAAAAAGCCGCTCAATAGCATACATGGCTCCAGGCAGAAATTTACCCCCTCGCAGGCCAGCCCGTAGAGAAAACGTGAACGAGTCGATTCGCGCGCGTGAAGTGCGCGCGGTCTTCCCGGACGGCACCGCCGAGATCATGCCGACCGCGGCAGCCCTGCGCAAGGCGCAGGAATTGGGACTCGATCTGGTCATCGTGTCGCCGACCGCCGTGCCGCCGGTTGCCAAAGCCGTCGACTACGGCCACTATCAATACGAGCAGAAGAAGAAACAGCACGAGGCCAAGAAAAAGCAGCACGTGGTGCAGGTGAAGGAACTCAAGTTCCGGCCCAATACCGACGACCACGATTACGATTTCAAGAAGAATCACGCCATCCGTTTTCTGCAGGAGGGGAACCGGGTAAAGGCGGTGGTGCAATTCCGCGGGCGGGAAATCGCGCACGCCGATCTGGGCCGCAAGCTGTTGGCGCGTTTCGCCGCGGATCTCACGGCGTACGGCACGGCCGAAAGCGTGCCGCGGATGGAAGGCCGCAACGCGCACATTCTGATCAGTCCGACCAAATCGGTCAAGCCTTAAAGTAACAGCGGGAGGAAAATCGCTGAATGGGCCGGAAGGCCTATGGCGCGCGTGTTAAGATAGTAAGAGTCTATCCGGCGATCGCGAGCACAGCGTAAATGTACAAAGCCTTCTTTGGTCTCGCCGAGAATCCCTTCAACATGAGCCCGGATCCGTCGTTCCTGTTCCGGAGCGCGCAACATGAGGAAGCTCTCGCCAACCTGATCTACGGCGTGCAGAGCCGCAAGGGATTCGTGGTGCTCACGGGTGAAGTGGGAACCGGCAAAACCACGATGCTGGAGTGTCTGCGGGATTTCCTCAACGCCCAACAGATCACTTACGCCTCCCTATTCAATTCCCGATTGAACGTCCAACAATTCTTCGAGATGATCGCTTACGATCTCGGCCTGCGGTGCGCACGCACTTCCAAAACCGAGGTGCTGTTCGCGCTGAACGAGATGATTATAGGGCGCGCCAACCTGGGGCGTACTACAGTTCTGATCGTGGATGAGGCACACAACCTGGATTGGGAGGTGCTCGAAGAGATCCGGTTACTGGGCAATCTGGAAAACCGCCGCGGGAAAATGCTACAGATTCTGCTGGCCGGGCAACCGGAGTTGGACCGTAAACTGGAGGCGCCCGATTTCCGCCAGTTGAAGCAGCGGGTCGCTCTGCGCTGCGTGCTGCAGCCCTTTCAGGTGAAAGAGACTTTGGAATACATTCAATCCAGGTTAACGCGAGCCGGATTAAGAGAGCAGACCATTTTTCCGCCCGGAATTTTAGATGAGATCCACCTACGGACCCAGGGTATCCCCCGAGTGATCAACGCAATGTGCGATAATCTGCTGCTTACCGCATTCGCCCTAGAGACGAGAGTCGTCACGGCCGCCATGGTCGACGAGGTGGCCGCTGACATGCGCCTGCAACGGTCCGGCCAGAGGCCCTTCCGCGGGGATGACACATATACCGAGCGAGGCATGCGGGGACAAAGGCAGTATACACCTGGGGACTAGAGAAGGTCCGTAGGATTCGGCGCTCGGGCTGCGGCCGCACCTGCCAGAGGTTAATATCAGCCCATAAAAACAAGTCTAACTTCGGTATAGTCTTCTCTCCGTCCTCAATCTGAGCTACACTTCGGATACAAGCCTAAAAATTTCTCTCTACCGGCACATCCACGTGATTTTGGAAAACCGGTAATAGATGTCCGGTGGGGAGCCGGGTTGCTCGATTTTTAACGATAAGGAGTAGTATATGAACACGTTCTCGAAGAGCCGGTTGGTTCGCTTGGCGGTAAGCGCCACAGTTGTGGGATGGATGGCGGCCTACGGATTCGCCGCTGTCGCGGCGCCCCATGTTTCGCATGGCCCCAGCTTCCCGCCCGATCCCTGGGACGGTAAAGTAGCACATGGCCCCAGCTTTCCGCCCGATCCCTGGGACGGCAAAGTAGCGCATGGCCCCAGCTTCCCGCCCGATCCCTGGGACGGCAAAGTAGCGCATGGTCCGAGCTTCCCGCCCGATCCCTGGGACGGCAAAGTAGCGCATGGTCCGAGCTTCCCGCCCGATCCCTGGGACGGCAAAGTAGCGCATGGCCCCAGCTTTCCGCCCGATCCCTGGGACGGCAAAGTAGCACATGGCCCCAGCTTCCCGCCCGATCCCTGGGATGGTAGAGTAGCACATGGCCCCAGTTTCCCGCCCGATCCGTGGGACGGCAAGGTTTGAATAGCAGCCGCCACGTGATTTCAGGCGAATGAAGCGGCCCCCCGGGGAGGGGAATGCACCAGGCCCTACAGTATAGCGCCTACGCCATCGGGTTGTGGCTCAATCTACAGGTAATCTCCGCGCTGATACGCGGGAGTTACCGGCAATACCCCTTTGTCTTTGCCTACGCACTGACTCTGCTCGCGTCAACTGTGGTCGAGATCGGATTACGGGCCGCCCCAAAGACAACCTGGAACGACTACTACTGGGTCGATGAGGTGATCCTGGATGTCATGGTGTTTTGCATGGTGATCGCCTTTATCGACGAAGCCGCCCGGCATTCCAAGCAAAAGCTGATCGAACGGCATTGGCTGGTGCTGGCCGCAGCCGTGATCTTCGCCATATCTTTCGCAGTCCACCACGGGTTACCCAGGGATCGTGAGATGACTTTAGTCAGCCGCGACCTGAACATCTGCGCGGTAATTTTGGACCTGATCCTGTGGTCGCTCCTGATCAGCGCACGGCACCCCAACCGCCGGCTGATGATGCTGAGTGGCGGACTGGGTCTGCAGCTTACCGGAGCGATTATGGGAGAACAGCTGCGGCAGTTTTCCCGCAGCATGGTGATACCTGGAAGTTTGCTCGAAGTGATCACAGGCTTTTTGGGTCTGTACATCTGGTGGCGGGCGCTGCGCCCGGTGTCCGCGCCCCAAAGGGCGCCCGCATAGCAGTCCGTCGCCCGAGGCGGCGGACGCCTACACCGACTCTTCGAATTCGGCCTCTGGCGTGGGCAGCACATCCTGGTCGCCAGCCACCCAGACGTATAACGTGGGCAGCAGAAAGATGTTCATCAGCATGGCGACCATAAGGCCTCCAACGATGACGATGGCGAAGGGCCGTTGGGAATCCGAACCGATCGCGCGCGACATGGCTGCGGGCAACAGTCCCAGGGTGGCCACCAGGGTGGTCATCATGATGGGCCGGAGCCGGAGCACGGCGCCCTCGACCGCGGCATCCATCACCGAGTGGCCGCGCGCGCGAAGCTGGTTGATGTACTCCAGCATGATCACGCCGGTCTGCACACAAACACCGAAGAGCGCCAGGAAGCCGACCCCGGACGAGACGCTGAAGTGCGTGCCGGTGATGAGCAGCGCCAGCAGTCCACCTAAAGGCGCCATGGCGATGTTGGCCAGCATCAGCGTAGCCCACTTGAACGAGTGGAACATCGTATAGAGAATAATAAAGATGACCAGGATCGTAATGGGCAGCACGATCATCAGCCGTTTTTGGGAGCGCTGCTGGCTGGCGTACTCACCCGCCCAACTGATGGTATAGCCCTGGGGCAGCTTCACCTGCCGGTCCACGTCGCGGATGGCCTCCTGCACGGTGCTGCCGAGATCGCGGCCGCGCACGCTGTACTTGATCGCCACATAGCGGGAATTCGCTTCGCGATAGATCTCCGAGGCGCCGTCCTTCACCTCCACTTTGCAAAGCTGTGCCAGCGAGACGCGCTCGCCGGTGGGCGCCAGCAGACGAACGTTCGCGATGGCCTCGCGGGTGTCGCGATAGGGAGCCGTATATCTCGGCACCAAGTCGAAGCGCTGCTCGCCTTGCAAGACCTGGCTGACGGCATTGCCTCCCACCGCGGTCTGGATGGCATCCTGTACGTCGGACACGTTCAGCCCATAACGGGCGGCCTGATCGCGGTCCACAACGAAGTTGAGATTGGGCTGGCCTCTGACGCGAAACAGGCCCAAATCCTCAATACCGCGAATGTTCCGCATCACGTTAACAATCTGGTCGCCGGTGTCTTCGAGCTTCTCCAGATCACCGCCGTAAATCTTGATGGCCAGTTCGCCCTTCACGCCGCTCACGGCTTCTTCCATGTTGTCCGCGATCGGCTGCGAAAAATTCCAGAGCACGCCGGGGATTTTCTCCAGTTCGCGGTCCATGGCGGCAATCAGCTCGACTTTTTCTTCCCGGAACACCGGCCGCCACTGATCTTTGGGCTTCAGATCGACGAAGTATTCGGTATTGAAGAAGCCCGTGGTATCGGTGCCATCGTCGGGACGCCCTACCTGGGAAACCACTTGGGTGACCTCCGGAAAGGAGGCCAAAACGATGCGCGCTTGCGTCATCAGCCGGTTGCCCTCATCCGGGCCGGTGCTGGGCGCCAGTGTGCCGCGAGTCCAGATGGCGCCTTCATCCAGGTGCGGCAGGAACTCGGACCCGATGATGCCGCTGGAGGCCAGCCAGCCGGCCACGGCTACGCAAGCCAAAGCGATGCCTACGGTGACCCAGCGGGCGCGAACGGCAAGGCGCAACGTGGCGCGATAGCGCCCGATCAACCACGCGAGCACCGGATTACGCCACTCGCGCGTGTTCTGGCCAAATGCCAGGCTGGAGAGCACCGGCGCCAAAACCATGGAGAACAGCAGGGCGCCCATAAGCGCGAAGGCCACCGTCCAGGCCATGGGCTTGAACAGACGCCCTTCCACGCTTTGCAGCGTGAAGATGGGCAGGTAAGCCGTGATGATGATCCCGATGGCATAAAACACCGGCCGCTGCACTTCGTGGGCCGCTTCGCGAATGCGTTCCACGACAGGCCGGGGCGGGCCTCCCTGGCGCCCTAAATGCCGGACGATATTCTCCACCATCACCACGGCGCCATCCACCACCATGCCGAAATCCAGAGCGCCGAGGGATAGGAGGTTGGCGGGAATGTGCCTGAGATCCAGGCAGATGGAGGCGAATAACAGAGAGAACGGAATGGTGATGGCCACGATCAGGGCGCCGCGGGCGTTTCCCAGAAACATGAACAGAACTATGGCCACCAGGATAATGCCTTCGGTCAGGTTGTGCAGCACGGTGTGCGTGGTGAAGTGCACCAGGTCGCTTCTGTCGAGGAACGGAACGATCTTTACGCCCTTTGGAAGAATATGCTGGTTCAGATCTGCCACCTTCTCGTGGATGGCATCGAGCGTGGCATCGGATTCGGCGCCTTTCCGCAACAGCACGATGCCTTCCACGACGTCATCGTCGTCCGCGATCTTGCCATCCTTGCGGTGAAGGGCCTTGCCGATACGGCCCAGCCGGATCTTCGGCCCCTGCGTGACCGCGGCAATATCCCGGATGTGAATGGGCGTGCCTTGTTGAGTCTTGACGACCGTCTTCCCGATATCCTGCACGTTATCGAAGAGCCCGATGGAGCGCACGTTGACCTGCTGCAGCCCCTGCTGGATGAAACTACCTCCGGCATTGACGTTGTTGCTGGTTAACTGCTGCTCCACATCGCCGATGCTCAGGGCGTATTCCACCAGCTTGTTGGGGTCGATGGCCACCTGGTATTCCTTGGTGATGCCGCCGAAGCTGCTGACATCCACTACATTGGGAACCGACTTGAACTGCTTCTCCAGAACCCAGTCCTCGATGGCCTTCAATTCCATCAGGTCGTACTCGGGATTCGTGCTGGTGAGCGAGTACCAGTAAATCTGGCCGACGGGACTGTAATCCGTCCCCATCTGCGGCTGCAGGTTGTCCGGAAGGGTGACCTCCGACAGCCGTTCGAGCGCTTTCTGCCGGTTCCAATCGTTCTCCGAAGCATCGTCGAAAATCAGCATCACGCTGGAGAGCCCGAACAGCGAGGTGGACCGCAAGTGCTCCAGGTGGGGAAGCCCGTTCATCACGATTTCAATAGGGATGGTGACCTGCTGTTCCACCTCTTCGGCGGCGCGGCCGGGCCATTGAGTGATGACTTGGACGTAGTTGTTGGCTACATCCGGGTAAGCCTCGATGGGGAGATTCTTAAATGAAATGACGCCCCAGGCAAACAGCAGGATAGCGAGGGCGACCACCAGCAGGCGGTTATTGAGCGAAAAATCTACGAGACGGCGAATCATTCAGTTATCTCGTGCGAATTGCCGTTATTTGAACCTGACTACATTAGCCGACGCAGTATGTGTGCGCGCGTTCTTCACAATGCCCATAAACCGGTGTGTCAACTCCAGAATCCATTCCGGCTTGCGGAGGCGGATGGCTTCATTGGTGATCAACTCTTTGCCGACACCGATGGCGCTGGCTCCCGCCGTGATGTAATGGCCGGCGGTATGCTGCTGCACGCCGCCTCCAGCGACGAGGCGTATCTGCGGCAATGCTGTCTTCAGCGCCCGGACATAGCTGTCTCCGCCCAGCGGCGCGCAGGGAAATACCTTCACGAAATCGGCGCCAGCCTTCCACGCGTTGATGACCTCGGTCGGCGTTAGCGCGCCGGGCAGCACCAGAACGCCTTCCTCGACCGCCAGGCCCACGACGCTGATGTCCAGCCCGGTGCTGGTGATAAACAGCGCGCCGGCGTCCAGTGCGCGCCGCGCCGTATCCGCGTCCAGCACGGTTCCGGCGCCCACCAGCATGCCGGGAAAGTCCCGCAGCAGGGCGGAAATCAATTGCAATGCTCCGGGAACGGTTAAGGGGATCTCGACAATCGGCAATCCGGCGCGAAATACCGCTTCCGCGGCAAAGCGCGTGTCCTCCGCGGTAGCCAGACGGATCGCGGGAATGATGCCAAACTGTTCGATGCGCGCGCGGACTTCCTCTTTCGTCATGACCGTTCCACTGTATTATTGTTCCGCGGTGGCTTGCAAGACGAGAGCGTTCGAGACCACTTTTTGGCCCGGCCGGATACCGCCGGACACCTCTTGCAGGTTGCCGGGCAGCATCTTCCCGCCGGACACTTCCACACGCCGGAACTGCCCTCCATCGGCCGGCACGTACACCCAGTCGCGGTCGTGCAGATGCAAGACTGCGGGCGCCGGGACCGTAGCATGCGCCTCTTTCTTCAAGCCATGGAAGGTCGAGGTGACGAACATACCCAGCCGCATTAATCGTCCGCCTCCGCCGCCCGGCCGCTCCGGATTCGGCATTTCGAGCCGCACTTTTGCGGTGCGGAGATTGGGATCCAGAACGGGGCTGATATTGCCGATATGTCCTTTGAAAACCTGGTTCGGATAAGCCGCCAGCTTGACGTCCGCGTATTCGTCGAGATGCACTTGCGACAGGTCGTTCTCATAGACATCGCAAATAATCCAGATATGCGAAAGGTCCGATATCGTAAAGGGATTCGGCGAGGCCAATCCCTGCACGCCGGCGGCGTTGGTCACTTGCTGGTCGGTGATCACGCCCGCAACCGGCGCGTGCACCTCCACGATGGCGGATGGGTGATCCGGATCCGCGCCGAGCACCCGCAAGTGGTCGAGCGTGGTCTTCACCGTGACCTGGGCCTTCGTCTCGGTGTCCTGGGCGACTTCCAGATCTTTTTGCGCGATGGCGCCCTTATCGAAGAGAACCGTGGAGCGCTCGAGTTGCGCCTTGGCGAGGGTTTCGTCGGCCAGAGCCTGCTCGTAATCCGAGTATGCCCCGGCGATATCCGCGCTCTGCACCTTCAACAAAAGCTGGCCTTTGGTTACGGTGTCTCCCAGCCGGGCGTCAATCTCGATCACGCGGCCGGATGCCAGCGTAATCACCGGAATGGTGCGCGAAACATCCGCGCTGACGACGCCCGTCACGTTCAACTCGGGCGCCACGTCGATCTCGCCGGCGGAGACCAATGGAAACTTGCTGGGGTCGTCCACTTTGAACAGGCCCGCGCTCTGGACATGCTCGACCTGGGCCGGCGGCGGCGCCTCGGCTTTGGGATCGCCCTTGCCCTGCGCGCTGCAGCCGGCCAGCGCCAATGCCAGGCACAGAATGAAAGCGGCGCACGCACCAGTGCGCGCCGTGCCGGAGAGAGGTGCCGGGACGAGTGCCGACACGGCACGCACGAGTGCGTGCGCCACGTCATCACGCCGTTTCATTGAATGACCTCGCGGCCCACCGCGAGATTCAACTGACTCGCGGCGGCTAAGTAAGAACCCACCAGGTTCAGATAACTCACTTGCACGGCCCGATAATCTCTTTGGGCATCCAGGTAGTCGACTAATGCGGCCTGGCCGTGCTGGTAAGAAAAAGCGATCGTATCGCGCACTCGGCCGGCGGTCGCCAGGTATTTCGTCTTGTAAGGCCGCAGTAGAGTCACTGTACTCTGCAGAGTCGCATATGCGGAATCCACGTCGCTGAAGACCTGCGCCTCCGCCGCGTCGCGCAGTCTCTCGTTGCGCGTAATGTCTACCTGCGTGCGCGCCTTCTCGCCTTGATTCTTGTCGAAGATGCGCAACGGAATATTGACGTTCACGCCCATGTACACCGGAATGGGTGGATTGCGCCCAAAGTCCACGCCAAACGTGGGATCGGTCGACCCGTTGGCCACCGCCAGCTTGTAATCGGTCTGGGCTTTATCGACCGATTGCACGGCGGCCTTCAAATCCGGCCGCTGCTCCATGGCGATGCGGCGCAGTTCGTCGGGAAGCGGCACCTGCTCGGAGAAATCGAAGGGTCCCTGCACGTCGAACTGGTCGATCGGAGTCCTGTCGTTCAGCAGCTGCAGCAGTTGGATCTTGGCCGTGCGCAGGTTCACCTCCGCGGTCTGCAGATCGGACTCATAGGTCACGCGCAGCAACTCCTGGCGGTCCAGGTCCACGCGCGCGATATCCCCCGCTTTGTAGCGGTCCTGGCTGATGCCCAGCTCATGATCGAAGTAAACCAGGTTGTCTTTCGCCATGTCGCGCACGGCCTTGGCCTGCAAAGCTTGCACGAACGCTCCGCGCAAAGTGAAAAGCAGGTTCCGTTCCTGGTCCGCCAGCTGCGATTGCGCGATAGCGGTTGCCTTTTGCGCGCTCTCCAGGCGCAACTCCCGCTTGTGCCGCCGCTCGTGCAGGTAGCTGGAGGAGACGGATGGCAGCGCTTCGGAAAACGGGCTGTACTTATTGACGGGATTGTCGGAGAACGGGTTGATCTGATCCAAGCCGACCGTGAGATCCGGGTTGGGACGCAAATAGGCCGTGATCTCCTCGTCCCGCGATTCGTCGATGCCGAGCCGGGCCGCCCGCAAGGTAGGATTCGACGTTTCGAATTCCTCCCGCGCTTGTTGCCATGTCATGATCTTCGGCGTCTTCGGCGCGGCCTGCTGCCCGAAGAGGGCTTCCACGAAGGAGCCCGCAAACAGAAATCCTATCGACAGCCGCCGCACAAGGCGCTGCATGTCACCTCCATCGCGAAATCGTTTGGGTGTCTTTGTCCAGGAGGAAGGTAACCATCTGCCGACGGGGAAGACTGGGATCCTCTAAGGCGAACGAGCACCCCACGGGCCTCCTCACCATACTATCATCACGGGTGCGGGTTCCGTTTGGCGCCGTATTCATCTTTCGGGCGGGCTGAACCTATCTTTCAGTCAAACGGAGACTTCTGGACCGCCACGATATTATCGCAATCCGTAAGGATCTCATCACGGCCATAAAGAAGGCATAAGGGAGTCGTTAAGGAGATGCGAAGTGGGCAGGCGGAATTCTGCACGCGACCAAGAGGGCGCCGCGCCAACCGGCATAAACTTGGTGCTAAAATCGGGGCGAAATGCGAATCCGATATTTTCTGCCCATAGCCCTCACCGCCCTTGCCGCATCCGTTCCGGCGATCAAGTGGAAGACAGGCGACCGCAGCCGCCCGCTGCCCGCGATGGTCACGCCGGGCGAACCCAGCACACAGGAGCACGCCGGCACGGCGCCTTCCGATGCCGTGCAACTGTTCAACGGGAAGGACCTTTCCGCCTGGCAGCAACGCGACGGGAAACCGATCGCGTGGAAACTGGGCGATGGCTACTTCGAGGCGGCCCCCGGCACCGGCGATATCGTCACCATGCAACCGTTCGGAGATTGCCAGTTGCATGTGGAGTGGGCGACTCCGAACCCGGCCCACGGCAGCGATCAGGAGCCGGGCAACAGCGGCGTGTATCTGCACTCGTTGTACGAGATTCAGGTGTTGGAGTCTAACCGGAACAAGACCTACGCCGACGGCCAGGCCGGCGCGATCTATTGCCAGTATCCGCCGCTGGTGAACCCCGCGCGTCCGCCGGGCGAGTGGCAGACCTACGACATCGTCTTTCACGGTCCACGGTTCTCGGCGGATTCGAAGTTGCTGGAGCCGGCCACCATCACGCTGCTCTTCAATGGCGTGTTGGCGCAGGACCACGCCATACCGACTGGGCCCACGGATTATATGAAACGGCCGCCTTACAAAGTGACACCGGCCAAACTGCCGCTTCTGTTGCAGGACCACGGACAGCCCGTGCGTTATCGCAACATCTGGATTCGGGAGTTAAGAACGGCGGAGTAGGTCCGGCTGCGGCGCAGATACTCGAGCAACAGAATCATCTTGTGCTCCTGGTCGCTCAGGCGGTTCGCGCGCGCACAGCCGACCTGTTCGAGTTCCGCCGTGCCATCGGCCGACTCGTGCCGGCGGAGCGCGGATCGCCCCAAGGACTCCAGCACGCAGGCGCCCAGAAACGCGGCAATGTACTGCAACTCGTCAGTGGAAAGCCCAAGCAGGAATCTGCGCGCCTTTTTCTGAAAGCGCTGCTCGGCACATGCGGTGATGGCGGAAATCAAGGCCGCTCTCAACCCAGGACTCCGTTTCCAGGTGAACGATGACGTCAACGCTAGCATCGACGCTAACATCATCGCTAGCACGGTGATGTTCATTATGGCGAAAAGGAAAGCCGGGCGCAAGGGGGCTTAATCGGCTTAATCGGCATGGCAGTGCCGCCTACTCTTCGCGCAACGCGATGAGCGGATCGATTTCGGCCGCCCGCCGCGCCGGCAGGCTGCTGGCGATTGCGCCCGCCAGCAGCAACAGCAACGCGACGCCAGTAAACGTCCATGGATCGGTAGCGGCGACGCCGAAGAGCAAGCTCTGCAACAGCCGCGTCACCAGCAGCGCAATCGCGACACCGGCTCCGATGCCCAGCACGGCCCACCCCAGGCCGTGCCCCAAGATCAAGCGCACCACGTGGATCCGCTGTGCTCCGAGCGCGATGCGGATACCCATCTCGCGCGTCCGCTCGGTTACCGCGATAATGCAGCAAACCGTAGATCCCGATGGTGGCCAGCAGCAACGCCAGCCCCGCGAAGATCGACAGCAGCTTGGTCTCGAAGCGCCGGGCAGACTCCATCGTCTCCAGCCGCTCGTCGACGGTGAAGATCTCAAAGTGAGGAACGCTGGGATCGAGCGCACGCACTTCCCGCCGGATCGCCGCGGCGAGCGACAGCGGATCCGCGGCGGTACGCGCCACCAGGCTTACCTCGGCGAATCCGATCTGCGACCGTGGCCGGTAAAACATGGGTACCACGCGGCTCTCACGCCCGTTCAAGAGCACATCTCCCACCACCCCCACAACCGTCAGCCAATCGCCGTCGAGTCCGGGCAGCACCTGCTTGAACCGCCTACCGAGAGGATCCTGGTTCGGCCAGAAACGCCGCGCCATCGCACGGTTGATCACCGCAACCGGACGGGCGTGAAGGTTGTCCGCCGCCGTGAAGCCCCGTCCCCGATAGAGCGGAATGCCGAGCACGCGGAAATAGTTCGCGGACACGTACTGCCGGCCATGCGTTTCCGGTGCCACGGCCACGCCGCGCTGGCCTTCGGGCACAATGGCCGTGTTCGGCTGGTGCTCGCTGAAGAGCCCACCGGCGGCGGCGCCGGTGACTCCCGGAAGCGATGCAATGCGCTGGATGGCCTGGCCTACGAAGCTGCGGGCGGCCTCCTCGCCGTCGTAGGCGGGAGAGGGAAGATGCAGATCCATGGTAGCGACATGCGTCGGATCGAAGCCCAGTTTCACTGCCCGAATATGCAGGAAGCTGCGCATCAACAAGCCGGACCCTGCCAGCAGCACCAAGGCCACGGCGAACTCGGCGGCCACCAGAACTCCGCGACCGCGGCTGTCTCCCGGTCCGCCGGAAGATCCCCGCCCGCCGCCACGCAAGACTTCCTGGGGGTCGCGTTGGGCAAGCCGGAAAGCGGGCGCCAGCCCGAACAACAAGGCCGAAACCGCCGACACCATCGCCACGAAGGCGAACAGTCCCAAATCCACGCCCGCCTCATCCACACGCGGCAGCTTGGCCGGCGCCACGGCCAGCAGCGCAGGCACCGCCGCACCGGCCAGCAGCAACCCAAGGCCGCCTCCGGCAAAAGACAAGATCAGGCTCTCCGTCAGCAGTTGCGCCACTAGCCGCCCGCGTCCGGCGCCCAGTGCCGTGCGTACAGCCAGCTCGCGCTGCCGTGCGGATCCCCGCGTGAGCACCAGGCCGGCCACGTTCAGGCAGGTCATCGCCAGCAGGCAGCCTACCGCTCCGAAGAGCGTCCACAGGGCGCGGCGGGTGTGCGGCGGCGTCAACTGGTCGGCCAGCGGCATCACGCGAATTCCAAGGCCCGCATCCGTCGCCGGATACTGCTGCGCCAGGCGTCCGGCGATACCACCCATATCTGCGCGCGCTTGACCCATCTCCACACCGCTTTTCAGCCGGCCCACCGCACTGAAAGCATCAGCCACGCGGAACTTCTGAAAGCTCGGCCAACGGCTGTCCGCGGCGATCGGCAGCCAAAGCTGCGTCTCGCGATCCGGAAACCGGAAGCTGTCAGGCATGACGCCGACGATCGTCGCGGGTGCGTGATCGATCTCCAGCACTTTGCCCAGAACGTTGCCTGGATCATGGCTCGCACCGCCGAAACGCTGCTGCCACAGCCGGTAACTCAGCACCACCAACAGCGCGCCGTGTTCGGTTTCGGATGGCGAGAAGGTCCGGCCGAGCATAGGCTGCACACCCAGCACCGCGAACAGGTTGCCGGAGACCTTCGACGCCTGCAGGGTCTCGGGCGGCTCGCCCGATGTCAGAGTGACCAGCGATCCTTCGGGCCGCAGCACGAACGCGATGTCGTCAAACGAATGGTTCTGCCGCTGCCAGTCCCGGATGGTGGGGTACGAAGTCCAATCCCAGTCGAGATGCCGGGCGGACACGGCCTTGAAGAGCATGCACAATCGCCCGGGGTCCCGGTAGGGCAGCGGCCGCAGCAGCACCGCCTCGACTACGCTGAAGATGGCCGTGTTCGCGGCGATGCCGAGCGCCAGCAGCAACACCACCACGGCCACGAAAGCGGGGCTCCTGCCCAGCGTGCGCAACGCGAAGCGCAGATCTTGCAGCAGAAACATCGCTCGGGATTCCGTTATGAACTACGATAACCCCGCTGAGGTACACTTGTCCCAATGAGAAGACAATGATGAAGACAACGATGAAGACAAGGTTGAAAAACGCGTTCACGCCTTCGTCCTTCACGCGGCGCGCGTTTCTGGCAGCCTCCACCGGGAGCTCGATTCTGCTCGCAAACCGGTTGTTCGGCGCGCCGGATGCTGCCGCAACCAAGCCGGACCCCGCGCTCGAGAAACTTGCCGACGTGGCGCTTGCCGAGGCGCGCAAGCAAGGCGCCACCTACTGCGACATTCGCATCGCCCGCTACCGCCAGCAATTCTCGGGCTATCGTCTTTCGCCCGAGCGCGACGGCAAGAAGACCGACGAAGTCCCGTTCGTCACCGATCAACAGAACTTCGGCTTCGGCGTGCGGGTCATCGTGAAGGGCCAATGGGGATTCGCAGCCTCGCCGCTGGTGACCTCGACGGAGATTGCGCGTATCGCGCGCGAGGCCGTGGTGGTGGCGAAAGCCAACTCGGCGCTGCAGGCCAGTCCGGTGCAGCTTGCTCCCACCAAGACATACACCGACCGGTGGACTTCCTCGTTCGAGACGGATCCTTTCGCCGTGGCGGTCGACGAAAAGCTGGATCTGATGCACAACGCCACGGCCATTATCAAGAAAGATCCCAAGGTCTTCTCGGCTTTCGGCTTTCTGGCGCTGCGGGCCGAGGACAAATACTTCGCATCCAGCGAAGGGTCGTCCATCCAGCAGTACGTCGTGCAGGTGTGGCCCGCCCTGCAAGCCACCGCCGTGGATACCCAAAAGAACATTTCGCGCACGCGCAGTTACCAGACGCCGCCGGTGACCGCCGGATGGGAGGCGGTAGCCAAGGCGAACGTCGGTGAGAATGCGCCGCGCATCCGCGACGAAGTGCTGGAACACCTGGCCGCGCCGCCGGTGACACCGGGCAAGAAGGACCTGGTACTGCTGCCCAGCCACTTATACCTGACTATTCACGAATCCATCGGTCACTCGACGGAGTTGGATCGTGCCCTGGGTTACGAAGCCAATTTCGCCGGCACCAGCTTCCTGACTACCGATAAGATGGGCAACTTCCAGGTGGGCAGCGAGCTGATCGATATCTTCGGCGACCGCACTAATGAGGGGGGCCTGGCCACCGTGAAGTACGACGACGATGGCGTGTTGACCACCAAGTTCCCGATCATCGAGAAGGGCATTTTCAAGCACTATCAGACGATTCGCGACCAGGCGCACCTGGTCGGCGAAACGGAATCGCGCGGCTGCTGCTACGCCGATTCCTGGTCGAGTGTGCCCTTCCAGCGCATGCCGAATGTGTGGCTGGCGCCTGGTCCGCGCGATGTCACTCCCGCCGACTTGATTTCCGGCGTGGATGACGGCATCCTGATCGAGGGCGAGGGCAGTTACTCGATCGATCAGCAGCGCTACAACTTTCAGTTCGGAGGAGACGCGTTCTGGGAGATCAAAGGCGGCAAGAAGCGCGGCATGGTCTCGCGCGTGGCTTACCAAGCCAAGACCGCCGACTTCTGGCGCGCGTGCGACGGCATTGCGGGCGCCAGTTACTGGCAGCAGTTCGGCTCCTTCTTCGACGGAAAGGGCGAGCCTGAGCAGATCAACGCCATCAGTCACGGCTGCTCGCCGTCCCGATTCCGGCAGGTGAACGTTTTGTTGACCGACTAACAGGAGACCGACAATGTTCAGCCAACAGGAAGCCAAGAACCTCATCGACAAAGCCATCGGTTACTCAAAGCTGCCCGGTTGCCAGATCGACTTGTATTCGTCGGAAGACGTATTCATCCGCTTCGCCAACAATGGCATCACGACTTCGGGTTACCGCGTGACTCAGAGCCTCTCGATCAGCAGCGTGACGGACGACAAGCGCCACGGGAACGCCGTCGTGAACGAACTGACCGACGAGTCGCTGAAGCGCGGCGTGGAGCAGGCCGAAGCGCTGGCTCGCATCTCGAAGACGGATCCCGAAGATATGCCCGCGCTGGGTCCGCAGAAATATCCGGTGCTGAGTAACTTCGATTCTTTCACCGGCTCCGCCCGCGGCGACGTGATGATACCGCACGTGAAAGCCGTGCTCGACAGCGCGCGGCAGAGCCAATTGACGGCGGCGGGTTTTATACAGCGCTCGGCGACCGCGGTGGCGGTGGGAAATAAGGCCGGGCTTTTCGGGTATCACACTTATACCGATTCAAGTCTGACCAACACCATGCGCACGCCAGGCGGCGCCAGTTCGGGATGGGCCTCGCAGACTTCGGTTTCGCTGAAGGACGTGAATGGCGAAGCGGCCGGCCGCGTTTCGGCGGAGAAGTGCGTGCGCGGCGCCGGCGCCCGTAAGAAGCTGGATCCCGGTAAGTATACGGTGATCCTGGAGCCGGCGGCGGTGAGCGACCTGGTCGGCTACTTGGGCGGCAGTTTCGGCGCGCGGGACGCCGAGCAGGGTCAATCGTTTCTGAGCAAGCAAGGCGGGGGCACGCATCTGGGCGAGAAGATGTTTCCGGAATACATCGCGCTGCGCAGCGACCCCTTCAACACCACTCTGGCGGCTACCCCATGGGGACCGTCGCTGCTGCCCAACGACCGCATGGCGTGGATCGACAAGGGCGTAGTAAAGAACTTCGACTATGACCGCTATTGGGCGAGCAAGGCCGGCAAAGACCCCACACCGGGGACCGACAACCTGGTTCTCGACGGGCAGGACTACACACTGGACGATCTGATCAAATCCACGGACAAGGGCCTGCTGATCACGCGCTTCTGGTACATACGAGTGTTGCAGCCGCAAACGCTGCAAGTGACTGGACTGACTCGGGACGGCGTCTTTCTGGTAGAGAACGGGAAGGTGACCGATCCGGTGACTAACTACCGGTGGAACGAAAGCCCGGTGCGCGTGCTGCAGAATACGAAGAAGCTGACGAGGCCGGTGCGCGCTCAGGGAGCCGAGGCGGGGAGTTCGATTGTGCCGGCGATCATAGCGACGGAGTTTAATCTGGCGAGCGTGTCGGACGCGGTGTAGGGGGAGCGCCTGTCACGAATGGGCCTTTCAAAGGTAAAATGGCGTTGGAGGCTGATTGCCTGGATAGCTGAAGCCACTCACTCCTCTACCCTCGACCTCGAAACAGTAGCTCACGTCTGGCGATAGTTCGGACTAAACTGTCCTCAGATGCGAACAGCGAGAACGGATTGATGTTCATCAGTTCTAGCTGCTTCAACGCGGCGAGCCTTGCATCCACTGGCATTGTGATAGTAAATAGCTCTCCCTCCAGCCCCGCTGCGTCGGTTAGACCAGATTGGTGTGGGACGAAAACCCATTCGATATTACGACGATCGAGAGCGGCGCATATCGAATACCTGCACTGCTGGAGTTGATGGCGCGGATCAGCGCGAAGATAAGGCCCGACGACGAACAGGTGCGCATCCGCAGACCCTCCGCAAGCGGTGTCCTGCAAGAAGGCATAGACGGCCACGCGAGCCGCCTCTTTAGGTGGCGAATCGAAGGCGAAAAAAGCAGCTACATAGGGTGAGGCGCTCCAATCCAACAGAGGAGATGGAAACCCATGATGGCGAAGGTAAACCAGGTACTCGTAGATCTCGGGCGTCTTCATTAGGACCATGTCGAGCCACAAAGAGGACGTGAGGCTGTCTTTGATGCGTTGCTCGAAATCGGGAAGCTCGAGTAGCCGGTCCCAGCGCTTACCGCTGAATGTTTCGATGGCCGGCTTGCATGCTCCTATCTCTCGATAGTATCCCAAAAGGCTCGGGTTCGGATCGCTGCGCTCCGACTGATAGAACCGCTCCAGCGTGGTTTCCAATCCCCACTGGCTGCTGCCGACTCCCCTGAACAGCGGGTCACGGAGTGTACGGCCAGTCTTCGCCATACGTTCCTGTCGCACAGCGTCGATCGTCTGAAGGGCGCCCTCGAACTCTGACCATGTTTTCAGTTCCAATTCCATATGTCTCGCTTGCTGACCCTGCAAGGCAATACTAATTTGTCCGCGCTAGCGAAAGCAAGCTTCTGTTGAAACAATCGTCACCTATGCGGGCCTTTTTTGAACAAGACGGTACCCATCATTGGGGCACCCGCCGCACTACGCGATCTGCTCCATCTCTGTCTCCAACATAGCGATGTGCTCGTCCTCCTCCGACGCCAGTTCCTGGCACAGCTCCTTTTCCAGGCCTTCAGGCAGCCCGCCGGCCAGCTTGCGGAAGTGGTCGCGCGTGCGGCATTCCATCTCCAGAGCAGATTGGTAAAGACGCAAAATGCTGGATTCGTCGGAGACCGCCAGATCCCGGAACAGCCAGTCGGATAGCAGCTTTTCGGCGTCCGGCGGCATTTGGGTGACCGAGGCGTCCAGGTGCGCATGATACTTTTCGCTTAGCTCATGCAGATGGTCCAGTTCGGCCTCGTAAAGGCGTTCCAGCACCTGGCGATGCTGCGGCTCGGCGGCCCGCTCGCGCGCCAGCTTGTAAAAGTAGAATGCGTTCAGCTCGAACTGCACGGCCTCCCGGATGGCGCGCAGCCGCATCGGATCGCCCAATTCGCGGCTCTCCACCACCGCCAGATCGCCGCCGCACAGAAAGCATTTGCCATAAGGCAGCGCGAATCCGGTGCAAAGCTTATGGCACTGTTTGCATTTCCAGGTGTAGCGGATCTGCGCGCAGCAGATCTCATCCTGGTCCAATACGCGATGACACTTGGGACAGGCAGAAGGCATTATACGCTCCCTATCAACACCGGCTCGGCCGCGGCAACCCCCATATACTCCAGCATGCCGTGGGCGGCGCGGCGTCCGGCGCCCATGGCCAGGATCACGGTCGCGGCCCCGGTCACGATGTCGCCGCCCGCAAATACGCCCGGTATCGAAGTCATGCCGGTGCGCTCATCCGTCTCGATGTAGCCCCATTTGTTGGTGCGTAGGCCCGGCGTGGTCTGCGCGACGATAGGGTTCGCGGTGGTGCCCAAGGCGTAAATCACGGTATCCACATCCAGCTCGAACTGGCTGCCCGCCTTGGGAACGGGCCGGCGCCGCCCCGACGCATCCGGCTCGCCCAACTCCATCTCCTGGCAGCGCAGACCCGTGACCCAGCCCGCCGCATTGCCCAGAATCTCCACCGGATTCGTCAGCCAGCGGAACTGGATACCTTCCTGGATGGCATGCTCCAGTTCCTCGGCCCGCGCGGGCGATTCGCGGCGCGAACGCCGGTAGACGATCGACACGGCCTCGGCGCTCATGCGCAGTGCCACGCGCGCGGAATCCATGGCGGTATTGCCCGCGCCCACGACAGCTACGCGCTGTCCCATGCCCACCGGCGTATCGTAAATCGGCTGTTGGTAGCCGCGCATGAGGTTCACGCGCGTCAGGAATTCATTCGCCGAGAAGACGCCATTGTACGCCTCGCCCGGGATTCCCATGAACTTGGGCGATCCCGCGCCGGTGCCGATAAAGACCGCGTCGTACCCCATCTCCGTGAGCAGTTGGGGGATGGTGAACAGCTTGCCAACGATGGTGTCCAGCCGGATCTCCACGCCCAATTTGCGCAGATTGTCGATCTCCGTATCGATAATCGCGTCCGGCAAGCGGAACTCCGGAATGCCGTACTTCAGCACGCCTCCGGCGACGTGCAAGGCTTCGAAGATGGTGACGGCCACGCCGTTCTTGGCCAAGTCGCCGGCGCAGGCCAGGCCCGAAGGACCCGATCCGACGACCGCGGCGCGTTTGCCCGCACGGCCCGCGGCTTCGCCAGGCTCGTCCCAACCGCGCCCCATGGCGGCGTCGGCCACAAAGCGCTCCAGGCGCCCGATAGCCACCGCCGGGTATTTGACACCGACCACACAAGCGGCTTCGCACTGGGATTCCTGGGGGCACACGCGGCCGCACACGGCGGGCAGCGTATTAGCACTTTTGAGAATGCGGTAGGACTCGCGGACATCGCGGCGGGCCAGCGCGGCGATAAATCCAGGAATATCGATGGCCACAGGGCAGCCCGGAACGCAGCGCGGCTTCTTGCAGCGCAGGCAGCGGTCGGCTTCAGCCAGCGCGCCCTCCAGTTCCAGCCCCAGCGAGACCTCCTTGAAATTATGCGCGCGCTGCTGGGGCGGCTGCTCCGCGCAATGCGCGCGGACCGGAGAGATGGTGCGGATGTTTTTGGGCAGACGCGGACCGGACGGCGCTGGCTGGGCGGCGGGCAATTCGGGTAGCGGGCAGAGCGTCATCGCGGACGAGTGCGCACCGCTCGATCCGCGTGGGCTCATGGCCGCCATGCGCGCGCTCTCGCCGCGGAAGCGCTCCAGCGCCTGCTGCTCCTCGCGCTCGAAGCGCTTCTGGCGCAGCGCCAACTCGTCGAAATTCACCAGGTGGCCGTCGAAATCGGCGCCATCCACGCAGGCGAACTTCATGACGCCGCCCACCGTCACCCGGCAGGAGCCGCACATGCCGGTGCCGTCCACCATAATGGAATTCAGACTCACGACGGTCGGAATGCCCAGCCGCCGGGTCACCTCGCAGCAGGCCCGCATCATGGGGATGGGCCCGATGGCCACCACTTCGCAGGCGTCCTTCTCCTGGGCCAACACATCGGCCAGGGCCGCGGTAACGAAGCCTTTGCGGCCGTAGCTGCCGTCGTCTGTCGTGATTTCCAGCCGGTCGCTGAAATCGAGAAAAGGCCGCTCCCAGAAGACCAAGCCGCGCGTGCGGAAGCCGATGATGGAAACGGTGCGGTTGCCCAGCCGCTTGTATTCACGAAGCTGCGGAAAAACGGGAGCCACGCCCAGACCGCCGCCCACCAACACCACGGTGCCGTCCCGCTTGCGGATGTCGCTGGGCAGCCCCAGGGGGCCGATGAAATCGAGCAGGTAATCGCCCTGCGCCAGGCCCAGCATCTCGAAGGTGGTCTTGCCCACCGCCTGAATGACCACCGTGACCGTGCCGCGCGCGGCATCGAAATCGGCGACCGTGAGGGGAATGCGCTCGCCGTGCTCGTCGATGCGCGCCATGACGAAATGTCCTGGGCGGGCGGCGCGAGCCACGTCCGGCGCGCCTACTTCCCAAAGAAACGTGGTGGGGCCAAATTGCTCTCGGCGGACAATGGGATACATCCACCAATATGATATCAGATTTTAGGGCCCTGTGGTATTTTTCTACAACTCCAGCTTCCGGCTGCCGGCTTGGCTTCAGATCCTCCCGAACTTCGCCACGGCCTCCCTGATCGAGCGGAACTTTTCGATGAACGGCACCATGCTGTGTTCGGTATGGTCCAACTCCTGCGCCTTCTTCAGGATCTCGGCGGCGTGCGCGCGCGGGACCACTGCCACGCCGTCCTCATCGGCCACGACGATGTCGTTCGGATTCACGCGCGCGCCCGCGCAGGTGACCGGAATGTTGGCGCCCGCGAAGCGGTAATGATTGATGGACGTCGACGGCACGATGCCGCGGCTGAACACCGGAAACTGCAGGCGCTTGATCTGCGGCAGGTCGCGCACGGAGGCGTCCACGACGGCGCCGGCCAGGCCGCGGTATTTCATCGCGGTGGACATCAGGCCGCCGATGCCCGCGATATCCAGGCCGTCTTCCAGCACGATCACGTAGACCGAGCCGGGCGGCGCGGCGTCGATGGCGTCCAGCATGCCCTGCGAGGCGGCCGAGCCCTCGTGGTGCTCCTCTTTCTTCAACAGCACAGTGACCGCGGGCCCTGCGAACTTGGCCGTGGAGATAGGCCGCATATCGTGCGACATATAGATGCGCTGGCCGTAGAGTTGTTCGGCGGCGTCGGCCACAGAGGCGACTTCGACCAGCCGAAGACCTTCCACCAGCGGGTCGGCGGCGGGTTGGGCGTAGAGCCACGCGGCGGCGTACAAGGTTAGGGCGGCGGCAAGGGCGAGCAGGAGTCGGACTTTCATGGTGCAGAACGTAGCACATTTCGGCGGGTTGGCTGGGCGTGCTAAAGTGGTGATGTCTTCCGTTTTGCCAGCACGTCCCTATCGTCTAGCCCGGCCTAGGACATCGCCCTTTCACGGCGGTAACGGGGGTTCGAATCCCCCTGGGGACGCCATCATCGATTCGTCAGCCGGAACCTGCGGTGGAAAGCGACAAGAAGGTTTGGCCCCTGCAATACCTACGCCAAGAGACTGGCACGAGGCGTCCGACTTGCCGCTTCCGCGTGAGCTTCTGCGCGTTGGATGGGTTCTCGCGAGTGGGTCCGCGCTAGGCCTTGGCCGCAGTTGCGGTTTTCGCGGCGGGCTTCGCCCCGATCTCGCCAAGATCCGCCTGGAGTTGCGCTAGATCAAAGTTATTCGGCGCCTGGCTGTTCACGGCAATCCAATCGGCGCTCAGGACGGCATAGGCTTCGTCGCAATATGTGTCGAGGAACTGCCACGTCGCGCGCAACGGCGCTCCCCAGGTGATGACCGTCACGCCCCGGGCGTCGTATTCGACAATCGGGATGGCGTGTCCACCCCAGGAACCGGGCGCGCCCTGCCCGGTGGGTCCACCCGGGGGCACCGACCAGACTTTCTGCTTCTGGGCGCTCAGCGGCAATTGCACACCGAGATAGCAATTGCCGAACAGGTAAACGGCGTCCTTTACATCCTCGTGATTCTTGGGTTCCAGAGAGACGAACGCGGTGATCGGATGACCCGCGATTCCGGTCTGACGCCAATAGTTGAGCACATCCAAAATCGCCGCGCCGTTATCGGTGCTGGGATCGCCAGGCTTGTAGCCGCCCACGGCTTCATAGGCCTGCAGGATTTGCTGATCCGCCGGTATGTAGCCCGGCGCGTGCGCATACGTTGTCCATTCCTCGATCATGTGGCCGGCACAGACGCACGTGCAGTCACCGAGGGTATCGTTCAGCATCATGGGCCATTGCTTAACTTTCTGGGTCCAATCTTCCGTTTTGGGAGGAGCGGACGGGGCCGCCGCCTTCAGATAATTGGAGAACTGGAGCGTGCGGGCGTCATGGCGGGCCGCCTGCTTGCCCAGTTTTACGGTGCGGTTTCCAACTTTATAGGACTGTAGGGGCATTTGTTTTCCTTTCATTTGTACTGTGACTTTCCGCGACCAATCATTTCACCTGCGGCAAGTATTCTTTCGTACTCGTGCGGCGCGGCGAGGAATGTTATTGGCTGAAAAACAGGGCTCCAATGGCTCGGTTGAATGTATAATCGAAGCGGGCCAGGCAGCCAAAAGGGAACGACCGGGCAAAGGAGAAATGTTATGAAACGACTGTCGAGCGGCTACGCGCTCATTGCAGGTATCTCTTTATTCGCCGGCATGGCACGCGCGCAGTATTGTGGGCCGATCGAGTTCACGGGGAACGAGTTCCCCAGCGGGAACTTTTTCAGCAATTTCAACAATTCCTGCTACCTCATCTCTTTCGCGACCAGCGCCGGACAAGGGACAGAAGGGAGCGACTTGAACAGCCAATACTATAAGATGTTCTACAAGGTCGACCCTAGCTACGAGATCGTCATTCTGGGAACCTTCCCGAACGCGCGATACTTCTCGATCACCGATTACGATGCCCACGGAGCTCCTGCGCAATTCGCTTTAGATGCGAATATCGTGCCCTTGACCTCCGCCTACGTAAACCCATTCCAGCTGGGAGCCGCCTTCGTGGATGGGCAGAAGTATGCGCTGCCCATCGGTTTTGAAGGCACTCCAGGCACGCTCGAGACGGGATGCATGACGAACGGGTTCAACGTGGAAGTCAACGCTATGGACGGCACCCAGCGGCATGCGGGGATGGACTGGAATAGCGATCCGAACGTCTTCCGCGGGGAGCCTAACTTCACCCTACACATAGTCGATACGCCGGAGCACACGAATCCCAATACGGCGGGCGTGGTGATGATCCGCGACTATCTGGACATCACGCCGGTGAGCTACGCGGCCACCCCGCATTTCATCCTGCGCGACGTAGCTTCGGGCTGCGCCTATCCCGCCGCTTACGCCTTGAACGTTCTTCAGGTGGTAGCCAACAGTGCGGCCACGGGCAATACTTGGCTGGACAGCACGCAATCCGACTTGCATCGCGTCTACGAGAATAAGTTGCTTCCGCGGCTTTGCTTTGCGACCGACACGCGGCAAGTGCCTACCTGGACGCGCGGAACGGAGTATGTGCCCGGCGCTCTGCCGGATGGCACTTACACAACCGCGACTGTACCGGTGGACTTATCTCAAGATCTTGCCGAGGAGGGGAAAGTGATGCGGATCCGCTTTCGCATACCGACAACGCCGCCAACGCCCTGCACGAACGGCTGCTCCCGATCCGGGAACGAGGAACTGCGCTACCTGAGCCTGTCGTTTGAAGATGTCGGCGAGACTACCCTGGCCAGCGTGGCGGACAGCGCTTTCGTCCAGGACCCGAACGGCTATGTCACGCTGATCGTGGGAACAGGCGCAACTATTCCTTCGTGGGTAACGGCGGCTAATGGGTACACATTCCTCGATCTGACGGCCATTTCCGGGTATCAAAACCTCAATTCGCTGAAGTTGCGAAACATCATCCCGGCGGCCACGTTCAACTGTTCCGGCGCGGCGGTGCCCTATCGGACGAACGAATATACTCCCGCCGGCGGCCTGATGGGCGAGTATTTGCCGGTGGTGGACCATCCGAAAGCGGCGAGCCTGCCACAGGTGGCGGCCCCGCTGGTGCAGGCGGATTCCTGCGGCGTCTTTCCGGACGGCACTCCGGCAATCCTGCCGACCTGCGGAGTCAACCCGTTTTCTCCCATCTTCCTTACCGCGGTGACCACGCAGTGCGCGGCGCCAGGTTGCAACCAGGTGGTTGCGCAGCCCCAGCCGCCGATGAGTGTCATTGGCAATAGCTTCGGGGATTTCCCGAACGGCCTTCCTTACACGGGTAATTCGAACTATCTCGAGATCACGGACACCACGCAAAACTGGAGCGCGGGTTATAGCGGCGATCCTTGTACGGTCGCTATCAGCGGATGGGACAACGACCTGATCGAACTGGTGGCGAACGTGAATCAAAACGGAGCGTGTCCGCTGGTGGCCGGAGACCAGCTAACGGTGAACGTCTGGAATCCCCAGTCGATGGCTACGGCGACGATTACAGTGACAGTCGCTTCGAATTGATTTAGAATCGGCTAGGCCGGCTCTGGTATCTCGGCCGCGGCTGGGACGGTCTCTCCGTCGAGCACCCGGCGCGCGCGTGCGGCGTCGAATTCGTTTTCCCACTTCGCCACCACAATCGTAGCTACGCCATTACCCACCAGGTTGGTGAGCGCGCGCATTTCGGACATAAAGCGGTCCACGCCGAGCAGCAGAGTAAGACCGGCCACGGGAACGGTTCCGACGGCGGAAAGAGTAGCGGCCAGGGTGATGAATCCGCCGCCCGTCACGGCCGCCGCGCCTTTCGAGCTCAACATCAGCAACACCAGGAGCGCCGCTTCCTGGCCGCCTGTCAAGTGCACGTTGGTGGCCTGCGCCACGAATAGCGCGGCGATGGTCAGGTAGATGGAAGTGCCATCGAGGTTGAACGAGTAGCCCGATGGAATCACCAGCCCGACCACGGACTTGCCGCAGCCGAGTTCCTCCAGCTTCACCATCATGCGTGGCAGCACCGATTCCGAAGACGACGTGCTGAGCACGATCAACAGCTCTTCCTTGATGTAGTTGAGGAACTTCCACAGGCTGAAGCCGTGCGCGTAGGCGATGGCGCCGAGCACCAGGAACACGAATGCGAAGCTCGTTAAATAAACGCACGCCAGCAGCTTAAGCAGCGGCAACAGTGTTTTGAAGCCATAGGTTCCAATGGTGAACGCCATGGCGCCAAATGCGCCGAGCGGCGCGGCTTCCATAATGATCGCGACCACCGCGAACATCCAATGCGCGATCTTGTCGCAGGCATCTAGGATGGTGCGGTTGCGAGGGATCGCGGCCAGTGCCAGTCCAAAAAGTATGGCCACCAACAGCACTTGCAGGATATCGCCCTGTGAGAAGGCGCTGGTTACCGTGGCAGGGATGATGTTCAACAGGAAATCGACGGCGTGCAGTTGCCGGCCCTGCGCGGCATATTGCGCGACAGCGGTAGCGTCCAGCGTGGCCGGATTCACATTCATTCCCGCGCCGGGCTGCACGATCTTGACGACCACCAGCCCGATGAGCAGCGCCACCGTGGTCAGCACCTCGAAGTACAGCAGCGACTTGAGGCCGACGCGCCCCAACTTCTTCATGTCGCCGATACTGGCGATCCCCACCACCACTGTGAAGAAGATGATCGGCGCGATCATCATACGGATCAGCTTGATGAACCCATCGCCCAGCGGTTTCATGGATGCCGCGGCATGCGGGTAAAGCACACCCAGCAGTATGCCGAGGACGATTCCCAGGATTACGCGAAAATACAGAGTGCGATGGAATCTGCGTGGTGTTTGCGTGGGCTGTGGCATGAGGGTCACACGACAGGCCATGGTGCGGTATGATGCCTGTCTGCCCGGCGAAGGTCCTTGAGCGGCCGCCGCGTGAGCCACCCGCCCCCAGTATACACCGGCCTTACGCACCGAAACGGCAAGGGGCGGCCGGAGGTATAGTCGTATGGTCGACTGGCCGGCCGGCAAGGAGGACGTTATGGGCAAACCTCCCTTTCGGAACAGGGTTTGCGCCGTATTTCTGCTCTGTGCGTCGACGGTAATCGCCGCACCCGCACAGACCTTCACCCTCTTGGTGAGTTTTAACTCCACCAACGGTGCCTTCCCCGAATACGGGTCCCTTATACAGGACGCCGCGGGGAACCTTTATGGGACCACCAGCCAGGGCGGGGTGAATAGTGGGGGAACGGCCTTCCAAGTCACACCCAGCGGCACGGTGACGACGCTCTACAGCTTCTGTGCCCAACCTGGCTGCGCCGACGGTAGTAACCCTATGGGCGGGCTGGTGCGAGGCGCGGACGGCAACTTTTACGGGGCAGCCAGCGGGTTCGGGATCAACAATACCGGCACGATTTTTAGGTTGACCCCCAATGGCGGGTTGACGACGCTGCACAACTTCGATGGAACCGACGGCGCCGGTCCTTACGCATTGATCGAAGCCTCCGATGGGAACTTCTATGGGACGACGCCGTCGGGAGGGGCCTACACCTATGGCACGATCTTCAAGATCGCCCCGGGTGGCGCGTTCACGACGCTGTACAGCTTTTGTGCACAGGCCGGCTGCGCAGACGGCGAAGTCCCCTCCGGGCTGGTCGAAGCGAGCGACGGCAACTTCTACGGGGCAACCCAGTCGGGCGGGGCCAACAACCAGGGCGCCATCTTCAAAATCACCCCAGGCGGCTCACTGACCACCCTGTACACCTTTGGCGCCCTGGCTGGCTGCGCAGATGGCATCGCTCCCTCCGCCGCGCTGATCGAAGCCTCCGACGGCAACTTCTACGGGACCACCGCATATGACCCGAGCGTGGGGGATTGTGTACCGTTCTGCGGTACGGTCTTCAAAATCACGCCGGACGGCGCGCTGACCACGTTGCACACCTTTGTCTCTTCCGAAGGCGCCGCTCCCTCCGCCTTGATTCAAGGCGCCGACGGCAACTTTTACGGGACGCTTCAGGAGGGCGGAGCTGCGCTTTACCCCGAGGGCGCCATCTTCAAAATCTACCCCAAGCGGCACGCTGACAATCCTGCACGGCTTTGCTTGTTCCCAGGTTAGCACCGTGCAATCGGGTTGGTGTCCGGCGGGCCTCAACCCCCAAGCCGGTCTCGTGCAAGTCCCCAGCGGCAGCCTTTACGGTACCACCTCATGGGGGGGCGCCAACGGCGACGGAGTCGTCTTCAGCTTAGCGTTGCAGCCGCAAGACACGCTCTCGATCAATCCCGGCGGCATCGTGAACGCGGCCGACTACGCAGCGCAGGTGGCGCCTGGCAGCATTGCTTCGGCCTTTGGCAATTTCCCGTTGCCGTCACTGCTGGAGGACCAATCCTTGCCGGTGGCGACCAGCCTCGCTGGGTTCTCTTTGCCGTGGAGCAGCCTCTGTGCGCCGGGGGGCTCGGTCTGCCCGCAAATCTCCCTTGCGGGGTTCGCACCGCTGTTCTTGGTCGGCGGTGGCCAGGTGAATCTGCAGATACCTTGGGAAATGGCCCCCAACATGGCAGGACAGTCGCAATGGCATAACCTGATGGCCGCTGAGCTCAATGGACAGTCCGGCGCCACCCAAACGGTCAACGTAGTGCAATTCGCACCGGGGATCTTCACCACGAATTCGCAAGGTACCGGACCAGGAGCGATTCTCGACTCATCCTATCGCCTGGTGGATTCCTCCAACCCGGTGAGCGCGGGCACCAACATCCTGATCTATGGCACCGGTTTGGGAGCGGTCACCAATCAGCCTGATACTGGTTCACCGGCCCTCGCGAACCGGCTTTCCTGGACGACGAACATCCCGGCGGTGACCATCGGCGGCACCCCGGCGCCAGTGTCGTTCTATGGACTTGCGCCGGGCTATGTGGGACTGTACCAGGTCAATGCGCAGGTGCCTGCGGGGTTGGCCGCTAACGGTGCCACGCCGGTTAGTCTCTATATAGGCGGGGTTCAGTCGAACACCGTCACCATCGCCGTTCAATAAAACCGCGATGGATCGGGCTGCGTGTTAATCTTCGTGCGCGCTTAACGTGGCGATCACCGAAAGATCCTCGAGCGTGGTGGTATCGCCCTTCACCTCGCCACCACCGGCGATCTCTTTCAGCAGCCGCCGCATAATCTTACCGCTGCGAGTCTTGGGCAAGGCATCGCTGAAGCGCACGTCGTCAGGTTTAGCCAGTGAACCGATCTCTTTTGCGACCCACTGCCGCAACTCTTCCTTGAGCTCTTTGCTGGGGACGTTCCCGGCTTTCAGCGTCACGAAAGCCGCGATGGCCTGGCCTTTCAGATCGTCCAGCCTGGCCACCACCGCCGCCTCGGCTACCTTGGGGTGGGCCACCAGGGCGGACTCCACTTCCATGGTGCTGAGGCGGTGCCCGGAAACGTTGATCACATCGTCAATGCGGCCCATGATCCAGAAGTAGCCGTCGGCATCCTTGCGCGCGCCGTCGCCGGTGAAATACATGCCGGGAAGTTGCGACCAATACTGATCCTGGTAGCGCTGAGGATCGCCGTAGATGGTGCGCAGCATGGCCGGCCAGGGCTGCTTCAGCACCAGGTAACCGCCGCCTCCGGGCGGTACCGGTTCTCCCTCGCGCGTGACCACATCGGCGATCACGCCGGGAAACGGCCGCGTGGCCGATCCGGGCTTTAGAGGCGTAGCGCCCGGCAGCGGTGAGATCATGATCATGCCGGTTTCGGTTTGCCACCAGGTGTCCACGATGGGGCAGCGGCTGTGGCCGATCTGCTCGCGGTACCACATCCAGGCCTCCGGGTTGATCGGTTCGCCCACCGTTCCCAGCAGGCGCAGGCTTTTCATGGGGTGCTTGGCCGGCCAATCGTTGCCGAACCGCATGAAGGCGCGGATGGCTGTCGGCGCGGTGTAAAAGACGTTGACCTTGTGCCGGTCGATGATGCTCCAGAAGCGGTCCGGCTCCGGAAAGTTGGGCGCGCCTTCGTACATCAGGCTGGTCGCGCCATTCTGCAGCGGTCCATAAACGATGTAACTGTGCCCGGTCACCCAACCGATATCGGCGGTGCACCAGTAGACGTCTTCATCCTTCAGATCGAAAACCCATTTGGTAGTGAGATAAGTGCCCACCGAATAGCCTCCGGTGGTGTGCAGAATGCCTTTGGGTTTTCCGGTGGTGCCCGATGTGTACAGCACATACAGCGGATGCTCGGCGTCCAGCGGTTCGGCGGGGCACTCGTCGGAGGCGTGGGCCATGAGCTCGTGCCACCAATGATCGCGCCCGGCCAGCATGGTCTGCGGCGTTCCGGTCCGCCGGAAGACGACCACATTGCGGACGGACGGGCAGGAGAGCAGCGCCTCGTCCACGGCGGGCTTCAATTTTACTTCGGCGCCGCGCCGGTAGGAGCCATCCTGCGTGATCACCATGGACGCCTGCGAATCCGTGATGCGATCGACCAGCGCGTTCGACGAAAAGCCGCCGAAGACGATGGTGTGTGGAGCGCCGATGCGCGCGCACGCCAGCATGGCGATGGGCAGCGCGGGGCACATCCCCATGTAAATGGCGACGCGGTCTCCCTTGCGGACGCCCAGCGATTTCAAAACGTTCGCGAATTTGGATACTTCGGTGAGCAATTGCTGGTAGGTGAGCGTTTGCACTTCGCCCGGCTCGCCCTCCCAGATCAACGCCGCCTTGTTGCGCCGCCAGGTGGCCACATGCCGGTCCAGACAGTTGTAGGACAGGTTGATCTGGCCGCCCAGAAACCACTTCGCCCATGGACAATTCCATTCAAGCACTTGGTCCCACGGCTTGAACCAGTGCAGTTCGGCGGCGATGGCTCCCCAGAACGCCGCGGGATTCTGTTCCGCCTCCCGAAAGAGCCGCTCATATTCGGCGAGGCTGCCGATGTGCGCCTGCGAGCGGAATTCGGCGGAAGGCTCGAAGACGCGCGTTTCGGTGAGAACGGAATCGATATTTGTCTGCGGAGACATTCAAACGGGTCCTCTCACAGCAGAAGATAGCAGAAAGCTCCAAGACCTGTCTCTCTACTCGACAATCGCCTGCATCACGGCGTTCTCGAAGTCTCTCTGCACGGACGCAACCTGCGTCTGGATCATGACGATGGTGACCATTTTCTCCCGCGGATCGATCCACGTCTGCGTGCCGTAGGCCCCGTCCCAGCCGAAACTTCCGTTGGAGACGCGCAGACCCGCGGCCACGCCGTCCTCGACAATGCCCACCAGCAACCCATAGCCCATGCCATGGGCGGGGCGCCCGAGCTTCCCATTGAACATGTCGCCGACGTGGTTGGAAGCCATCAAATCCACTGTCCTCGGGCTCAACAGGCGCCTGCCGTTCATCTCTCCGCCATTTAGCAGCATCTGCGCGAACTGGAGGTAATCCTCCGCCGTGGACATGAGGCCCCCGCCGCCTGAGAAATACGTCTTCAGAGAGAAGCCGTCCTGATTCTCCGCCCGCAACAAACCCTTGGGACTCTTGCCGTACAGGGTCGCCAGCCGCGGCCGGCGGTCGTCGGGCGGGTAGAAGAACGTATCCTTCATCCCTAGCGGCTGAAAAATGCGTGTCCGCAGAAATTCATCGTACGGCTGGCCGGAGACGAGTTCCACAATCCTCGACAGCGTGTCTGGACCCGCTAATCCGCTGTAAGCCCATTGCGTGCCGGGCTGGAAGTCGAGCGGGGCCGCCGCCAGTTGGGGTACATAGGTCGCCAGCGTGTCGCCGGCGGCCGGCCGCGGAGGTCCCGCCTTCGATCCGAGGCCGCCGGTCATCAGGCCGTTAGTGTGTGTCAGCAGGTCGCGGATGGTGAGCTCCCGATCCGCCGGGACGACGTAAAACTCTCCGGCATTTCCTCTTGGAACGGCCACTTTAGAGTTCTTGAACTCGGGCAGAAACCTCGACACCGGGTCGTTCAGCCGGAGCTTCCCCTCTTCCAGCATCATCATCACCGCCGCGCCGGTGATGGGCTTGGACATGGACGCGATGCGGAAAATGGCGTCCTTCTGCATGGGGCGCTTGGACTCGATGTCCATCAGGCCATGCGCCTCGAAGTGCACCAGGCGGCCACGCCGGGCCACCAGCGTCACGGCGCCCGAGATCTCCCCAGCATCGATGTGCCGCTCGATGGCCTCGCGGATTCGCCGTAGGCGTTCCGAGGACATGCCTACTTCCTCCGGCTTTCCCAGCGGCACGTCTCCCGCGGTCGACGGCGCGGCGAGAATTGGAATCAGCAACAGAAGGGTCCAGAGAATCGGTTTCATCACGACCTTTACGTTAACCGATGGAAGAAGTGAATGCCACTTTTTAGAACCCCGGCGGCCGTTCGCCTACCACGCCGAAGGTACGTTCCAGCGCGATTCCGGCGCGCCCCAGCGTCCCCTCGTCAAACAGCCGGCCGATCAGTGTGATCCCATGCGGCACGCGCCGAGGCGGCGAGAATTTCGGAAGCGGTGCGCCCGGGTCCGGCGCCCAGTCGCTGCGCGCCTCGGAAACCTGCACGAAGCCGGCGCGAAGCGTGAGCGAGGGATGCCCCGTGAAGTTGGTAATGGTCAACATTTCGTCGCGAAGCGACGGCACCAACAGCAGGTCCACCTGGGAGAAGACGCGGGCCATCTCAATGGCCACTTTGCGCCGCAGCCGGTCGGCCTGGACGAAGTCCACCGCAGACAGGAATCGAGCCTGGCGGAAAATGTTGGGCCAGGCATCGGGCACCTGAACGTTGAGCTGGTTCAGGCCGCCGCCGAGCGTGAGGTCCTCGAATGCAGCCGCGGCTTCCGCGAACAGGATCAGGTCGAGCGAGTCGTAAGGCCAGTCGGGAATGGACACTTCGACCGGCACCATGCCGATCTTCCCGACCGTATCAAGGGCAGCGCGGTCCACCTCGGTCGCGGGGTTCTCCTTCATCCAACCGGGGAAGTAGCCAACCCGTAGTCCATCCACGCTTGCGCCGGCATCGAAGTCCAGCCTGCTGGACACGCTGGACACATCCCCCGCGTCGGGGCCGGAAATGGCTTGCAGCACCAGCATGGCGTCCTCGACACTGCGCGTCATGGGGCCGAGCTTGTCGAGCGACCAGCAGAGCGTCATGGCGCCGGTGCGCGGCACGCGCCCGTAGGTGGGCCGTAGGCCGGTAATTCCGCAGCGCATGGAAGGACCCACGATGCTGCCACCGGTCTCGCTTCCGATTGCAAAGCCCACCAATCCCGCCGCGGTAGCGGCGCCGGGGCCTGCGCTCGATCCGGACGATCCCTCCTCCAGCAGCCACGGGTTCATGGTCTGGCCGCCGAACCAGATATCGTTCAGGGCGAGCGCGCCCATGCTCAGCTTGGCGACCAATACCGCACCCGCCTGGTGCAAACGCTGCACTACCGCGGCATCCTGCGAAGGCACGCGACTCCGGAATGGCTCGGCGCCGTACGTGGTAGGAATGCCGGCCGTGTCAACAAGGTCCTTGGCGCCCCAGGGGATGCCGTGCAACGGACCGCGGTATTTGCCGGCGCGGATTTCTTTGTCGGCCTGCCTGGCTTGCGCCAACGCCAGTTCGCGCGTAAGCGTGATGACGCAGCGCAACTTAGGATTGAAGCGCTCCAGCCGCTCCAGGTAGAGTTGGGTGAGACGCTCGGACGTGAGGTCGCGCCGCTCTATCCAGTTTGAAAGCTGCGACAACGGGGCGAAGGCCAGGTCGCCGCCGGATGCGGGCAATGGCCCCGGATCGTTTTTGGTTCTAATAAATCGGTCGCGGGACGGGCCGCGGTCTTGGCCGGGAAGTATCGGGTCCGAGCGCGACCAAGGTGCGAGTGCCGGTTCCAACGCCACTTTGCGCGGCCCGGTGCGCCGTTCGTAGAGCGCTGCCATAGTCGTACGCCAACTGCCTGCGGCAATGCCGCGCTCGGCGCCCGTGAGTTCCACCTGCATGAGCTTCTCAGCTTCGGCGAAGGTGGAAGGCGACACCTCGGGTCCCACCGCCGGAGCGGTGCCAAACGCGGGCGGCGCGCCGGGCGGCAGTTCAGCGGGCTTCTGCGCCTGGCTGGGGCGAGCGGCCGCCGCGCCGAGCAAGCCGAGAGATGTCCGGGACAGGAATTGCCTGCGCGATTTCGACATGCATCCTCCGAACCGCATTGTAGCCGGGCACACGCCGAATCGCGGCGGGCAAAGGGGTATGGCACAATATGACATGCTCAGATTATTCATCCTGCCGTCACTGCTGGCGGTTTCGGCGATCGGCCAGACCATGCCGCCAGATTCGGAGCGGCAATTGGCTCGCGATATCTACAAAGAACTGGTCGAGATCAAATCGGGCTATACGACCGGCGCTACCACTCCAGTGGCTGAGGCCGTGGCCGCCCGGCTGAGAGCCGCCGGCTTCTCCGAAAGCGACATTTTTATGGGCGGAGCGATTCCGACGAAGGCGAATCTGGTGGTCCGATATCACGGCAGCAGCGGGCGCAAACCGATTCTGCTGCTGGCGCATACGGATGTGGTGGAAGCCAAGCGCGAGGACTGGAGCATGGACCCTTTCCAATTCACGGAGCGGGACGGCTACTTCTACGGCCGTGGCACCGGCGACGACAAGGCTCAGGCCGCCGTGTGGATCGCGAACCTCATCCGTTATAAACGGGAAGGCTTCAAACCGGAGCGGGACATCATCGTGGCCCTGACGGCGGACGAAGAGGGCGGCGGTCCCTACAACGGTGTCCAGTGGCTGATCAAGAATAAGCGGGACTTGATCGACGCGGACTTCGCTCTGAACGAAGGCGGTTGGGGCGAAATGGCCGGCGGCAAGAAGATTTCGAACGACTTACAAGTCAGTGAAAAGTACGTGATCAATTTTCGATGGGAAGTCCGCAATAAAGGCGGCCATAGCTCGCTACCCGTCGCGGACAACGCGATTTACCACTTGGCGGCGGCTCTCGACAAACTGTCGAAATTCGGTTTCCCGCTAAAGACCAACGAAGTCACGCGCGCGTACTTCGGGGCGATGTCGAAGATCGGGACAGGGCCGGTGAAGGACGATCTGGCAGCCGCGGCGGGCGGGTCCATGGAGGCGATGCAGAGGGTTGCGCAGGCATCTCCGGCTTGGAATGCCACGCTGCGCACGACCTGTGTGGCGACGCAGATCGAGGGCGGGCACGCCAGAAATGCTTTGCCCCAATTGGCGGCGGCGAATGTGAACTGCCGGGTCCTGCCCGAGGATTCCGCTGAATATGTGCAAACCACGCTGCAGCGGGTGATCGCCGACGACCAAGTGAGCCTCACCATCCCGGGGGAAGTCAGCAAGGGTCCAGCGTCACCCATGCGGCAGGACGTGCTGAGAGCGGTCAGCCGTCTGACCGACACATTGTGGCCCGGTGTGCCCACGGTCCCGATTATGGTCATGGGAGCGACTGACGGCCTGTACCTGCGCGCGGCAGGAATTCCGACCTACGGCGTGCAGGGCTTTTTTATGGACCGGGACGACATCCGCTTTCACGGGCGCGACGAGCGGATGGGAGTGACATCGTTCTTCGAAGGTCAAACATTCCTGTACGAACTGGTGAAGGAACTGTCCAGCGCCACCGCCGCGCACTAGAGCTGGGCAGCGGATTGAGCCGTGGGGGCAGGCCATCGTTGTTGGTGGCCTGTTGGGATGGGCCTCCGGCCCGCGAATTTTCATGAAAAAGCGGCCTGCGGTGGGAGCGTTTTTCGCCGAATATTCGCTTTTCTAGACGAGCTTTGTTTTCTTCGACATCGGTTGGTTTTTTCGACCCTGCCGAGTTCGAGCACGGTGCGCAGACGACAAACAACGATCGTCTGCGCCACGCCGCGCACTAACCCTATTTCGGCGCAGGCCCGCGAACTACCTGGACAAAACCGTCCGGCCGAATCCACTTTTCGAAGGCCGCACGCACATCGTCCGCAGAGAGCACGTAATAGCGTTGCGCGGCGCGGGTCGGTTCATCGAGCGGAAGGCCGATAAGAGCGCGGGCCACGAAGCCTTCCGCCACAGCGTCTTCGCTCGATTCGCTCAGAATGATCTGACGCAGGAGCAGCGCCTTGGCCTGCTGCAGTTCGGCCGGGTTCACGTTAGCAGTGCGCATCGCCGCGAGTTCCTTCTCAACCAGGAGCCTGGCCTTTGAAACATTCTCCGGATCGCAGCCGTATGTCACCGAATACGTGGCGCGGGTTTCGGCGGCGCGCAGAGCGTTATCGACGTTATAAACGTACCCAGCTTTCTGACGGAGGTCGCGGTGGAGGCGGGTAGCATAGAATCCGCCACCCAGAACATGATCGCCGAGTTGCAACGCGTAGTAATCGGGACTAAAGCGATTGATACCGAGTTCCTGGGCAAGCTCGACGGAATCCTGCACCGCGGTGGGGTCCGGCACATTCGCCGCGGAAGGGGGATTCGCCGGCACCGCCGGGAGCGTGACTGCGGGTTTCGGTCCGGCCGCCTGCCAACCGCCGAACCATTTCTCGAATACGGGCTTAGCCTCCTCCGGGGTAATATCGCCAATGACTGTGATGGTGGTCATGTCGGGGCGAAAAACTTTTCCGTAATAATCCCGGACGTCCTCAAGAGCCAGAGCCGAGATGGATTTGGGAGTGGCCTCCCGCAGCGCCGGATCGCCCTTGGGGAGCAGAGCAGTCTCCAGAGCCCGCTGCGTGCGGTATCCCGGGCTGGCCAGCGTACCGGCGGTAAGCTGCGCCGATTCATCGCGTACGACCTTGAACGCATCCGGCGGGAGAGCGGGGTGGAGTTCATTGTCAGCCAGCAGTTCCACGCCCTTCGCAAAATATTGTTTCAATAGCTTCAGATTGAAATTGGCGCCTCCGGTTTCCGAAGCCGCGATGTCGTCCAGCGCTTCCTGGAACGCCAGCCGGTCACGCGTTACGGTTCCGTAGGAAAACAACTCCGCCAGCACGTTGCCGACGCCGTCCTTGCCCGGAGCGGTCTGCAAATCCGCTTCATGTTTAACTGAGCCGATGACCGTGACGGTTGGGCTGATGGTTTCGGTCTGTACGATCAGGCGCAGGCCGTTCGACAGGGTGAGATCCGTTGGATGGGTAACGGCTTGCGGCACTTTCAGCGACTTTACCGCCGTCTCGGCCCAATCGGGCAGAGTAACGGGCTTGGTTGGCGCTGCCGTGGTCACTTCCGCGCCGCCAAAACCCTTACCCTCGACCGCCGCGCCGGAGGGCGAAGGTTTCAGCGTGGCGATAATCGCGCTCTGTAGGGAAAGATAATTCTTCGCCACGCGGTTTACGTCCTCCACCGTAACCTTCTTCATCGCCTCGATGATATCCGAAGGGGAATCGCGGCCCTCACCGGCCAGCGCCTGCGACCAGACCGATGCCAGATCGGTTATGGAGTTCCGTTGAAACTCACCAGTGGCAATCTCACCTTTTCGGGCTGCCTCCACCAACGCCGCGGGCACACCTTTGGTTGCGTAACCGGCAAGGATGGTCTTCATCTCGGCGGTGATCGGGGCAGGATCGGCGCCCGCTGGTATCGCCGCCAGCGCAAATGCTACGCTCGCTTTGGCGTAGGTTTCGGCCAGACCAAAGTCTGTCCCAAGGGCCTTGCCCTGCGGCACGAGGCCGTAGAGGTCGGCGCGCTGACTGGAGACGACATCGCTTAGAATGCGGACCGCGGCAAAGTCGGGACTGTCCGTTCCGGGCATGCGGAAAGAAACGAAAACCAGTTCATACGGTAGATTGCTGTCGAGCGTGAAACTTTCGGCCTTGACGGGCTGCAGTTCGACTGCCGGGCGTGCCGGAAGAGTCTTGCGCTTGATGGGACCGTATAGCCGATTCACTTTCGCCAGCACTGCGGTGGGATCGACGTCGCCGGTGATCACCAGAATCGCGTTGTTGGGCGCGTACCACTCTTGATAAAACTTCCTGAGCATGGCGCCGGTGGTCGCATCAAACGATGGCTTGGTGCCCAGCGCATCGTGTACGTAGGGCGTGCCGGAGAACAGGTCCTCGTTAAGCCGCGTAATGAACTTATAGGTGGGATTGGACAAATCGCGCGAAACTTCCTGTTCGATGGCGCCGCGCTCCTCGGCCCATTGCTCGTCCGAATCCTGCACGTCCTGCATGCATGCGGAATCCACGCGCAACGCGACCTCCAGATCCTGAGCCGGCACGGTGACGAAGTACTGGGTTATATTCTGCTGCGTATCGGCGTTCTGGTTGCCGCCCAATTGGGCATAAATGGCGGCGATCTGGTCCGCGCTGAGGTCCGCGCAACCGCGGAACGCCATGTGCTCTTGCGCGTGCGCCATGCCTGGAAAACCGGCGGGCGTCTCGTTGCCGCCGGCTATGTAATTCTCCTCGACGGTGACGACTGGCGCCAGCGGGTCGCGAACGACTACGACCTGGAGACCGTTGTCAAGCGTGGCGCGGACTACGTTGCCGTCCTTCTCGGGCGCGGCGAGTCCCACCATCAGGACCACCGTAAGCAGCAGCATTACTCGACGCAAGAACACCCCCGTTCCAATTATCCTCCAGTCTTATTATGCGATCATGTGCGGGTGTTCGCGTCGGACAAGAACGCGCCAGTCGCCAACGCGCCGGTCTATTTCGAAGAGCTGGCCTTCTGATGCTCGACCTGCAGTTCGTTCACTACCTGCTGCACGTTTGGCACCGACGATGCCGTCTGCTCGGCCGCTGCTCGCGACGAGTCTGAGTCCACCGTGCCGGACAGAGTTACGACGCCATTCTTGGCAGTGTGCCGGATCGTGCCGGGAACCTTGTTCTGCAGCAGTGCCGCGTCCAGGTTGTCCTGGATGCCCTTGTCGAGATCCGCGTAAACAGTCCTGGTGTCGCCAGTTGCATTCGCGGGCAATACGGCGATCTGGTCCGCCACTACCTGTCCAGCAGCCAAGCCCTTGGCGATCGACTCGGCCTGCGCCTGGGAATCCTGCGTCGGCACGTGCCCGCCGAGAGTCACTATGCCCTTATCACGATCCTGAGTCACAGATACATCTTTTAGGCCGGCTTGGCTCAACGATTTTCGGATAGCATCGGCCACGGCAGGCGATTTCGCTGGTGTCTGTGAGCATCCGGCCAGTATCCCCATAATGGCCAGCGCAGGTACGATTGAGTACAATCTAGACATTTTTTCGCTCTCTCCGAAGAGCCCGGTGCAATTCATGGTCCAACGTGATTCAGCCCAGCCGGGTCGTCCGACCGATTAGCCTGGTGAATCGAGAGAATCGCTGCGCCCGATAGCGGGCGCCAAAGGATTTTCCGCCGGCCAGCCAGGTTCCGTACCGGTTTTACCGTTTGCCGTGTGCAGTGGAGTGCGGCCGCCTTCGATCCGACTCGGCGGGGATTTCAAGGGCCTTCCCTCAGTATCACTCAGCACCTGCAGTCCATTTGAGCGGACCAGCGCTGTGAAGACCCTGACCAAGTGAGGATCAAACTGCCGCCCACTCTGCGATTTGATTTCCGCAATAGCATCCTGAACCGGCCATGCCTTTTTATAGGGACGCTCATGAGTGAGCACGTCGAACGTGTCCACGATGGATACGATGCGGACTTCTATAGGAATCGCCTCCCCTTGGCTACCCCAATAACCCTGACCGTCCCAGCGTTCATGATGGTACAAAGCGATCTTTTCCGCCAATTGAAGAATCGGGAATGGGCTGCCCGCGAGCAAGCGCGCACCAATGGTCGTATGCGCCTTAATTAGCTCGAATTCCTCCTCCGTGAGACCTTGTCTCTTCAGGATAAGTCTATCCGGTATCCCGATCTTACCGACATCGTGGAGCGGAGCGGCCATCCGGATGAGTTCGACCGTCTGTTCCGGAAGCTTGGCGGCGCGGCCGAGTAATGCCGCGAGCTCGCCAACACGTTGAGTGTGATAGCCGGTAATGTCATCGCGGTATTCGGCGGCGAGTGCCAGCCGATGAAGAATTTCAACCTGGGCTTCCTCCATGCTGTGGGCGCGGTCGCTAACGTCTTGATCCAATACGCGATTCCGTAGGTCCAGCGCGCGATGCAGGAAGCGCGTTTCGAGCAGGCCCCGGATGCGAAGCACAACGTCGGTATCGTCAAACGGCTTGGCAATAAAGTCGTTTGCACCCGCGGACAAAACCTGCCGCTTAACGGCGCGCGGCAAATCCGCGGTCACGATTGCGATCGGTAGATAGCTCTGTGGCGGAATCCGCAACTGTAATTGGCGCAGTACTTCGAATCGGCCCAAGTCCGGCACGGGGAGTTCCAGGAGAATCAGATCGGGACCAAAATCATGGAATGCCGAGATCGCTTCGCCGCAGGCAGCGATCGCTTTATAATTGTCATAACCTGCTTGAGCCAATATGTCTTGCAGCAGCAGGACGCTGGCAGGCTCGTGGTACAGGATCAAGATTCTACTGCCTTGCGACAGGGCATTCAGCATGCGGAC